>JAABUU010002964.1_pt1 | contig 22694 bp, 25 predicted proteins | sample 5559301 | NCBI WGS metagenome assembly JAABUU01 (sample SAMN10711884, study PRJNA513360) | rock metagenome | isolation source: Antarctica rocks | place: Antarctica: Victoria Land, Richard Nunatak white | reverse complement strand
AGCGGTGGGGTGCAACAGGTCCGTTTCGCGGGTGCCCGGTGCCCCGCCGCGGACATCGACGCCCGCCGTCATTCCCGCTGCCGGCCCAAGAACCACCGTCGTCCCGGTGAGGTAGCCGCCATCACGCCGGTCGACATGGCCGACCCGCAGGCCGGCGACGTCGGTGAGGGTATTGCCCCGGGCCGCCGGGTATGTCACGAATCCGTTCTTTCGTTCCGTCCGGCCAGGTCGCCCGACGACAGGAAGATCCGAGCCGCCTCCTGGTACACCGCTCTGCAGGTGAGGATGTCCGCCACGTCGACGTATTCGTCCTGCATGTGGGCGATCCACTTCCCGCCGGGGCCGTACACCACCGTCTGCAGACCGGCATCCCTGGTCAGAATGGTGCCGTCGGTGGTGCCCGGTACGCCGCCGAGAACCGCTGCCCGACCGGTCTTCGCTTCGTGCGCCTCGAGCAGAGCGCGGACAACCGGCGCATCTTCGGGGGTGTCGACCGGCGGTCGATCGTCGATCACGGTGACCACCGCCGTGAGCCCGGCGTCTGCGGTGATCTGTTGCGCCAGCCGGGTTATCAGGTGCAGCAGTCCGTTGTGACCGATCCCTGGAATGGTGCGAATGTCCAGATACACCGACGCGGAGGCCGGTATCACGTTGACTTGGCTGGGATCTCCGGCGGCCACGACTGTCGGTGTCAGGTAGAACCGACCGAGGTGAGGGTGTGCGCCGACCGATTCGGCGACCTGCCGCTCGAGCTCGGCCAACCCCATCAGGAAAGAGCCCATGGTGGGCAATGGATTTCGTCCCTGGTGCGGCATCGCGCCGTGGGCCATCGCACCGTGGAGATCGACCCGCAACCGGATCGCCCCCTTGGCAACCGCGCACACCTCGCCGCCCTCGGGCTCGCCGACGATGACACCGTCGATCCCGGACGCGGCCAGCTCGGTTCCGGCGAAATCCTTGGCGCCCACCATCATCCCTTCCTCGTCCGCCAGCACCGCTACGACGATCCGACCGGCGAAGCCGGCGAGCTGGGCACCACGGGCGGCGTAGATCATTGCCGCTACACCGGCTTTCATGTCCGCCGAGCCCCGCCCCTGCAGGCGTCCGTCCACGATGTCCCCGGAAAATGGCGGGAAGGACCAGTTCTCGCTGTCGCCTGGCGTCACGACGTCGACGTGCCCTTCGAACATCAGCGTCCGGCCCGGCGTTTCGCCGTGGATGACACCGACGACGTTGGGCCTTCCGGCCGCGACCTCCTCGACCGTCACGATCCAGCCGAAGCTACGCATCAGATCCGCGATCAGGTGCGCGGCCGGCGTCTCGACGTCGTCGAGGTCACCGGTGACGAAGGTGGGTAGCCGGACCAGCGTCTGGGTCAGCGCGACCGCCGCTGCCCCCAGATCCGCGGAATCCTGCCGGGGTAACTCCGCGCCGGTGCGTTGCGGACCGGTCACTTCTGCATCGGTCGATTCGGAGTCGGTCATGCACCCGATCCTGCCCTACCCTGTTGTCCCGTATCCGTATCAGCTCGATCCTGCCGCCGGGCTCGATCCTCCCGCCGGGCCTGGGCCGCGGCCAAACCCTTGGCCAGCGTGGGAACGGCGGCCAGCAGGTCGCGGGTGTACGGGTCGGTCGGGTGCCGATAGACCTGCTCGGTCGCACCGGTCTCCACCACCCGGCCGTCCTTGAGCACCGCGACCTGATCGCAGACCCGGCGCACCACTGCCAGATCGTGCGAAACGAAGATCAAGGTCAGTTCTCGATCTGTCGCGATTGCGCCCAGCAGGGCCAGGATCTGCGCCCGCACGGTCACGTCCAGTGCCGAGACCGCCTCGTCGGCGAGCAGGATCTGGGGACCGGGCGCGATGGCCCTGGCGATCGAGATGCGTTGGCGTTGCCCTCCGGAGAACTGATGCGGGTAGCGGGAACCGGCAGCGGCCGGCAGTCCGACCTGCTCCAGAGTGGCGCTGACCGCCGCGTCGATGTCGGGCACATGCTGGACCCGAAGGGGCTCGGCGATGATGTCGCGGATCCGCATTCGTGGATCCAGCGAACCCATCGGATCCTGGAAGACGATCTGCACGCTCCGTCGCAGGAAGCCGAGCGCGGGTTCCCGCAGCCCACTGATGTCGACGCCGTTGATGCGCAGAGTTCCACGGGTCGGGCGGTCCAGCGCCGCAATCAGCCGCATCAGGGTGGTCTTTCCCGACCCCGATTCACCGACGATGCCGAAACGAGAGCCGCGCGGAATCGCAAGGCTGACATCGGCCAGCGCTTGGACAGGGGGGGGCGCAGTCGCAAACGGTGAGGATCTGCGCTGGGGAAAGGTCCGCCAGAGGTTGTCCAGCTGTACCGCAGGCTCGTCCATCGACGGTTGGTGCCCGGTGCGGGTGCTCATCGACCTTCCGTTCCCACCGAAAGGTCCGAGTCCTGCAGGAGTTGTCGGGTGTGCGGGTGCTCCGGGTGCCGCAAGACGTCCATCACGCCGCCCTCCTCCACGACTCGACCCTCGAACATCACCAGAATCCGATCGCAGATCGAGGCCACCACGGCCAGGTCGTGCGAGACGAACAGCAGGGCCGCGGCAACCGCGCGGCTCTGGTCTGCGATCAGTTCCAGAACCCTGGCCTGCACGGTGACATCGAGCGCTGTGGTCGGTTCGTCGCAGATCAGGAGGTCGGGGCTGTTCGCGACGGCGATGGCGAGCACCACGCGCTGCCGCTGACCACCGGAGAGTTGGTGCGGATACGACCGGGCGATCCGCTCCGGATCGGCCAGTCCCGTTGCGGTCAACAGCTCGATCGCGGCGACCCTGGCCTGCTTCCTGTTCCTGGTGCGGTGCCGGATCATTCCCTCCGCGACCTGGCGGAGGATCGTCATCGTCGGGTTGAGGGCAGTCATCGGCTCCTGGAAGACGGTACCGATCCGGAGGCCGCGGACCGCGGCCAACCGTCGCTCCGACCCTCCCGCCACATTGGTGTCAACGCCGGCCAACCGCACGGATCCGCTCACCCGCAGACCCTCCGGCAGCAGGCCGGCCACCGCCATGCAAGTCAGCGTCTTGCCTGACCCGGAAGCCCCGATGATGCCGAGCCGTTCGTCCGAGGCGATGGTGAAGGACACGTCCTCCACCAGATTCGGCCCGGCTGGATCAGTTCCAGCAACACCGATCGTCAGGTGTTCGACGGTGAGCAACCGATCCGCTTCCCTCACCTGCCGACCAGCCTTGGGTCCAGCCGATCCCGTAGACCGTCGCCGAGCAGATTGAAACCCAGCACTGCGAGGGCGATCGCCACGCCGGGCCAGATCAGGATCACCGGAGCGTAGGTGAGCGCATCCTTGCTCTCGTAGAGCATCCGCCCCCAGGAGGCGGTCGTCGGCCCGGCACCGAGCCCCAGATACGACAGCGCCGCCTCCGCCAGGATGGCGATGGCGTAGGAAACCGATATCTGGACGATGACCAGCCCCATCACGTTGGGCAGCACGTGGTGCACCGCGATTCCGAACCGGCGGCGCCCGGCGACCCGCGCCGCCTGGACGTAGTCGGTGGTCATCACGACGACGGTTCCCGAACGCACCACCCGTACGAACGACGGAATGCTGGCGATGCCGATGGCCGTCATCGCCGTGGTGAGCGAACCGCCCCAGATCGTGGCGAGGGCTAGAGCCAGGAGCAGCGCCGGAAACGCCAGCATCAGATCGGTGACGCGCATGATCAGCTCCGCCGGCCCGCGCCCGATCATGCCGGCCAGGACGCCCAGCGGGGTTCCTATCACTGCGGCGATGCCGACGGCGAGAATTCCCACGTACAAAGTCGTCCTGGAGCCGGCCATCAGCAAGGACGCGATGTCCCGACCTCGGGTGTCGGTGCCCAGCAGATGACCGGCCGTGCCGGGGCCGGCGGCCGGATGCTCGACGTCGGTGAAGATCGTCGAGTAGGGCGTCCAGAAGAAGCTGACCACCGCGACCAGCACGATCAGACCGACGATCGATCCACCGATCAGCAGGATCACCGGCACTGGCTGCTGCATGCTCGCCGACGCCTCCGCCCGGGCCGTTTCGCCGGCTGACTCCTCGGTCATCGCTGCCGCAATCGCGGGTCGATGAGCGAATACAGGATGTCGATGACGAAGGAGACCACCAGGGCGATGGCGACCAACGTCATCACGATCGCCTGGACCTGCAGGATGTCCTGGTTGCCGACCGATTCGACCAGCCACGACCCGATTCCGGGAATGACGAAAACCTGCTCGACCACGACCGCCCCGACCAGAATCGTCACCAACTGCACGCCCAGCACCGTGAGCACCGGAATCGAGGCATTGCGCAGTCCGTGCCGAAGCAGTGCCTGGAACGGTGTCAGGCCCTTCGACCGCGCCGTTCGCAGGTAGTCCTGCCCCATCTCGTCCAGAATCGCCGAACGTACGTAGCGGGTTAGGACGGCGCCCTGGACCAGTCCGAGCGAGCACCACGGCAGGATCATGTGCTGCACGAAGCCCACCGGATCGGAGGCGGGTACGACGTAGTCGCCGGACGGCAGCCAGCCGAGCTTCACCGCGAACAGAGCAACGGCCAGAATGCCGACGAGAAAGGCGGGTACGGCCACTCCGAGCTGGGTGAGCCCGGACAGTATCCAGCCCACCGCACGTCGATGCCACAGGGCGGTGAGCAGGCCGAGCGGTAGGGCGATGATCAGGGAGAGCACCATCGCGCCGCCGACCAGCCAGAAGGTGACGGACAGCCGGTCGAACAACTGCGGTCCGATCTCCGACTTGTTCAGATACGAACTCCCGAAGCTTCCATGAAGTGCGCCACCGGCCCACGACAGGTACTGGCTGGTCAGTGGTCGGTTCAGCCCCATCTGCGCCCGGAGCGCCGCGACGCCCTGGTCGGTGCCGGAGGTGCCCAGCGCGATGCGAGCAGGGTCGCCCAGCCCGGAGAGCAGCCAGAACACGGCTATCGAAGCCACCACCAGGCTGGCCAGAAAAATCAGAAATCGCCGCACTGTGCGCCAGAGCAGCACCGGTCAGGACCTCCGGCCGGGTGGATGGACAGCGGTCGGCAAGGTCGGCAAGGTCAGCTCACGCTGAGATCAGCCAGTACGAACGCCTCGCCGACGGCGTTCTTGGGCAGCCCCTTGACATTCGCGGTGGCCACGATCAGGTTCGGGAACGACCAGAGCCAGGCGGCGGCAGCATCGTCGGCGAGCAGTTCGACGGCCTTCTTGTAGTCGGCCACGTATTGGGCCGCCGAGCCGGCATCCCCATCCGTCAGCAGCTTCTGCACAGCCGGGTTGTTGTAACGGGTGTAGTACGTCGGATTGGCCCAGAGCGCGGAGATGTCGCGGGGCTCGACGTGATTGATGATCGTGAGGTCGTAGTCGGCCTTGGTGAAGACCTTGTCGATCCAGACCGGGAAAGTGACGTCGGTCGCCTTCACGGTGATTCCCGCTTCGGCCAACTCGGAGACGATGATGGGTGCCACCGCGGTGGCGTATCCCGGTGGAGGTACCTGCAACGTCAACGTCAGGTTCGATTGACCTGCGGCCGCCAACAATGCTTTGGCCTTGGCGACGTCGTGCGGGTATTTGTTCGACTCGTCGACGAACCAAGGGTCGTTCGGCGACTCATGCGAGCCGATAACGATTCCGTATCCCGCCCAGGCATTCTGCAGGATCGCTTTCTTGTCGATTGCGTAGTTGATGGCCTGCCGCACCCGAACGTCGGACAACGGTGCCTTGCCGTCGTTCATGGTCATCATCACCTCGCCGTCGGTGGCGCCGGAGATGATCTGATACTTGCCGCCGTTCTTGAACTGCCCCAACGCTTGTGGCGTCTGCACTGTCGACACGACTTGAATTCCACCGGTCAACAGTGAGTTGTTCATCGCCGTCGGGTCTTTGAAGTACTTGAAGGTCACCGTCTTGACCGACGGCTTCGCCCCCCAGTAACTATCGTTGCGCTGCAGAAGGATCGAACTACCACGGTTCCAGGTTCGGAGAACGTACGGACCGGTCCCGATCGCCGTGTTGGCCAGGTCGGCGACTCCCGTCCGGGAGAACATCGCGCCTGCGCGGCCGGTCAGGTTGAACAACCAGGAATTACTGGGATTCTTCAGCGTGACCGTGAATGTGGTCGGTGATTGGACGGCCGTCGATGCCACTACGGCCATCTGCTGGATGTATGCATCCGGCGCCCAGGTCGGCTTCTTCACCCGGTCCAGCGAAAACTTCGCATCCGCTGCCGTGAAGTTCGCGCCGCTGGAGAATTTGACACCGGAGCGGAGGTTGAAGGTGTAAGTCTTTCCATCCGGCGAGACGGTCCAACTCTGCGCCAGACCGGGAACGATTTTGCCACTCTGGTCGAGTTTGACCAGAGTTTCGTAAACATTGGTGAGCAGCACCTGGGGAATGGCCGCGCCGCTGGTCTGGGTGAAGTCGAGACTGATGGGCTCGAGGACGAAACCGATCGCCAGGGACGAGTCGGACGGCCGTGACCCCGCCGAACTGGTGCCACTCCCAGAATCGCTCGAACCCGGATCGGCGCCACCCGAAACCGCGCTGGTCGACGTCGCGCCAACCGAGCTGCCGCCAGAACCAACTGCGGGACCCGGCGACGCAGATCCCGACGGCACAGCGCCCGACAGCACAGAGCCCGTCGACAGAGAGCGCGTGGACACGGGGCCGGCCGAGGAGCCTGACGACGAGGTCACCGACTGTCCGGCCGTGCAGGCCGTCAGCAACGCGATTGCGGCGCCGAGCACGGTGACGGCCCGGAAGCGATTCGACCTCATCGGATATCCCTTCATCGACGCCCTCGTCGCTGGTTCTGCTCAGGTGGGTTCCGCGTCGGTGCACACTTGCGGGAGTCGATCATCGCACCGCCCGAACGCCGTCGCGTTCGGGTCGGGAGTGGCTCATCCCACACGTCCGGGCTGCGGTTGTTCTCGCAGCGTCGGCAACTTCGCCCGCTGCGCAGTTTCAGGGCCCTTTCAGCCCGCGGCTGCGCTGTGTTGGTGGTGATTCAGCGGTGCTCGTCGCCGGGGTTCCATTGCTGAGCGGGCGGCTCACCTGAGTCGGGGCGCCCCTCGGGCGGCGGCCGATACTAGGCCGGCGGGCCGGCGGGCGCCTGGTGCTGGCCCGGCTGGGGCGCTTGCGGATGGCCAGGTGCAGCAGGCAGATACTGCCCACCCGTTTTAGGATGCCCGTGAGCCGGTTCTACCGCCCTGGGCTGCGCCTGCGGCGGTTGTGCCGGCGACCGATACGGCGGAGCCGCGAGGGCTCTGGCTGCCGCGGCCCGTGCTGCGTCGGCATCTGCTCGCTGTCCCGCCGCGCGGATCGCGTCCTGGTCGGCGACGGTGAGCTGGGCCTCCCGCTCGGCTTGTCGAACCGCTTCCGCCACCTCGGCGGACGAAGTACCACCGAACCAATCGGCAACGTCGTCGTCCATGTCGCCTGGTCGCGACGCCGGAGTGGTCGGGTCATCTTTGGGCGGCTCGTATCGGAACACGCCGTCGTCGCCCTTGGTGCCCAACATCTTCGCAAAACCTTCCAACGACTTCGAGAAATCGCTCGGAATCATCCAGACCTTGTTGGCGTCGCCCTGTGCCATCTGTGGAAGCGTCTGGAGATACTGGTAGGCGAGCAACTCCGGCGTCGGCTTCCCGGCCTTGACGGCCGCGAATACTTTTTCAATCGCCTTGGCCTGACCCTGGGCCTGTAGGTACCGGGCCGCTCGTTCGCCCTGGGCGCGCAAGATCCGCGACTGCCGCTCTCCCTCGGCGGCGAGGATCGACGCCTGCTTGGCGCCTTCGGCGGTCAGCACCGCCGCTTGCTTCTGACCCTCAGCCGTCTTGATCGACGACTCGCGCTGGCCCTCTGCGGTGAGAATCATCGCGCGCTTGTCACGGTCGGCACGCATCTGCTTCTCCATCGAATCCTGGATCGACAGCGGAGGGTCGATGGCCTTCAACTCAACCCGCGCCACTCGGATGCCCCATTTGCCGGTCGCCTCGTCGAGCACGCCGCGAAGCTGCCCGTTGATGGCGTCCCGACTGGTGAGCGTCTGCTCGAGATTCATTCCACCGACCACGTTGCGCAGCGTTGTCGTCGTCAACTGCTCGACCGCGACGATGTAGTTGGCGATCTCGTAAACCGCTGCTCGCGGGTCCGTGACCTGGAAGTAGACGACCGTGTCGATGGAGACCGTGAGGTTGTCCTCCGTGATCACCGGCTGCGGCGGGAACGACACCACCTGTTCGCGCAGGTCGATCCGAGCGCGGATGCGATCCAGAAACGGGGCCAGCCAGACCAGACCGGCGTTGTTCGTCTTGTGAAATCGGCCGAGCCGTTCGACAACGGCGGCCTGCGCCTGCGGAATGACCTTGACGGAACGGATGACGATGAGAATCGCCAGTACGGCGATGATCAAAGCACCGATCAGAACTGGATCCATAACGGCTCCTCATTGGGGCGTGGCTGGTAGAAGTAGGACCGGCGCTCGCGGGAAATAGGGGCGAGCGTCGAGATCACCGCGGCATCACGGTCCCCAGATCACCACGGCAGTGGCGCCTCGGACCTCTACCACCGTGACCGGTGTGCCGGGAGGGAGCGGGCGATGGCCGTCGACCCCCTTGGCCGACCAGATCTCACCCCCCACCTTCACCTGTCCCCCGCCTGCGTCCACGGTGGAGATGACGGTGGCCGTGGAGCCGATCATCGCGTCGATGCCGGTGCGGATCTGCGACGGGCCGTGGAATCGGCGCAACAGCGGCGGTCGCGCTCCGATTACCAAGCCAACGGACACCAGGGCGAACACGACGAGTTGCAACCACAGCAGATCTGGCAGCAACCACGCGACTCCCGCCGTCACGAGCGCCCCACCGCCGAGCATCAACAGCACGAATTCGCCGCCCAGCAACTCGGCCAGGCAAAGCAGGAGAGCTCCGCTGAACCACACCCACGCCGGCATGAAGACCATCCTGCCACGCAGGACGGCCGCCAGTCCGGCCCGATGCCAGGGCACAACGGCACTGTGCTGCAGTTGTGACCTGACCGGTCGAGACCAGGTCCCGACCTGTTGTGGTCAACGACCTCCGGATGGCGGTTCGCACCTCCTGGTCACGATTCGAAGCCGATGGGCGCACCAGGACGAACCCACCGACCCGGTTCAGCTCGGCGATCGGCTCGAGAGCCGCAGTTCGTGCGCCGCTCGTCGACGAGGCAATACCCTTCTGAACAGCGACAGTTTCTAACCAGCGACAGTGTCGGACCGACGACGCAGGCCGACCCGCAACACCGCCGACCCGCAACACCGCCGACCCGCGACGCCGCCGACCGGTGACGCGGCTGACCGGTGACACCATTGCCCGGCCCGTGCACGCGCCCTTCGACCGATCGCTCACTGCACCGTGACGAAGTCGATGAGCCGCTCCACCGCGGTGATGAGCGGCGTCGCGAGGTCGCGATAGTCGGCAACCGCTCCATTGACTCTGCCCCACATCGTCGCTGTGTCGGAAAGACCCAGTGCCGCACAGACTCCGGTCTTCCAGTCGGTCCCGCGAGGCACCTTCGGCCAGGCGGTGATGCCGACCGATTCTGGCCGGACCGCCTCCCAGACATCGATGTACGGGTGCCCGGTGATCAGCACGTGGGGCGAGGTGATCTGTGCGGCGATCCGGGTCTCCTTCGAACCAGGCACGAGATGGTCGGCGAGCACCCCCAAGCGGCGATCCGGAGCAGGTCCGAAGTCGGAGACGGCGCCCGGGAGGTTGTCCAAGCCGTCGATCGGTTCCACGACGATTCCCTCCACCCGGAGGTCATGCCCCCAGACCCGTTCGATCAACGCGGCATCGTGGATGCCCTCCACCCATATCCGGGAAGCGCGCGCAGTGCGAGCGCGCAGTCCGGCCACCGACCGCGAGCCCGACGCTGATCTGGCCGGCGCCGCCGAAGCCGCCGGCGGACGCACGAGCGTGACCGGCTCCCCGTCGATCAGGAATCTGGCCGGTTCCAGCGGAAAGACTCGTCGTCGACCCTTGCGGTCCTCGAGCGTGACCGCAGTCGAGGTACACACCACCACCGCACCGCAGAAGTGGGTCTCCGCGTCCTCGGCGACGACATCGGCAGTGGCTGCAATTTCCGGTATGACGCGACGTGATCTGGATCCGGCCAGAATGTCGTACCCATAAGGATCTGCCGGGCGCGGCCCGTGCCCAGACGTGCCGGCCGGCGCCTGAAACCTGGTACGTACTCTGTCGTCATATCCCTTGGCCACGTCCGCGAAGGCTACGGCAGCAGCCCGCATGGATGGCTCGCCATCGGGCCCGGGCGAGTCGCGAGCAGCGAGCCATCGGCCGCCAGCGGCGAGCACGCCCAGCGAGCGGGGAGACTGCGCGTGGCGCGATGCGCTGCGGCTGCCGGTGAATGTTCAAGGATCCGAGACGCATGCGCCGGCTCCCGTACCGTTGCAGCCATGTCTTCCGTTCATGCCGCCACCACTCTGGCGTTGTGGGCCGCCGCCCGGATCGGTGGCTGCAGCGCCGACGATGTGCTGGCCGCACTGGACGCCGCGGGGCATCGGGTAGGCGTGCGCGCTGCCTGTTCCGAAATCGCAGCGGCTACCGGCCTCCCCGGTCCCGGGTCACCGACTGCCGGCTCGATGGCGTTGCTGCCTCTGATGACCGATGGTGGACTACCCGAACTACTGCTGCCGACTGCCGGTGATCTCCGCGGGCTTCCGCCTCGTAGCGACATCACCGTGCCGGCCCTTGATGCCGGCGCTGTCGTGGTGTTCCCGGCATTGGGGATCGGTGTCGTTCCCGTCGACGGCCACTGGCGTGTCCACCACTGTTCGGGAGCCAATCCCGCCCTCACAGTCGGCGAGGCCAACGCCGAGATCGACAGCTGCATGGCGGAGGCCACTCGATCACTGACGGCGATCGACATCGCGCGCGGCTCCGATCAGGTCCGCGAGCACGTTCGTACCCGCATGCTGGCGGAGGCCCTCGATATTCCAGCCGGAACTCCGTCGGCAGCGTCCGCACTGTTGGCAAAGGTGATTTCCCTGGAGGCATTGCTGGCTGTCGCCCAGGGCCACGAGACGGCAGCCGTCACCAGCCGGGAACTCGCGGTCGTCGACGATGCATTGCGGCCGTTGGCCGGGAGCGTTCGAGCCGGGCGCCGGGCAGCGGTTGCGCACGCCGCACGGGCGCTCGCGCAACCTTCGGTCAGTTCAAGCCGGAGTCGACGCTGAGGGACTGGATGAGTGGGCGATGTTGCGACTGCTTAATCAGTCGCTACTGAGCGCGCCGAGTTCGAACCGTGAAGGTGCAACCGCCGGCACGTGTCGCCGCCGTCGATCGAGCGGTGACGACCGCTGGCTTTCCAGCCGGCGGACACCAAGCGGCCCGGGCGAACTGTGAAGGAACGTGTCGCCTCCCGCCACGCACCCTGAAGACGGATGGCCCACAGCGCTGCCCGGACGCGGACGTCCGTGGAGGGTGCAGGGGATCATCCGGTCGGCGTTGGGCCGCGGGGAGGAGCTGCTGGTCGAGCGGATCTTTGCCATCGTTGTGATACATGACGGATATATGTCGAGATAATATGCATAGTGAGCTCGTTGCTGCAGATCAGAGACGTACCCGACGAAGCCAGGCGCGGGTTGAAGGCACGAGCGGCAGCTCGGGGCCAGTCGCTCAACGCCTTCCTGCTCGACCTCATCGAGCGGGAAACCGCCCGCCCCACTGTTGCCGAGATACTTGACAGGGCTGCGCAACGTGCTGGGCGAGCGAATGCCTGCGCCGCCGAAGTGATCGCCGCCGCGCGTGGTGAGCGAGAAGAACAGCCGACTTCCCAACCGCGCGTGTGATCGTCGTCGATTGCGCGGCCGTGGTCGACGCGCTTACTGCAGTCAACGGGAGCGAAGATCTCCGTGCCGCACTTGCCGACGAAGACCTGCACGCCCCGACTTTGCTGGACTTCGAGGTCGTCTCCGCCCGGGGCGGGCTGACTCTGCGCAACCACATCACCCCGGCCCGGGCCCGCGATGCCCTCTCAGACTTCGATGCACTGCCCATCCAGCGGTGGCCTAGCGCTGCGCCGCTGCGCTACGGGCATCCAGCCTTGGCCCGCTCCAGCGGCCACGACGTCGAAATTCGCGTCCGCTGACCGACCCGATATCGGGCCCCGTTCAACCTTCGTCCATCGGTCGCGGTGCCTTGTGCGCTATTTCCCGTTTGACCGTCACATCTGCATCTGTGGCCGAACAATAGCTGCGACGACAGTTCCATCGACGATGCTGAACCACCAGCCGCCGAGGGTGGAAGACGGTTGGCAGATCGTCTGGTAGGCCGGCAGATTGAGGACGGCGAACGTCGGACGGGTACCCGTCGCGCCAGTGGTAGCAACCGACCCACTGCCTGCACCGCGTCGACCCCGGGCCAGTTCGTCGCTGGGACGAAGGCCGGTGACCAACGACCAGCGGGACCGACCAGGCAACATGCTCCACCAGGACCGCTGTCAAGCCAGCACCAAGCGCAGCAGTCATCGGCGTCCTTGTCGGAAGATGTCGCTCCGGCGGTCGATGTGGACGATCTATATTCGGCGCGTGTCCTCAACGATGGCGTAGACGATCCGGTAGTCGCCGCGGCGAGCAGAGTGCAGGCCAACCAACTCATCACGAAGGGCTTTGCCAACCCGGAGCGGGTTCCCGACGAGCGGGCCGAAGATGAACTCGACGCAGGCCGTCGCGATCTTTTCCGGCAGCCGCTGTAGATCGCGGGCAGCACGAGCGGTGATCTGGATCTGGTAGGGCTCGATCACGCAACCCCGTAGCGGGCCTTGATCACGTGGTTGTCGGCGAAACGCTCAGCGGCAGTGTCTGCCTGTCCCTCCCGGATCGCCTGCGCGGCGCCGGGGGTGCCGAGGATCTCCAACGTTTCCTCGAGCGAGGCGAGGCCATCGGCGGAGATCAGAACGGCGGCTGGGTGGCCATGTCGCGTCACCGTGACCCGTTCGTGGGTGCGCTCAACGTCGGTCACGTGCTCGGAAAGTCGGTCGCGGGCCTCGCCTAGAGCGGCCATCCCCATGAGGTACCTCAGCGAGACCGTTCACCGGCGGGTGTTGCGGGACACCCAAACCCCCACACCTGCACCTTGCCGAACCCTACGTATGAGACTACGGTCTCGTTAATCGTTTAACTGACGGGAGCGTGGATGGCGGTGCGGATGCGCGCGGTTGCGCAGGCGGCTGGAGTTTCGACCGCGACGGTCTCGTTGGCTTTGTCGGGCAACGCGCGTATTCCTGCGGAGACTCGAGCGCGAATCATCAACGTCGCTGAAGGGATGCGTTACCGGCCGCACGCTGGCGCACGGTCGTTGCGAACCGATTTGACCGGATCTTTTGGCCTGGTGGTCAGTGACGTGGCCAACCCGTTCTTCGGCGAGTTGGCTGGGGAGATCCAGCGCAGCGCGGTTCGTCGCGGCTACTCGTTGGTGCTGTGCAACTCCGACGAGGACGTCCAACGCCAGGACGAGTATTTGCAGTCGCTGCTGGCGGGAAGCCGGGTCGACGGCATCCTGTTGGTTTCTGCCGCTGCGATGACGCCGGGACTCGAAGCGGCCGGACACGCCAAGGCGCGGCTGGTGTTCCTGGACCGTCCCGTGGCGGTGCCGGCTAGCAGCCCGGCGGCGCGGCACCTGAGCGGGTGTCCGGTGATCCGCAGCGACGCCTCTGCCGCCGTGCGGGAAGCGGCGCGGCTGTTCGTACAGCACGGTCACCGCCGGGTGGGGATCATCGCACCGCCGCTCGAAACCCGTGTCGGCGTGGACCGCCGGGACCTCATGATCCGATCTCTTACCGATCTCGGTGTGGCGCCCGGGGACATCACCGTGGTCGCCGGAGACTTCCGGCAGGACAGCGGTGAGCGAGCGATCCGTCAGTTGCTGGGCCTGAGCCGACCCCCCACGGCGGTCTTCGGTGCCGACGGGTTGATGACCATCGGGGCCATGACGGGGCTGCGCCGGGCCGGAATGCGTGTGCCCGACGACATCTCGCTCGTCGGGTTCGACGACGCGCCCTGGTTCGAGCTGTTCGACCCACCACTCACCGCAATAGCCCAGCCGATCGCGGCTCTTGCTGATGCGGCAGTCGCGGCGATGGTCGGCCTTATCAACGGCGCTGCTGTCAACAGCGCCGAAACCTCGCTTGCCTGCCATTTGGTGTCGAGGAGGTCCGTCGGCCCAGCGCCGCCGTGACGGACCTGTTGGGGACACTGCGCAACCGCCGTCCAACCGTTAACCCATCGAAAGGAACTACTGTGCCGAACACGAACACACGACCAAGCCGCGTAGCTGCCTACACGCTCCTCGCGGTCTCGCTGATGCTCCCTCTCGCCGGTTGCGGTCGGGGCGGATCTGGCTCCGGCAGCTCAACCACCGGCGCCGGGGGCAGCGCGTCAGTCGGCGCCGCTGCCGGCGCGACCAAAGCCAAGATCGCCATAGTGACGCGTGACTTCACCAACCCGTACTGGGCGGCGCTGCGGGACGGAGCGATCGCCGAAGGCAAAAAGCAAGGCGTCACCGTCAACGTGCAGGCCGGGGACAACGAGACCGACTCGAACGGCGAGAACGCAAAGATCTCAACCCTAGCCGGGCAGGACTACAACTGTTTTGGGGTGGTGCCGGTCAACGCGACGAACGTCATCACCCCGTTGGTCCCGGTGGCGGAGAAGAAGACCCCGATCCTGAACCTGGACACGCAGATCGACCCCGCCGCGTCAAAGGCCGCAGGCGTCAGCTTCGCCTCGTTCATCGGCTCGGACAACCTCCAGGCCGGGCAGATCGCCGGGAAGGCGATGCTCGCGAAGGTCGGCAGTGGCGACATCGCGATCCTCCAGGGGATCGCGGGCGAGCAGAACGGGATCAACCGTGAAAAGGGCTTCGCTATGGCGACCGCCGGAAAGCTGACCGTAGTCGCGAAGCAGCCGGCCGATTATGACCAGGCCAAGGGGCAGAACGTGACGGACGCGCTGCTGAAGGCTCACCCCAACATCAAAGGGATCTTCGCGGCGAACGACACTATGGGCCTCGGCGCGGCGCAGTCGGTGCAGAACGCCGGCAAGAGCAACCAGATCTCAATCATCTCCGTCGACGGGATCACCGCGGCACTGCAGGCGGTCAAGGCCGGCAAGCTCACCGGCACCGTCAGTCAGTACCCGTACGCCGAGGGCCAGCTGGCCGTGCAGGCATGTATGAAACTCGTCGCCACGCAGTCCGTCCCCGCCCGAATCGTGGCCCCGATCGCGCTGATCAACAAGGCTAACGCAGACAAGGCGCTGTCGAGCTTCCCCCGGCCGATCACGCCGTTCAAGAACCCCCTCCAGTAGATGAAGGGCGACCCCGTGGCTGCAGCAGCACTCGAGACCGAGGGTAGTGGACGCCAGCGGCGGAGCGCCGTCGTCAACGCCAGCGCCCAGTACGCCGCCCCTATCGGGCTGGTCGTCGTCTTCATCATCTTCTTCATCGCGACCCCTTACTTCCTCACCGCCGCCAACATCAGCGATCTGCTGGTGTCGGCCTCCATCCTGGCGGTTCTGGCAATGGGTCAGCAGCTGGTGGTCACGGTGGCGGGAATCGATCTGTCCATCGGGGCCAACCTGCCCTGGACGGCGGCGGTCCTAGGGTTCGCCGTCACCCAGGGGGTGCCGTTGCTGTTCGCCGCCATCCTTGCCGTGCTCGCCGGCGGGCTCGTCGGGCTCGCCAACGGGCTCCTGATCGCCAAACTCAACATGAGCGACTTCATCGTCACACTGGGCTCGCTAAGCGTCGTCAGCGGATTGACCCTGCTGCTCACCCAGGGCAACACGGTCGCAGTCAACTCAAGATTCCTACGCGGCTTGGCTCTGAACGGCGTGGGCCCGGTCCGGTGGTTCTGGCTGGTAGCGCTGGTTGCGGCGCTGCTGGTGGCGTTCCTGCTGTTCCGGACGCGGACCGGAACGCACCTGCTGGCCACGGGCGGCAACATCGACGCCGCGCGCGGGTCGGGTATTCCGGTATCCCGGATGCGGTTACTCGCCTACCTGGGGTCCGGGTTGTTCTGCGGGCTGGCCGGCGTGCTATTGGTGGCCCGCACCGGTGGCGCCGACCCTAGCCTGCAAACCAGCCTGCTGCTGAGCTCGATCGCGGCGGTGGTGCTGGGCGGATCCAGCCTGTTCGGTGGGCGGGCCTCGGTGCTCGGGTCGCTGGCTGGCGCCGTCCTCCTGCAGAGCTTGATCAACGGGTTCACCCTTATCGGGATCTCGCAGTACTACCAACCGATCGCCGTCGGCGCTGTCGTGCTGGGAGCCGCGTTCCTGTCCAGATTCCAGAAGTGAGAGGGAGACTCATGACCCAACCCGCAACAGCAGCACAACCAGACTCCTCCCACGGCGGCACCGGCGACCGGACCTCCCGGACCGACCGGGTGCCCGTCGGGTCTCCGCTGCTGGAGGCCCGCGACATCCGCAAGTCCTTTGACGCGGTGCGGGCGCTGCAGGGCGTCAACCTGACCATCGACAAGGGGCAGGTCACCGCCCTGCTGGGCGACAACGGCGCCGGGAAGTCGACCCTGGTCCGATGCCTAACCGGGGTGCACCCCCCGGACGGCGGCGAAATCCTCTTCGCCGGCGACCAGATCCGGCTGAACTCACCCGACGATGCCCGCAAGTTGGGCATCGAGACGGTCTACCAGGAGCTAGGGCTGATCGAGGACCTACAGGTGTGGCAGAACCTCTTCCTCAACCGGGAACTGGTGCGGTCCATTGCACTGGTCAAGGTGCTGGACAAAAAGCAGATGATCAGCCGCAGCAGCAAGATCCTGCAAGAACTGGACGTCAACGTCCCCAACGTGCGCGCCACAGTGCGGCGGATGTCTGGAGGACAACGCCAAAGCATCGCGATCGCGCGGGCCGCCAGCTGGGGAAAGGCCCTGGTCATCATGGACGAGCCCACCGCCGCCCTCGGAGTCCGAGAAACCGCTGCCGTTGAGTCCCTGATCGGACGACTACGCGACGCGGGCGTCACGGTGCTCCTGGTCAGCCACGACATGGCCCAGGTCATGCGTGTCGCGGACACAGCCTGGGTACTGCGCCGTGGCATGGCGGCTGCCCGCCGGAGCATCTCGGCGACCTCCGGAGACGAGCTCGTCGGGCTGATCACGGGCGCCATCCCCGGTGACATCGATGCATGAGCCGCGAGCCGGACGGGGAACAAACCGGTGAAGCGGACCGGCATCATCCACGCGGGTCTCGCCCGGGAACTGGCGCAGCTGCGGCACACCGACACCTTCGTTATCTCAGACGCGGGGCTGCCTGTCACGCCGGGCATCCCGTGCATCGACCTGGGCTACCGCTACGGTCAGCCCTCGTTCGCCGACGTCGCGAGCGCCCTGCTGGCAGAGGTCGTCGTCGAAGCCAGCTGGGTGTCCGCGGACATCGAGGACGCCAACCCGACCGTTCTGCAGCACATCCTGGGTCTGGGCTTAACCCCCGAGCGGATCGACCACACGGTGTTCAAGGAGCGGGTCCAGCAGGTCAGGTTCGTGGTGCGCACCGGCGAGGCGACGATGTACGCCAACCTCTTGTGCCAGGCAGGAGTCGCCTTTGGGTAAGTCCTCCGCTCATGCACAGCTAGCGCAACGCCACCCGAATCAGCCCAGCCACCGCGCATTCAGGGAACACGCCGCAACACCCCGGCACTACCATCCCGGCCACCCGCGTCCCCACCGTCGCGATAGTGCTAAGGGCGATTCCGTGGGTGGGCTTCGTCAAGGGCCAACGCAGGGACGACGTGATGCACCAGCACTTGGTCGGGTTCACCGCGAAGGAGGGGTGGTGTTCGTCGACCGAGCGCAGGGGAAGACCCCGGTGTTCCGCACGGAGAAACGCCGCCACGCCGATGGTGACCTGTCCGTGGATTGTGAACGACCGGTGTGGTGAATCCTCACGCTGTGGTCTGATATGTCGTCGCCGTGCGGCGACCACGCGAAAGGATGCACCGTTGATCTCGACCATCCTGGCTGACACCACGACGATCAAGTCGTTCTCGGTCACCGGGCTACCCGCTTGTGCATGAGTCCCTGCCCAGCCGTCGGGCTGGATCTACTGCTGGAGGTTCTTGATGCCGAACTACCGTATAAAGCCGACGAAGCCAGCGGCTCTGTTCACCGCCGTGGTCGGTGTCGCGATCGTCGTCTTCGGCATCGTCAACGTTGGTAACAAGCCGAACGGTCATGGATTCATCTGGTTGTGGGCCGCCATCGGGCTCGGCATCGTGGGGTTCGGGCTCTGGTCAGCCTTCTCCTCGCGCGGTGGCACCCAGATCATTTCTACCGACGCCGACCAACCACCGCATCGGCCGGGCATGACCACCACCGAGGATTGATCCGCCCGGGGCTGGATTACTAGATGCCGGGAGCTGAACGGTCACGGTGGGCAGATGCAGCCCGTAAGAGGATTGCTGACCGGGGCGTCGACTCACAGTTGAGCTTCGCTGACTTCCGGCGTTACGCCGAGGCCGGCTAGCACGCCGGTGCCTTGTTCGACGGCCAGGATGGCCAGCAGCACATGTTCGCTACCGATGCTGTCCTCGCCGTTTTTCTGTGCTTCGGCGGAGGAGTGCTGCAGCGCCTCTTTCGCATGCGGGTCGAACGGAATCAACGCGGGTACGTTCACCATGGCGGGAGCAAGTGTCGCCTCAGCCGTACGTTCGATGTCCGCCAGCAAGACGCGCTGCGAGATGAGGTGGCGAGCCGCCATACTGTATGGCGCTGCCACCAGCCCGAGACCAGGTGCGCGACCCCGATGGTGTCGTTGCCCGCCCGCCCGCCGCGCCCGTTCCTGCGCTGCGATGACCACAGCGCGGGCCTCTTCGTTGAACCGGCTGAAACCCTGGCTCGAGTCGACCGGGGTACCGGCAGGTTGCGCTTTCCTGACGAACCGCTTCTGTGCGGCTTGCTTACTCATTCCCATGCTGCGTCCGATGTCGGACCACGACCCGCCTGACCGACGTGCTTGATCCACGAAATGTCCGATCAGCGAGTCGGCCACCTCGTCCAGCTCTTCGGCCACCTGCATGGCACCCGTAACACGGTCGAGCGGATTCTGATGTGCGTGTGAGATGGTGTCGATGAGGCCGTCCCGGCGGGTGCTCGGCACCGAACTGATTGATGTCATGGCGTCAACAGGGGCGAGGCCGAGCATAGGAGGGCGTCGCGGCTGTGGCCTTGGCTATGTCGGCGTGTACGAGGGCTTCATTGACGTGGGTGCCGGTGGCCATACCGTTGCCGAGGGCGGTTGCCACTTTGAGGCTGGGATCGACCACGTTGCCTATCGCCCAAAGCCCGTCGATGCTCGTCTTACCGGACGCCGTCACGGTAATGAAGGACCCGGCACCTGTCTGGTGGGTGCGGGCACCGAGTTCGCGAAGCAGGCTGTCGTTGGGTATCGGGCGCGGGGCGGTGAAGACCGCGTCGCACGCATGCGCTGGTGCGGTGTGTGAACTATCAGGGCGCGGTCAGGCAACTGCTCGATGTGGGTGACGCCGCCTTCAACGACGGTGATGCCGCGGGCGTGCAGGCCGATCCGGTCGGTCTCAGAGAGCGTGACAATGTCATTGACGAAGAGCACGATGTGATCTGACCATTGCCGCACCAGTTGTGCTTGGGAGACGCTTTTCATTCCGGTGCCGAGGATGCCGATGCGTCGGCCACGTAGCTCCCACCCGTCGCAGTAAGGGCAGATCACGACCTGGCGCCCCCAGTGTTCAGCGACACCGGGCACCGCAGGGAGCTCGTCGGTGACGCCGGTGGCGACAATGAGCTGGCGCGCCGACACCCGGTTGCCTGCCGCGGTGTGCAGGACGAACCCTGACCATTGCGTCTTGCGGACGTGACCCGGTCGGTGCGGACGTGCCCGCCGAATGTGGCGATCTCGTGGCGTCTGACGTCGAGTAGGTGCGAGGGTGCTATTCCCTCGAATCCGAGAACCCCGTGGGAGTGGTCGGCGCTGCCGTTACGCTGTCCGCCGCCGTCGATGACCAAGGTGTTCCGCAGAGCCCGAGACAGCGTGAGCGCCGCGGCCAGACCAGCGCTGCCGCCGCCCACGACGACCACATCCCAGCTGTCGCGGTTCCCGTCGTATGTCACCACGGTGTCCTTCCTCCTGACACGTTCGAATGCCCAAGCACAAGAGACGAACGACAACTACCCAAGTGGTGATGACGCTTACCTGAAAGTACCCAGACCTGCTTACTGAAATTCCCCACTTGTGTGGCTCCCGCATCCATGGCGGGGCCCCCTCGATGCTGACGGTCTCTGACCACCACCAGCTACTCGAAGGGGCCTCGCTTCATACTCACACAGGAGGACGACGTGGACATCCACGCGCTACGAAAACGGGGCTGGTCGATCTCGGCGATCGCCCGGCACGTCGGCAGAGATCGGAAAACGGTCAAGGCCTACCTCCATGGGAAACGAGAGGTCGGGATCCGGGCACCGGCCGGTGATGACGCCTTCGCTGCGTATCTGACGTACAGCACGGCCCGGCTGGTCGAGGATCCGCATCTATGGGCGACCGCGTTGTTCGACGAGGTGACCGCACTGGGGTATGACCGGTCGTATCCGTCGTTCACCCGGGCGTTGCGGCGTCGGGGTGTCCGGCCGGCGTGCGAGCCGTGCCATCCGGCGAAGGGCCGTCCGGTCGCGATCATCGACCACCCGGCCGGGGAGGAAACCCAATGGGACTGGGTTGAACTGCCGGACCCACCCGCCGGCTGGGACGGGTACGGCAAGCGCGCATACCTGTTGGTGGGAGCGTTGTCTCACTCTTCAAAGTGGCGCGGAGTGCTGTGTGAATCGATGGAACAACCACAGCTGGCCGACGCCCAACACCAGGTCGCGCTGCGGCTTGGTGGGCTGACCAAGGACTGGCGGTTCGACCGGATGTCCACCGTCGTGCACCCCGCGACGGGGAAGGTCACCGCCTCCTATGCGGCGATCGCGAAGCATTTCGGTGTTCGGGTCCGGCCATGCCCCCCGCGGCGGGGGAACCGCAAAGGGGTCGTGGAGAAGGCGAACCACACGGCAGCGCAACGCTGGTGGCGGTCCCTGCCCGATGACGTCACCACCTCGCAGGCGCAAGCCATGCTCGACCGGTTCTGCAAGCAGGTCACCGATCAACGTCGACGGAACGGTTCGGACGGAACCCGTTGTACTGTTGCTGATCTCGCCGCTGCTGAACGGCTCCGCCCGGTCCCGAAGTCCGCACCGATCGCGGTGATCACCGTGGCCAGGCAGGCGACCGCGCAAGCATTGGTGCACTACCGCGGGAACCGGAACTCCCTGCCACCGGAACTCGCCGGCAACACTGTGACGGTGACCCACCGAGCCGGCGGCACCACCCTCGCGATCGTCACCAACAACGGAGTCACCGTCGCGGTTCACCCGCGGCGGGCCGACGGCACCGGGGCGATCGAGCGGACCAACACCCACGTCACGGCATTGAACACCGCAGCCTTGACTGCCTCGACCAGCGCGGCGCCGCACCGTTCGAAGCAGCGGATCCCGCCCGGCCCCGACGCCCGCGCTGCCGCCGCCGCGTTGCGCGCCAATAACCCGGCCAGCGGACCCGGCGGTTCGTCGGCCGCACCGGTGATCGATCTAGCCGTGTACGGCTCTGTCCTGGGTACCGATTTTCGACTCGAAGCCTGTTTGGACGGCAACCTTGATTATCGTGCCAACGACTACCGGTGGCTCGCTAGCATACGTGCTGTTCGATTTCGGCTTCAAGTTTGTGGTGGCCGCTTGGGGCTGGTCAGGGGCCGCCGGCCGCCAAGTGGGGCGGGCCCTGACGGCGTCGGCCAGGGCGATGTTGGCGGTGTCGGTGACCTTGAAGAAGTCGCGAGCGCGATACGGGTGGTGGCCTCGGGAGGGACCGCACGGCCGGCCGGATCGAGCCCTCCCATCATCCAACGCCCCCCCCCGCGCGGCGGCCAGCACCTCCGTCCTGCCGACTCTGAACCGCGCGCCACCCATCCCCGCACCAGATCAAGTGTGCAAGCTGCAGACGCGCCTTCCCGGCGTAGGCGACGGTGGCGCAGCGTGCTGAAAGGGTGACAGATCTGAGACTGCCCCGGTATGGCCCGGCAGCCCGTTGGTATGACGTGCTGTCGATGGAGCGACCGGTCTACCGGGCCGGCCGGGTGAGTGGGATCGGTTTGCTGGAGGTGCGACCTGGTATGCGGGTCCTTGATATCGGCTGTGGCACGGGCCTGAATTTTCCCTTGTTGCGGGCCGCCGCCGGCGATGGTGGCGTCGTGGTCGGAGTGGACACCTCGACCTCGATGCTGGCGGTCGCGGCGCGGCGGATCGCCCGGGCCCGCCGGAGCAACGTGCAGATCCTGCGAGGGGACGCCGGGGCGTTGAATCAGGTGGTGGGCAGCGAGTTGTTCGACGCGGCGGTGTTCACCTATTCGCTGTCGGTGATCAACGATTGGGAATCGGCGTGGGACGCGGCGGTGAGGCAACTGCGGCCCGGCGCCCGCGTCGTCGTGGTGGATCTGGCCCTGCCGTCGGGGTGGGGTCGGATGTTTTCCCCGTTGGCGCGGTTGGTGTGCTTCACCGGTGGATCAGACGCGCGGCGGGCTCCGTGGACCCGGGTGCG
>JAABUU010002962.1_pt1 | contig 22709 bp, 19 predicted proteins | sample 5559301 | NCBI WGS metagenome assembly JAABUU01 (sample SAMN10711884, study PRJNA513360) | rock metagenome | isolation source: Antarctica rocks | place: Antarctica: Victoria Land, Richard Nunatak white | reverse complement strand
CAAGTCCTGTGATTCGCAGTCCAAACCACTACCTTGTGCTACTCACAGCCTCACCCACCCACCCACCTAACATACCTACAGTTCCTACAGTTCTGTAAGTCCCCCCGTCATCTGTCGGGTCATGACAACGGGAGACTCCTACATACACGTCATGGCGCAATACATTACCTACCTTAGGTAGAGCCTCGATAGCCATTGTCCGTCCTTGCCCGCTCATGCCAAATCGCTCAGGTGTGGTGGGATTTCTCGAGCGAGGGTCTAAGAGCGTCACCCCATGCTTGTGGCCGCCACCGCTGCTGCTGCCGCTGCGCTCAACCTCGTCTTTTGGGTGGGGGAGTTCCGTGCGAGCCATGATCCAACGCACGGCAGTCTTGTTGGCCGGCCGTCGCTGACACCGGCTGGCGCTGTGCCTTACGAGACGTCCGCAAACTTGGCATATCTCACGGCAGAAGCATGATGTCGTCCTTGACTTGCAAGGCTTCCAGGAGAGGAGAGAGTTTATTTCACATTACATCCAGATTTCCGACAGGGAAATCAATGATCTGAACCAATCAGTGTTCTGCCATGAATGGTTCCATTGGATTTTTTTTTGACTCACCTCGTTGAAGAACTTCGTCCACCTTGATCTTACCATGATGCACCGAGTAGCTGTTGGTGGCGCCGTGCACAATCAAGCATGTGCGGCTCACACATACCTCGAACTCCAAACCACAGTCTTCAGACCACTTCTACCGATTGATTGCAATATTGGTACTGCAGCCTATTCCGGTCTATCTTACATCCCAGCGTGGAGCCAAACACAAACTCAGATCATGTCCCATATAAGACCGCTCTTCTGGTTCGCCGTTTTCCAACTGCCCGGTGGCTCCCCGTTCCTGCAAGCTAGTCCGCCAGAAGGGGCAAAACGGCGCAGATTAGGGCAATCCCGCAAAAATGCTTTAATTCGTCGTATCCGTCCATTGATGTCGCTACCGGCTACCAAGTGTTTCTAAGAGACTCAAGAAGACTTGGGCACTTTCGCGCCTAGCGCGACGCCATCCTGCAAATGAGACTGGATTGTTCAATGCTTGCTTTCTAGCAAAGTTCACATGGGTGAGCAAAAATTTGACGCCGTGATATGCCGCAGGAAAGATGGTAGGTGACATTGCCTCCCAACCTTCAGCAGAACTCAAACTTAAAATCCATTTCAACACCATCCAGCCATGCAAGGGACAAGACGCTACAATTCCAAACCCCTTCTAATCCTCACTCAACAACGGCCACAAACTTCCGGGCTCGACGTAAGCATGATGGATGACGTTGACAAGCCAGTACTCCTTCCTGCATCGCTCCAACAGCCTGCTGGTCTCGCTTCTGGGCGCGTACACGCGCTGCCATTCTCTCCAGATGCCGAACGCCTCTTCCATCCACGCCCTGAAAGAGACTTCTTCGATGATGGTGGGGGTGATGATCTCCTTCCCCGGGAACGCGCCCCACGTTACTGCGTTTACGGCTCCTTCGCCGTTCTGCCAGTTGGACGAGGACTCGAACGCTCCTGCCGCGTTTCCAGCATAGAAGCTGACTTCCCCGCGCCCCGTGAGCTTTTTCTTCAGTGCCTCCCAGTCTGAAGCGGGCACGAAGAGCTCAACAAAGGCTTTTTGAAACACGAAGCCTCCGCTGGGTCCCCAGCCGAATATCCTATCGTCGCTCTTCACCCCGTTAACGGCTGGCTGACTCGCGACTGTCCACCAGCCTCTCCTGATTAAGCTTAACAGTTCTGTGCGGATAGTCGATGTTTCCTCATTCAGGCCATCTTCGCTCCATGGTATAGCTTCAAGGTTTCCCTCCATATGCCGCGTGAAAATGTTCGAGATGCCTTCGGTCGTCTTCGGCGTGCCCCACAACTGCCTGGCCTGAGAGATGCTTGCATGTAGCGAAACACCGTACCCATCGATTTCACCATACGCGGGAGACCTCGCGTCACCCCAACGGCCGTTAGGGAAATCGTCCCAGGTTGCTTCTCTGCCCAACGCTCCTTCACCTTCAGATATCGCCAGCGTGTTGGCGCGGGAGTTGATCTTCTCTTTGGGGACACCGACTTCATCCGCAAGAGCTTCGTAAGAGGTAGTACTCGAAGCGGACTCGACGTCGACAACGACACGATTCCGAGGTCCGGAGTTGACGGAAGAGAGACGACGCCGGTCTTTGCGGGGAATGCCTTCAACTGCGTCCCCGATATTCACTCCATTACTGAGTGCTGGACCCTCTCCACTCACAATTGCGCTACCCTCGTACCCATTGCTGATCGGCGTGCTTGGACCGATGAGCTGGCACCTCTCAAGCACGAACGTGACCGCTTTCTCTAGATTTAGAGTGTAAAAGTGAAAGCCTCTTGGTGTTCTGGAGTCCACCGACTTGATACTTTGGACAATCTCACTGACAATGTCAACACCGACTCTCTTGACAGCCTCATCGTCGCCTTTGATCGGTTCCAGCCTTTGCAGTATATCTGGCGGAAGCTTAGCGTGAGAAAGCTTCGTTGTCCGTCTCAGAATTTGGTAGCTTTGTATCGGCATTAAGCCCGGTATAATCGGTATATCCTTGAAAACCCCACTCGGGTGGCTCCGCAACGTAGTCTCGAATGCGTTATAGGCATCGACATCGTAGAACAACTGCGTCATAAGAAAGTCCGCTCCGGCCCTCGTCTTCTCCACCAAATATGGAATATCGACCGCCGGGTCTTGATTCTGCGGATATGACTCGTCGGCATGGCCCTCCGGATACGCCGCCACCCCAATGCAGAAATAGTCGCCGTGCACTCTTCGTATATACCTGACGAGATCGACCGCCCACGTGAATTCCTCATTACTGTCGCCTCCCTCCGCGGGCGTATCGTCATCCCTATACTCCTCCGACCTCGGCGGATCGCCCCGCAGCGCCAAGATGTTCCTGATCCCCAGCGCCTTCGCCTCGCCCAGTGCGTCGTCGATCAGCGATCGGTTCATGTTCGTGCATGTCAGGTGCAAGCACGTCGTGAGCCCCAGCTGTCGCTGACAGACCTCCGCGAGCTCGAGCGATTTGTTGGCTGTACTGCCACCGGCGCCCCATGTTACTGTGACGAAGAGTGGGCGGAGACCACGGGACATGCGCTCCAGCCGGGCTTGCAGGTTGGAAGAGCCCTAGGATGTCATGATAGTTAGTGAAACTCTTCCGTCAGCGTGGACGGGTGATTCCCGAGTATGTATACCATTTGAGTTTTAGGTGGAAAGAACTCCAAAGAGAAGTAGCTGGCGCCATCCGGTAGGGCTGCTAACTTGTCCGTGATCTTCTCCATATTTCTCGCACTGTGTTACAATCAACGGATGTGGTGAGTCGGAGAAAAGAGTCAACTCTGACTGATGCAACCGTATGATTGAAAGGTATGAGCTCTTCCTCACTGACTTCAGTCATTCATAGCTCAGCTGCTCGGAACGCTTTCGTTATCTCAGGTTTGTGCATCTTGCGCATTATTTTTGTTCTGACGTTGTTTATTTTACAGTAGCTTCGTAGGGCTGAAAGGAAGATGCAACTTTAAACGGAGATAGCGCGCCTAAGTTATTGGCGTCGACATCATGCATGTACAGGTCGTCCCTAACTCCACCAGATATGTGTACATGTCCACCAAAAATGTCGACCAATGTCCAGACAAACCAGATGTCAACCCTCGAAATACTCATACACGCGGAAGATCAAAATTTTTGCCGTGGGCTCCAATGTATTAAGTTCAGAAACATTCCCACTCGCCAAAGACGCACCATCTCGCAGTCCTATCAGCCAGCACCAGTCCTCTCCAAGTCCCTCTTTCCCCAATCTTGATAATAGTTTCCCATGCAGACCCATCACCCTCATCACCGTCAGCACCGCCATGGCAGTGCTGCCTGTTCGCGCGCATCAGTCTCAGGATCTTGCCGCTTGGAGCTTGGATGGCGAGTTTCGCAGGTTTTTGCTGACTCTGTCCCGAAACGTTTGAAGCCGAAGAGCCTGAATTTGAACCGGAAGCGGAAGTTGATAACATACTCATCGCTGAGCTGGGACGAGCGAAGGGAAGAGGCGATGTCGAGCCATCGCTGGCTGTCACTAGAGGGAGAGACGAGGGGTGCTGGCGGACCGTGAAAACGAAAGTGTTGTTCACTGCTAACCGGGCACATTGCGGCTGTGCAACGTATAGATCGTGGCGCTGAGCGTGAGGAGTAGGATGACGGAGGAAGAAATCATACGGAGGGTTGTTGCCAGTATGGATGATGGGAAGGGCGAACGCCAAAGGATGTGGATTGTCCTTGATCGAGTGCATCAGACCTCTGGTGCCGGCGTAGATTTTCAACGTTCCGTGACCTTCATCACTCGGTAGTAGGGCCTTGACCGTGTAAATCTTTTGGCCCCCGATCCATTCGGGCTGTGCAAGAGCCCTCTTCTTAACTATATCCCCATTCTCAAAATAGTCTCCGTCGGAGTCTCGATCGAAGGCCCTGGCTTCGACCTCTGCCACGCATTCCACAACTGGTGGGACCGTGAACTGAATCTGTACAAGCTCGAGCTTTTCAATCCTCAACAGGCTTGTGTCGTAGTCGACCATCTGCAGACCAATCTTGAAATACGCTGGACAGGCACAAGGGAGAGCCATCAGAACCTCGTGTGCAATCGGTGGGCACATGTGCTGTTGCTCGGGATATAGTGGTATGTGTGTATAGCAAATTTCCATTGGCCTTGCAAGGAACCACCAGCTTTCCGCTGCCTGTGCTCCGACACTTGAATACTGACTTCGACGTGGATTTGTTGGGCTGGCCAGCGAGCAGTCCATGATTCGCCATTCACCATCTACGACGACAGCATTCCACCAGTGGTTGGGTCTCGCGGTACTGTCAAGCTCGAGTACCTCCCCTGGAGCTTTGAGATAGCCCCTCACCACCTCCGCGTGCAGTCCCATTGCGCCGCACATCTCCATTACCAACACCGCAACCTCTTCCGCGCATCCTCTCTTTGTCTGAATGACCCGTCTAGAATCCACTTCCCCTTCAAAGTCGTCCTCCCATACTACTTTCTCAGCTACCCATGTGAAGATTGCTCTAAGTCGCTGCACTTCGCTTCTGTAAGGTCTGCAGACGTAGCCTTGAGCCAAGCTCGTCGGATTCGTCATAGGAGGGAAGCTGTTGACGAATCTTGCACTCTTATCCACAAGCGCCAGATTCGCGGATTGGAAATCGGTTGGATGTTCGACCGGCAGCCCGTCGCTGCCTTCGTCACCTTGTACGGCGTCCAACAACTCATCCACGGGGCTGATAACTGGATAATCCATCATTTGACATCTTTCTGCTCTTTCCACGCGCTCGTTGCGACTAAGTGAATTCGACCGATTCACGTCACGGCGGACTTGCACCCAGTCAACGACTCCATCGCCGCCAAGATCCATGTCGCGCGCGGCCTTTCCGCCAGCTATTCCGGTCATACCATTCGGCAGCAAGCCTTTCGTTGGAGATGGTGACTGCCCACCTTGACTCACGGCGATACTGCTCCTGGCGCTCGCAGCACCTGTTTTTGCCGACTCGATCATCTTCTTGAAGAAGCCCGTCTTCTTCGCTTTCGGCGTTGCCAACCCTCCAAAGATGGCCGCCGACTCCGCTACACTTCCACTCCATTCTGCCCGTGGTGGCCCGCCTTGTCGGGAATCACTGCTCGAATTATAGGTGATACCAGTCAGCGGAGTTTCTGGCCTGCCATTTTCGATAGCTCTTTTATCTATACCCCAAAATCCGCTGGGTCTGGTGTCCATCACACTCGTTGGCCGATTATAGCTCGCGACGTCTTTCCTCCTTGCCAAGCTTCCCGCGCTCGTGGCACTGAAGCCTCCTATAGAATGCCCGCTCATGATGCTTCGACTAGTTATATTTGTATTTGTACTGCTGTTTGTAGTCGTACTTTGCACCCCACTGGAACTATTAGTAGCACTTGATTTTGTTGTAAATGTTCGTCCAAGCACCTCTCGCCCAAGCTCGTAAGCAGATTTGCGATTCCTCAATTTCCTATCTGAACCCGTACTTCCAGATACCGCAGTTCCCCTTGTAAAGGACGACTGCGGTTTAGGCTGGTAAGGCGAATTCTTCGGTGGAGGAGCTGGTGGGGGACCCATCGCGTCTTCCGGCAAGTGAAGCTCGTCCGGATCGGAATGATTATTAGCTTGCATGCTTCGTAACCTGTTCTCCATGCGCTGGACATAGTCGTTCAGCTGGGGTATATCCTCTTGGCAATGCTGAGAAGACAGGTTCTGGCTGTCGTGGACGAAGTCATTATCGTAGTCCTCGTCAAAGTTTTCATTACCAATACCCAGTGATGTTCGGGGCCGTCGCTGTGTCTTCAAAGGTGTTTTGTTGAATTCACCAAATGCTTCAGGCGACCAGGGGTTGAGTGGCGATCTCGAACGGATCGGGGATGGAGCGTTATGACTTGCGCCCATACCTTGCAGCGAAGACATGACGTCATCCATAGCATCTCGTAAAGGCGACGGAGTATGGCCCGTATTACGTGGAGTTGTTGGCACCGGCGAAGGTCCTCTGGAGATTGTGGGATAACGATCATTCATTGAAGGCGTGGGTGAGGGTGTCCTGCGCACAGGAGCATTGTAGGCGATCCGATGTGGTGGCGGAGCAGGAGGTGGAGGGGAGGAGCCGAGGTCTGGGAGATATTCTCCAGGGGGGACCGGTGATGGGCCCCGTGCGTAAGGACGATATGACACAGAAGGCGCAGGGGAGATATCACGTTTTGCGCGATGGCTGTGACTGCGTGAGGAGGTCGAATGTGAAGGTTGTTGGAGTTGGCTTGATTGTCTGCTTGGCATCGGTGAGGTGCCTCTCGATTTTGCTTCAAGTTCCCTGGCAGTAGCGGCGGGGTTTGGAGATACCGCTCGCGAATAGGCCTGGAATGGTTTGCGAAAGGTGGTCTTGGATTTTTGCGGTGAGTGGTTCGGACCTGCAGCTTGAGAGAGGCTACCTCCACCATTTGTTGGCGGCATCGGACTTGTGGCCCTGCTTGTAGGCTGGAAGCCGTCACCGAGCACTTGTACGAAGTTCGAGGGGAAGAGCCCCATCATCCGCTTATCTCGCCGCAACCTCCCCATCCACCAGGATCCGTCTCCCGCATTGAGGCATTCGATCAGATCACCCTCTATAAATCCAAGATCACGCTTCGTCTCTCCTCCCCATGAGTAAACTGCCCTGCACCAACAAGGAAATCGCGTCGGCAGACCTGGCGGAGCCATTGACGCCATCGCGACTTTTGAGCAATGGCGGATGCTTTGTGACAGCCACCCGACGTTTTGTATTTGTTTGGTGCGAGTATCTCGGTGGGTTTACCTAGATGATGTAGGGAGTGTCAGATTTTGGCAGGTCCGTCGCGTGAGCGCATTGGCCGTGTGAAACTAGCATACGCAATGAGTTGTCTGCAATTGGGGCGTCCAGAAGCTGCTCAAGATGTCTGAAGACTGTGTGTGCAACTTTGAAATTGTAGTTCTTATAACGGAAAATCCCACACAAACAAGCGTTGACAGTTGCCGAGATGTTACTGGTCGAGAGCATTGGTTTGTTTGTTTCTAAGAATAGTCTGTCATTAGTGCGGCTCGGTTAGCGTCATTTAACTCCCGCCATGTACTTCGTACCTTCGCACCTAAATCAAGCACCAGAGTCTTACCAGGTCCATACGATCAGAGATCTCCAAACATCTCTTCTTCCAATTGACCAACATGCCTCGACCAGTGTTTGATATCTTCAAGGTTCAAGTCACCAGACTCTGACACATATGCATCGATATGTCGCGCCGGGACCCATTCGAAGTAAACGTTCCTGACCTTGACAGCCGCCATCCATTGCTCAGACGTCGGCTGAGCTTCACATTCTCTCGGGGATGGCCAATGCGCTGTTAATTCTGAAGTGTCGTTGTCCTCTTCCTTGTGGTTTTCCATCTTCCCTGGAGCCGCGACCTTATCAAGCTCGGACACTACCACAACCCTCGCCTTTGGAGAAACCTCCCTGGCACAAAGTACAGCGGCAAGACTGCCCGTCTTGTTGCTGACATCGCCGTCCTCCGATATCCGATCAGCTCCAAGCAGCACGATATCCGTGTCTTTCCCAATAACCCCGACACTAGCGTCCGAGGCAATTTCGACTGCCAATCTATCACCCATGCCTCGCTTTTCCAGATCTAGCAGCAGGGATCTCACAAACGCCACTCCTTCGAACATCGGCCGTGATTCTAGAACCTTGAGCCGTAGGTGTCGACCAGTATCACTAGAAATTGCCGCAATTAAGCAAGCCCTGATGGTGGAAGACGACGACAACGTCAGGATCGCAACCGGCCCCTCTCCTGGGAAGTGGTTATTCAACCACGACTGGAACTGCGCAGCGATGCGCTCACTATTGTGCCGCCGATTCAACGAGGCTTCTTCTAGTCTCCTCAGCGCCCTTCTCTTCACCTCCCCGAGACTCCCTCCTATATCGACCTCCTGCTGCACCGCCTTGAGAGCGCCACAAACAGCAACGGTGATTGCGGCACCCATGCTCTTCCTGACCACTTTTAGATGCCATCCTATCATTTTTAGCCCTTGCCACCATGCCGCCAAGGCCTCCTTATTCTCCGCTTCCATCTCTTTGGTAGACCTGATCCCAAGCACGTCTCCTTCTCTTACAGCTTTAGTCATAACCTCGACCGCCTTGCCTGCCAAAACACTAGCCCCATTCACATGATCGTTCCTCAACTCCTGCAAGCCCTCCGCCACCACTCGCCCAACCAGTACCCTCCCCAGGCTTATACTCAGATGCGGCACCGTATCACGCTCGTCCACTTCTTCTGGTCGCACAAAGTCGTATGTCGTATGCTCCCAATCAATTACAATCTCATACTTGCCCTTTCCCCCCTCCACCAACATGAAAGCGAACGGGAAGATAGTCCATTCCGTATTCAATTCCTCGTCCACAATCGAGTACGATTTTCCCGCTCTTAACAACGTGATATCCGCAGACGTGAGCGTCGTCTCCTCTTCAATCTCGCGTCTTGCAGCCGCAAGTGGTTCGCTATCGGAAATCTCAATCGAGCCGGAGCAGGCGGCCCATTTGTTCCTGAATCCACGTAGAGTGTGTTAGTGTGACTGTGCTTATATCTCACCTGAAATGCAGCCCCGGACGCTGCATGACGATGACTTGCAACTTGGAGAGAAGGCCGGCGGACTTGTATGATCTGACACGGTCACTTCTCTTGAAAATGCTGACCCGGAAAGTATCCATACCTTCCTGCCCGTAGCATAGAAAGGAGGAGACCACGGAGCGCTGCAATCGGGAGGGTTTGGTTGCGTTGCCCGCCATTGTTAGGAGAGGTCTACGGATAATGCGGACGGATGGTGTAAATAAACAAGAGAAGAAAGAGTAGTAGCGGGTCATATAATCACCTTTTTAGGTAATGGGTTGTGGTGTTCTCATTTGCGGCAGGAAGTGACCTGCGAGTAGGGTAGGTTTCCGCTTGAGGAAACTACGATGGGAGAATATATCGGACTCAAACATCGCCAAATCGGCCCTATGGCTTCAAAATGATATAGTAAGGTGACCTTATGTACTTCCCAGAATGCGCCGCTGCTGAGTGAAGAAGTCAAGATAATCGTACATCCTTCTCCCCATTTACCCTCCACCTGCCCTCTTCCAGTGCTCCCGCACCAGGCCCATCACCGAATGTCCAGTACTGCGCCCCGAGGTAGATATCACACGCGAATTGAAATATACCGCATAGTTTGAAAGCCCAAGGCACACTCTGGCCATCCGAAAAGAAGAAGAAACCCATCTTCATAACATCGCCAAATAACCAGTTTCCCAGGACGCTGACTCTGAACCCCTTACACGACTTGGCCCGGTGATTGGCGAGCATTTGCGGGATGGGTAGGGTAGCTTCGATGGCAAGCCCCAGGTAGCCGATGAAGGCTTGATATTGAGGCATGATGCCAATGAAGATTTGGAGAAAGACGAGTGTTGCGGTGAACCACGTGAGAAATTCCCAGTAACTGTAAGGACATTCAACATCCATGTCAGCTTCTCCGCACTAGTCCGCCCGCACAGTTCAAGCGTAGCGGGGTTGCACTGACGGTTTCTGCGACCTCCACTGCCAGAAATTCCAGGGTCTCTGCACACCCAACTCTCCTTCCCTAGCGCCCACAAATGGTATGCTCTCAACGTTAACCTTGGGGTTCGGCGGCGCTCGATGCTCCAGCGCGACCTTCAGCATGACGACCTGCACTCCGATCATGATGCAAGCTTGAATAAGCAGTGCGGAGTCAAAACGAGCACCGAACCAGTAGAAGACTTTGAGAAGGGATGCGGCGAGCATAATGAGTGGGATGTCGAGGGAGAAGCCGGCGGACGACTTGGTGCGGTGGATGCTATATATTTGGTCTGCGTAGGACGTCAAAGGCGAGACGATCAGACTTTGAATAAAACGGTCAGAACCGATTTGCCAGAATATAATCAACCTGAAGGGAGACAACATACAATACCGGGGCGACATAGCCCATGGCGAATGAGAGGAGACCCATGTCCACGACTACCGCTGCAACGCAGCGCAATCTGGTCCAGGGACCCAAGTCGTAATGGACTGACTGCAGTGAACAGGATGTCGCTGGGGCAAAAACAGACAGAGGTCGTTTTGCGAGGTAATGGAACACGTAGTTCTTCAATTAACGGGACAGATCAACAAGGAAGAAATTTAATACCCGTTCCGACAAGCGATAGGGCTGAGCTCCCTACGCCAATCATACTAAAGAACCATAAGGTAGTAAGATATGAGTACCTTAAGGTACCTTAAGGCAACGAAGACATACAGGTACGAGAAAGCATTTTTGAGACCAAAAGTACTCCCAGCACGCCAATGTTTGTCAACGTCTTGCTCAGTGTCCAAGGAAGTCATCGTTGCTTCTGCTGAAGTAAATGTAATCGACCAATACGTCATATGCAAGACCTCGGCAGATCTGCCTAAAAAGCCCGATAAGGTGGGGCACGACGCTCCACTCAAAGCAAGCACTGAAAGCTTATTGACGTCCACTTGCTCGACGATTATAGGTAGGAATCATGATACCTTGAAGAATCTATTACAATCGACAATGGGCTCTCGAAGCGCCTTCTTCTACGGTAACGGACCCTCCAATCCGTCACCAACCTAGGTAGTAGGAACGGGACTGACAAGCCTTCCAGGGACCCTAGTACGGCCCCTTAAAAGTTCAAGTCTACCTTTGCCTCAAGTCTCACACTCACACAACCCCTCAGATGGCCCCCCCAGTCCTCCACCGCGTCATCCACGGCAACCCCACCCCGCAGCCATGGCAAGCCTCCCTACTCACCATCCGCCCCGCCATCCTCCCCGACCACTGCCGCCACCGCGTGCGGAACTGCGACTACCCCGCCATCACGCCTGAAGCAGACAGCTCTGTGCGCGGGACGTTCGTGAGCGGCTTGACCGAGGGCGATATATGGCGGTTGGATATCTTCGAGGGGGATGAGTACGCGCGGCGGAAAGTGCGGTTGCGCGTGTTGAGTGATGCGGGGGAGGAGTTCGATGAGGCCGAGACGTATGTCTGGGTGGCGGGGAGGGAGAAGTTGGAGGGTGGGGAGTGGGATTTCGAGGCGTTTCGGAGGGAGAAGATGGGGGCTTGGGTGGGGGGTGGGGATGGGGCTGATGGAGGGTTTGCTGGTAGGTGGACTTGGTCCTCGCTTTCTCTCGTGCGATGGCGTGGAGGATGTTGTGTTGCGGGCGAGGAGAGAACTTGGACTGACGTGGTGACAGAGGTGGACAAGGCGGTAAGGGCAGCCAAGCCTGATCCGACTGGCGGGAGAGGTGTCAATGGCACGATCAGCACTCAGCTTGAAGGCGCAAGAGGCAGGGAGGCTTTGGAGAGCGCCGTTTAACTTGAGGGGTTCTTCCAATTATGAGAAACACTGGCTTTGACGCACATACGGAGTCGGCTTTGGTAAAGGTAGACCTTGGGTTGCCAGTAAAGACTTGATATTTTTATCCGTCTCTATTCGAGTCCTATATCCGATGCTAGATCAGCGACCTCTGGACGGCATGCAACGGTACTGTGCATTTGACCGAACCGTACTGATAATGTCTGAGGGATTTGCATCAACTGGGACTATCTACCTAGCCTATGCCAACAGCAACTCGCCGTATCCCTATCGTGCAGCACCAATCGTCCAGACAGCACGTCTGGAACAGCAGAGCAACATGTTCAGAGCAGTAGAGCAGACACCGGGCTATGCAAGTAATGAAAGAAAGAAAGACGCACGAACTCCAGGTGTTATGCAGTTCAAGCAAGAAAACGCCGGCAATTGAACGTCAAGAGCCTTCCCTCTATCGCCGAACATTGCAGCCGAATCCAGAACTAGAAAGACTATCCCGATAACGACGGCGACCTGTTGCAAGGCCAAGCTTCGCCAGCTTCATAACGAAGGTAAACGATATGCTTGCCCTGTTCTCTTCTTGACTGTCAGGACAGATTCAGGTAGGCAACTTCCCCACGAGGACAGGCTCGCTCGCGTGGCTTTGTTGAGGATGGTAAAGGACGAACCACTGTATCGCTGTCTCGGCTTGATGACCATGACTTCCCTTAGAGTCGCTAAACCTCTAACATGTCGCCGTCGCCGAGTGTAGGGTTCCTGGACGGAATCTCAACCTTTTCAAGATATCTCTTCGGCGAAGGCGCAGTATGGCTCTCGGACGCCTGCTCCTTTCCGTCTTTTGACCGTCTGATAGGTCTCTTCAAATCTCGTGTTCCCGAAGTGCCTCTTGTTACAGGCTTTTCTCCAACATATATTGGAGAATCTTCATAGCTCGAAGCTCTAGGCGTCACGAAGTGCGCTGTATTTTCTCTGCAGCTTGAATTAAATGAGGGCTCGATCATTGGTAAATCCTTATTTGTTCCTACTTTAGATTGAAGTTCTTGATCGAGTGGAAAGGCGGACTCGAGAGCACTTTTCCGAGTTGCCTTTGAATCTTGCTTCGGACCTTCATCAGAATTTGGAAGAGGCATAGAAGGCGGAAGTTCCAAGCTTCCTGAACCTATGGCAGGCTTAGCGTGTCCTCTACCGATGTATTTTCCAGTCTTTTTGGCCGTTTCCTTCCTTTCAGCCTCTTGTTCTCTGTGAAGTTCTTGGATCTCAGTGCGAAGCTGATGACGCATATGACTTGGGTTCAAAGCTGGCCAGTCCACGTCTGCATCGAGCTCCCGTTGCAGGATCTTGTGAATGAGATCTTGCGGGTTTAGAACCAGCTTGTCCAGATAACCGAGGAGATAGAGTCCGCAGTCGCAGAAGTTATTTTGTAAGGGGATCCCTTTGGCGGTCATGCCCTTGATTGCGTCTTCTGGATATTCGAGTGCACGCTTCTCCTTACCCTCCTGGGCGAGGTAATCCTTGAGGATCCGGATTGTAGGTGAGTGTGACAATCCGAGCGAGTCAAGTGTAATGATGATGGGCCCTCCAGATTCGTACTTCTGAAGGCGAGCGGTCGATTTTCTCCGCCCCTTTTTGAGAATTGATGGGCTGTTGTCGTTTGAGAGCTGTGCTGTAGACGGTGAAGCTCCAGTTATCTCCAGATCGAATATTGTTGGATGTTCTAGGCTGCCGTCCTCTTTGCGCGACTCTTCGTTTGGACGATGACCAATCTCATCCTCGAGCATGGTATCTTCCGCCATGTCATGACTGTAAGGCTCCTGCCTTCCTTCAAGGTTCATTTCTGCAAAAGAGTTGCGCGTACCGTCCGCATCAATGTCATATATTGCTGCCTTGTTTTCGATGTCGTCCACAACTGAGCTGGAAGCGGCTCGAGAAGACAGACTAAGAGCCTTGTCGGACGATACACCGACTGCCGCTTGGGAATCGGTCTGATCTTCTGCTTCAAGTTTTCGATCCAATGCTGGTAGATTGCATATTATGGCCACATACCAGTGTGCGCTCTCGTTGATTGGGACTACAACATAATCGAACGCGAAGATATCTACTGTCCGGGTCCACTTTTGTACAGCCTCGTAGTGGACGCCCTTTTTGCCTCTTGGTGTGTTCGTGAGGCTGGCAAAGAAATAAGTATTGAAGAAGTAGATCTTTTGTGCCAGTCCACCATGCTTCTGCTCCAATTGATATTCGAGGTAGCGAAGATAGAAGCCCATGAGATTGTCATTCAGAAATTCCCCTTCGTCCAAGCGCTGGAGATCCTCAAATTCAACCGTAGCCTTCCTTTTCCCTGCTTGGGGAAATACCAGCGGCTTGGCCCAGGGGCTTCCTAGGCCGTGTAGCTTGGAGTACCGCTTCTCTAGCAGCGGCTCTGGGCTTGACTTTGTTGGTATTGGACTGTCACTAGCAAACTGTTGCACTTTTGACCGTGTCTGGTGCTGGTTCCTAATATGCGCCTGGTGGGTTTTGGAGCCAGCCTCCCGATCATGTCCCGCAGCGATTGTACGCTGCAACAGGGTTGAAGAATCGCGTGAACTCTGAGGATGATCTCCTAGGATACTCGTTCTTCCAAGCTTACACGTAGCATCAGCAGTGTCATTGCGTGAAGACCGTTGGCCATAGACCTCGGGTCCAGATCTAGTTGTCCCCGCCTTGGCTTTCTTAAGTCGCTCCTTAGCTTCAAGAAGCTGAATGTCGTCACCCATGTCGGTTTTGGGTTTGTTTTTGAATTGCAACTGTGGGTCATATTCTGATGCTCTCCTTTCAAAAACTTGGTCCATTTTATCACTGATTAGAAACCGTTAGCATGTGAGTTAAACAATGAGTTGTCAACAGCTCTGTGTAACGAACCTCTTCATTAACTTAACCTTGATACCTGGCGTCTTAGCCTGGAGCGCTTGTATAAACTCAACGGCGTTTTCGTGAGAACCGAGCTCGATATCGATCCAAGGGTTGAGATTGCCGGACCGCGATACAAGCAGCCGCACTTTACAGCTGTCGTCATCACCTATCGTGATCCGTGTCACGCTTGTTGGCGTGATACGTAATTCAGGGTTCCCTTCAGATAAGTCCCTGCCTTCATGCATGACCACAAACTTTTCTTTCGTGGGATCGTAGGCTAAACCACAAGAGGTCCGGCCATGTAAATCTGCACTATCTGTTCGGAAGTTCACCAAATCTCCACCCCACTCTGTCGTTGGTCTGTAATTTCGAGGCGCCTCCTCAACTCTGTGGACTTTCCTAGACTGGCGTCTTGAGCTTATAAACTTGGTGCTGCGAATGTTACTCTCCGGCAAACCCAGCACTTGGTGTGGCGGTGTGCGAGGCCGAATGGTGATATCCTTCAACGGTTCACTACTGCGAAGCTGCGTATGCGCTGGGGAGGACTGTACCTCACATGAGTAAGAGCCGACCGTGGTACCGTTTTGCAGCTCATCGGCGCTATCTCCCATCAAAGAGGCACGGCGTCTCCCAACATCATCGACGAAGCTTGAGCGTAAATTAGGCTGCTCAGCTTGTTGAACAGCGGGCCGAGCATTTGAGCCTCTCATGCTGGACGATATCTTGGGTTTGTTGGCGTTCTGAAAATGTCTAGACTTCGGTCCTGTTTCGTATTTGTGAAGGGTATTTCTATGCTTCTCACCCGTAGAGGTACCACGGCTTTTGGTCTCTCTAGCAGTTCCTTGGTACGGCTGCTTTTGATTAGCCACTACTGGGTCGTCCGTACAGAGATCTATCGTAACTTGTGGTGTTACGCCTGGAGTTACTGTGGCCGGCTGAGACCTCCTTGGACGACGTCGGCGATTTTGGCGCGAATTCATAGTCTCCTCAGTCAGGCGGTACTCCGGAATACCTCCTCGACCGACCAAACCTCGAAGAATTTGAGAATTTGAGAAGACCTCTGAACCTAGGCTAAAATTTGATGAGTTGTAGTTGGTAACCGGAAGCGGAGGAAATCTCCGTGCTTTCCCGTTGTTGAACATGGATAACTCATCGTCATCGGCCATCCTGATTTGATACCGGGATTCGCTTTGGATCGCTGGAGCTGCTGTAGGACAATGCTTCTTCCGTGGGGAGCAATCTTCGTGTAAGTCAAACGGCTTGCCACTGTTCATGACGTTGTCACCAGAACTTGTCACAATATCTAGACTTTTCTGGGAGCCGCCTTGGTGGCCGCGTTTGAGACTGTTGCTGCCTTTCAAAGCCGCCGCCTTAAAATCGCGATTGATCGTCTGCCGGGTGGATCCACCAGATCCCAGAGTGTTGGTCGGTTGCGGGCCCCCTTTGACGATCTGCACCTTGTAAGCCATGATGTCTTGGATGTATGATTGACTGTGTCATACTCCTGGTGTCATCCTGCTATACCAAGCTGGGTTTTGTGGGCGGTTTATTGGAACCGCATCGGGATCCTTCCTTCAACATACAAGTTAGCTGACTGCGTTATTTCCTTGCCACAGACGAAACGAACTCGTAATCTCCAAGCAGTCTCCGCTCATCATCGCTCCTTTCCCGACGCCCTGTTACTGGTGGGTCATAGGCACGAGTGTTAGAAAAACTAATTCTGTGAGCCAGAGGAACGTCAATATGAAGGATTGTGTTATGTGCATACTCGCTCTTCACTCGGGATGTAAGACCGCTCTCGTTCCCAATCCGTAGCAGTGTTTGTGAAGTAAGAGAGTCGGAAGACCGTAAGTGAACCTAAGAATGGGAGCAATCAGTCGTGGAACTTACCGAATATCATTCACTTCCGAACAAGGACGTCCAAGTCTTATCACCTTCATCAATGGCTTATACTCAAGGACTTACCTGGTCAGGATCTTCAAAGGCTTCGCCTACGTTCTCCAGCTTACTGTTGTTGAGTCCCATTGCTGCCAAAATGCCCAGGCTTTCACCGGACATTCTTGTACTCCCCACATAGGCAGGCTATCGGCACATGGACACACGGAAGTTTGATAAAAAGTTGAAGCGTTGTTGGCGTGACCGATCAGGTTGGTTGGATGGGAGCAGAAACGGTGAAGAGCAGATTCGGTGGCAATCCCTCCATTGCTCAAGCTTCAAGATAGGGTGTGATCTCGCGTTTTGGAGGGGCTTTTTGGATCACACATCAGCCTCTTAAGCGGGTCATGACATGGGTCTTTCGAGTGACGTTCAACCACTGCCTATGATATGTATACAAACCACCTCCTTGCAACGCCTAAAATCAAGTGCGATGATAGATCTCCAGTTGGTGACAAGTACTAAGTCCTCCGCAACCAAGGGTGTCTGTCTGGGCTGCGTCTGATCATCATAGTATAGAGAGCAGTCAATTGGATTCAGGATACTCCTCCTGGCGATAACAGTATACTACAAAATAGTTTTGACAGACTCACTACAGCCTAAATGAGCCATCACTTCTATTTAAGCAGTCAATCATTAATGATGCAGAACAACTGACATCCGACGTGAATGTATGCTTCATTCGCTGCAAAACGTGTCCAAAAAGAAGATGTAGTAGTACAGTTGTGATTTTGAGCATCCACCGTTAACGCTTAGAATACAATCAAACAACAGATGCCGCTCCACATAGCAGTGCAGAGCCTCTTCCAGCCATTCGGGTAAGGAGCTTGTAGCAATGGTGCCTCCGCGCGCTATGATCCTGTGATCTTGCCGCGATCAGGCGTCGATTCATCATTATGATTTCCGCGCCGCTTATCGGAGTTGTGCTGATTATTGCCATTATTCTTCTCGTGTCGGGCGAGATCGATAGCAGAGCGTTGCGCTATGCTGTCATCGTGACTTTTCCAGACGATGTTCGTGTCCGGTGGAAAGGCCAGCAAACGCTTGATCGTCTCCCTTTGAAAACATAAGCATTATACTAAGGGGATATGACCTCATCAAACGTACCGAATCTTGATGTTCCTTCCGCCATCAATCCTTGTCCAGACACTCAAGACGTCCTCACTACTCCTTACACTCAGCACAGCTCCGCAGACCTCTTCACCAGCCTCGGCGAATTGGTCGCCAACAATCGCTAATAAGAGATCCTCCCAAAACCTGTCAGACACGCCTTTCTTCAATCTGATAATCCACTTGCCACCCTTCTTGTTCTCCTCGTCCTCCCAAACAGGACGAACGCGCTTCTTGAAGATGTGGTAGTCAGACACTGACGGCAAAGACGATGGCCGCTTCAGATGAGAGTATACAGTCCAGAATGCTTCGACGGTAGAAAATGATGCAAGGGGTATGGTAGACTTTTCATAGTCCGAGTATTTGGATGTTGGAGGCCTGTACCATACAATCCAGGTTGACTTCAGCGGATTCTCTGAAGTCGTACTTGGTGAACGGTTGGTAAGTGAGGACGTTGATCCCTTGGATGTAACACTCCTGTTCCCCGCGTCCTTGGCGCCTTCCTTGCCCGGCTTCTCAACAGCTGAAGCGGCTGATGCTACCGCCGAACCAAAGTCGACAGATGTGCCGGGCGTTTTCGGGGTCTTTGCTGAAGACCCGAAGGACGCAAAAGCTCCTGAGCCAAGACCGAATGCTGAAGAAGCGCCGGAGCTCGGGGAAGAGACATTGGTCGAGAGCGGGGATATTCCGCTGAATGCGTTCGATCTTCCCGGTGCAGAGTTGTCGCCGCCAAATCGCTTGGTAGATGTAAACGTTCGAGGGGACTCTATTCTATTGCTGCTGTTGGTGTCGGGATTGTTGGTAGAAATGTAAGGCTTGCTGGTACTGGGAGGAGATTGATTAGCGCTACACTACTTTCTTCATGGAGACTTACTTCGACCGACGTTGCCATATGGCATCCATAGAGGAGTCGTGATAACGAGTTGAATTTGAGTGTTGATATCGTTGGACACCTCAAAGCTTGGTATGATAAAAGAGTGAACAAGCGGCGAGGATGAGGGGAGCACCGAGTGTTTAAGTACTATTCTGCTTGGGGGCCCAAACGACGAGACTGTATTGTGTCCGGTAATTGATTTCTCGCGGAGAAGTAATGTGAATTGGGGTATGAGGGAGTGCAGAGCTGGTATGAAAGAGAGAAGCAGCTTAACTTCATGCTCTAAGTGACGGCCGCTCGAGGTAAGGGCGGCGTTGGATTACCTTATCCCTTCGCAGCTCCTCCCCGCTAAGCGGAATCTGATTGGCTGCCTTTAGCTTGATGTTAAGAGCTTGTTCATTTTCTTTTCCTTTTCCTTTTTCTCCAACAAGACCACCGACTCAAATCATCGCCAGCTTGACATGAAAAACTCCATCCAGCTGGCGATTCCGATGTGTGTGTCGAGAATACGATCAACCCACTCTTAAAACCGTTGTCTCGAGGGCCCCTTGTGCGGCTACCCATGATGTGGTGACGACCTGGACGTTGGGACATCTCTTGAAGGTCGGAAAAATCTTACCCCCTAGACTTGAGGTACTAGAAGGCCATGATTAATGTTAGTACCTTCTTCGTCGTTTCATCTGTTGCTTCCCATGAAGATAATCCAAAGCTCTGGTAAACCGATTGGCTCAGCCGCGTGTACACTCTTGCTTCGGCAATGGCGCTGGTTGAGCATGATGTGCAAGGCAAAGACTGATTTTACCTCGTTCAGACTTCGAGCTGTATCAGGTAGTTGTTGCATCTGCTGACCGCTCTGTCTAGAGGATATGAAATACTTACACGCTTGGGAGTGAACGGCTCAAAATACCGGTCGTCGGTGGTACTATCGGAATAGCAAAGCCACTCTCGATTCCTAAGGTGTCCAGTGCTACTCTATTCGTCACTACCTTAATGTATTGTATAGTTCAATGGATTGTCAAGCTAGCTGTTCTCATTGCGAAATGACCGGGTTGAAATGCAATTTACTGCTTCTGGTTCTAATAAAGAGGCGGCTCATGCGGCAGCAACATTTGCAGACCAACTTGGACATATCGTTTAATGAAATTCTTCGATTCTGCCATTCCGCTTCAGATGTTACTGTCGTTGATGCTTAATAGTCAATCTTTGCAGACCATTCTGCGAAGCATCCGTAGGGTTGCAGTACATCTAACTCCCTCCTCTCCATCCAACGATGGCACCACTCGCCCTCTCCTGTTCCAGTCTGCTCTTACAATCGCCGCAGACCTCTCTCAGGCAAACGGGAATAGCACATTTCCAGAGGTGTTCCTTGATCCTTGCTCTGCATATCATGCAAGAAACCTTCAGATCCTCCTGTTTATGTGTGCTCTGCTGACTCGGAGGTACCAGGCCGTTGATCTCGACGCTTGAGAGTAGTCGGGAGAGGCGATGATGCTCAAATAGATGGCCTGATATGAGACAGTGGTGCTTCGAAGCGGCAGTGGGCCGAGCTCCAAATTTGATTGAAGGAGGCAGCCGTGTTGTCATCGGTGATACTGAAGATGGCACTGCGCTACTGCCTTCGTCGAAGCCCTCCCTCAAGGACACTAGCTCGCGGTGTGACTGCAACTCCCTCGCTAGAAGCTCATCCCTTGTACTGTGCAAGTACTCCGGCAACATTCCATCGCTCGCGGGCTGCGCATGTTCGAAATCAGAACTTAAGTAGGTAGTGCCCGATGGATTCAGAATGGAAGACGACTGCTCCGGTTTGATCGGCTCATAGTACTCGGGGAACAGATCAGATAGCGGTGGCGACGACCTCCGTGCCGGAGGAAGTGCCCAATCACGCGTCGTGACCAAGTTTGAGGCTCTTGGGTTTGTCTTTGCAATATCTAATAGGGTATTCTCCTGGGCGCCTGAGCGCGACATGGCGTCGTGCATGGATTGTGGAGATAATAGAGAGGCTGTTGAAATGGGCGAGAGGGAATTGACTCACACCGTGGAAAATGTCGGTGACTGCTCTATTCACTGCTACTCCGATACAGCGACCTGTAACGCGTAACGAATTAGAGTGAGGGCTTACCGCACAGTGACGGTTTTCATGCGTTCAACAGTGATAGGACAGATTGTATTGACTTGATAGCACTCTGTTTGCAACATATATATGTGTTCTCAAATGATGAGCTCTCATTTGACAAGCCCTGAAACAAGGTCTGACATTGCACGACTTGAGCTTCTTGAATCTCAATGCATGGCCTGAGGCATCCGTCACGCTGCACGCGACGTAAACAACCCGTTAAAAAGTCAACAGACATGACATATACAGAAGTAAATCCAAAGCTTCCTGTTTTCACTTTATCTCACTCAAGCCTGTGTAGCTAAGCTAGACCTCCCTACTTGATCTCAGGCCAGCCCTGTCATCCGGCCGGCACGTAGTGATGCACATGACATCCGGCGGTAATTGCTTACGCAAACAGCCAGGGTCGTTTCGTTGTTTTCACTACCACCAGGCCTGCTGTCCTGTGAAGGTATTTGTACGTCAGATAATACCATAGACCCGCCCTCTTTGGGTAGTCCTACCGCTCGTCGAGTTCGAACAACGGAGGGTGGGGCCGATGAACAAATACTGGCAGTTCCAGGTCGCTTGGTTGTCAGAGAGAGCTAGGGAGAATGGAAGAGAGGAGTGGCAGAAAGTATGATGAACGGAGATATTGCTGGGTCAGACCCGCATTGAGCGGAAACATGGTTATGTGGTCGAGTCTCATTACAAGAGCATGCGCTGTGTAGATCAGGATGTACGCTCTGCATGGAACCCAGGTACGCTCAACCCATGCCAACCAGAGACGCATATGAAGCTTCGATAACCTGTACCACATTCATCAGTCGTATCACGTTAATCCATTGCTCCCAAGGTCACCCTGGGTAAATCGGTATCTCGCCGCTTTCGTTGTTGTCATCACTATCCTATTCACCGATCGCGCCCTTCACATCCTGCCCTAAACTCGCCCACCACTGACTCAAGCCCTTGGCGAAGCCTCGCTCCTCCGCGCCAATCTCAACAGGTGGTCCATTAATCTGCACACTCTGCCCCTTTTCAAATACCGCCCACGCACTGCAAGCCGTACTCACGAGTACGAACTCGTGCTTCTGGCTCTGCACTTTGAAGTTCCTGAGCAGGATTGCAGCGCCTTTCGAGACAACAGGAAGTGCTTCTTTGAACGGGCGGAATACCTGAACAGTTGTGAGGGAAGAGTTTGACGACGGGTCTATAATGTTCAGAGTCAGGTAGTAGTCTTTCGGGCCTGATTTTGACCGCTGCAGGTCCGTCGTCGAAGTAACGATTGCTAAGACGTCAATGGTAGAAGTGAAGTGGTCGTGCATTGTGGCTAGAGGGGAGAAGTACGAGAGCGGCGTTCGAAGACCTACCAGCGGTGGCGTGTTGCCGTTCGCAACGGTAGTCACCGTATCAGGTTCAAAGGTTTGGAAGCGCGATATACTGCTATTGTTCGGCTCCACAGCCGGATGAGAACGGTCCTGAGGTTCTGGGTCGAGACTCTGTTCGCTTTGACTGTCGCTTTCGTCATCCTCTTCGCTTGCCTCATATACTTGGCTGCTCCTTTTCAGAGTGAACCATGGGCTGATGACGTCCGGTACTGTACTCCTTCGACTACCCAAAACCCTTTCCAAGGGTACCAGACTTCTCAACTCTTTTCTCGGTAGTGTGCCGTCTTCCAGCCGATCTACTACTTCCAGTGATAGCTGACCAGCGCTGGTGGTTTGGGTGAGCTGTGGTGTCGATAGGTCACGACCATAATATTGTAGTTCAATGGGAATACTTCGTTCCTCGTGCGTTAGCTGGGTCGCGTTCGGCGTAAGTAACTGAATCCCTCTTGGTGGATCAAGTCCGGCCTCTGTATTTTGATATTGAG
>JAABUU010002961.1_pt1 | contig 22712 bp, 24 predicted proteins | sample 5559301 | NCBI WGS metagenome assembly JAABUU01 (sample SAMN10711884, study PRJNA513360) | rock metagenome | isolation source: Antarctica rocks | place: Antarctica: Victoria Land, Richard Nunatak white | reverse complement strand
CTACCCTAACTCAACAACAACTCAACAACATAAGTCACGCAAGACAATACGCGATTCTAATGTGAATCTGGCTATGATGTGAGGTCGCCTTATATGGCTGTGTAGACCTAAACTACACTATGGACTTATGCCGGAGGTATTACACCAAGTAACAGCCCGTGCCAGAGCGCTATCAGGTATCTTGTCCATGTAGAAGGTAACCAACTCCGTCGCTATATGCAATGGGAATCTCTCATGGGAATCGTCAACCGGTTGGCTCGTGACTGGCAAAAGCTACCGGATCGGGATATCCCAATTCCCTCCTGTCCCATCATCATCCTCGTCATCCAGCTCATCGCTATCCCATTCGTCCTCTTCGTCATTCTCGACCATCTCGAGAAATCTCTGCAACCCCTGTCGAGCAGGGCCACGTACGTCGCCGCCTCGCCCGCCGCCACCGCCACCTCCCGCTGCAGGCACGTTCCCCACACCGGCTGGTCGTCGACGACGATTACCTGCGTCCGGATTGACGCGACGTGGTACTCCACGCCCTTGCTGGGGCTGTATTGCAGCAGCCGGAGGTTCTACGCGTCGTCGCGGGTTGACAACCACCGGCGGCAGAACGACGCGAATCACTGGAGCAGCTCTAGGCGGTGCAGGCGCTGGTGGGGCAATGCGTGGTGCTGGCTCCTCATCGCTGTCAAACTCCGCGGTCTCGTCCTCCTCCTCCCACGCCAACAGATTATCATGGTCTTGATCGCCGTCTTGCGGCCCTCCGCCGAAACCCAACCCGACGCCCTCACCTCCGTCACCGCCTTCCAGCTCCCATAGTCTCATGTAGCAAGGTGATTTCGGTGTGTTGAAGTGAGTGTAAGGGTTATCCTCGTCCAGCCACGCGCTGCACAGGTAGCAGAAATGCGTGTTGCACTTGAAACAAACCATGTGGTTGCAACCCATCGTCTTCTGCGCCGGTGCCATACATGTCGGGCAGGGAGTGGTGTGCAGTCGCATGTACTCTTCGGATGCTTTCTCCTCCGCAGTAAGCTCATACTTCTTTCGCGGAAAACAGCGTGCGAATTCGCCATGCCAACCCGATTTGCAGACGCTACAGAATGCGAAGGCGCAATCTTCGCAAACAGCAAGACGTTCGCTGGGTGGGGGTAGCGTGTCTTCGTTAGCATTCCGATCGTACTGCTGTTGCTCTTCCTCATCTTCAGATGCAGATTCGACAGTTTCGATTCCATCCAACTTTGGATATTTCTTCGAGCGGGCCGCACCTTGACACCACTGTCGTGGGCAATAAATCGTGGTTCGGTCAGATTCGAGTTTCTTCTTCCGCTTCAGCTTGACGTATCGTTGCACAATCTCCTGCTCAAGAGGGATCTGTAGCAACTCGCTAGGACTGAGCGTTCTATCTTCTTTGGTTTTCTTTTTCTTCCGGGGTGTTGTATTAGTACCTTGTGCATCCGTAGTTGGTTTAGGATCTTTCCCGCAGTCAGGAGCAAGACATTTGACCTGTGATATGTCACCTTCGGCGATGGAGGTTTGATAAAAATTTTGAAGACACGTCACACAGAACACATGTCCGCATTGCATCATACGGTGACACATCGATCCTTTCTTGGGTTCTGTGCGGAAGATCAGCCAGATCGCAGGGCATGTAACACAACAGGGAGTAAACGTACCTAAACAAACGCCGCAGTCAAAGGTTTCTTGCTCAAACTTCTCCCGTCTTGTCTTGCTATCAAAGTCTAATAGAGCTATCTTCAGATCCTGAGGCACTCTCAACGGCTCTGTGAGATCGAAGCCAGACTCAGCAGCTTGTTGTAAGTGATCAATATAAGCGAAGACCACCTGATCTCTACCCAGATCCTCCCATAGTGTCGCTCCCTGTTCTCTGAGATGCCCTAACACATCCCTCGGCAGCCACGACAGATTTGTTGCAACATAGAACACGGGAGGCTTCTCCGCAGGATACCCATCTTGAAGTTCGATTTGTAATGAGAGCGGTGGTAGATGTGAGAGCTGATGGATATCCTGGACTGCTCCGGCTATGGGACCAGTCTGGGTTCCAGCAGCATCTCCTGTCGCGTCGCCACCACTGACCCGGTCGGAGGTTGGAGGCGTCAGCACCGTGGGTGGCGCGCCATCGGCGAGTGGAGGAAAGACCACGGCAAGAGGCTTTGCCGGTGAGACCGGGATGTCGATGGAGGCGCGAAAAGCATTCGTAGGATCAACTACGAGTTCAGGAAAGATGGCCGTAATGGAGGACAGCTCGATTGCACGCTCATCTTCAGGGTCATCGGCCATAGAGTGTCAGGGCGGCGGCGGGGTGAGACTAAATTTGAAGGTAGACTCGCTCAGCTAAGAGCAGTCACAAAGGAGTATAGTCCCACTGGGGCAAAAGTTTGAAAAAGTAAAGCCAAAGTCAATAGAAGAGTCTCGAAAGCTGCTCCGGAGAGATGACATGGTAAGTTATGACTCGCATTCTGTGCGCGTTATCGAACAAGTCTTCGAGAGCTGCTTTTCGCCTCGGGAGTAGCCGACAAAGCGGCGTTGCATATCGATTGCTGTCACGCTTCCCCCAGATTCTACGGCAACATCCTCTTACTTAGAGCCAACCTAATATGACGCTCATGGATGAGGCGCCACTGGCGTCGCTGTCGCTAACACATGTGCACTACGTACGGATCACCTCAAGGTCATTCAGCTCGCTTTGCTAATCATGCAATGTCTTCCGCCAACAGAACCCTGCCGATCCCATATCCTACCTCTGCGCATGGCTTGCCCTGGTACCTCAAGGCCTCTGTGTGGTTTACATCACCTTGATATGGGCAACACGCGAAATCGAGATTTCACTGCTATTTGCTGGACAGATGGGCTGTGAAGCACTCAATTTCGTCTTGAAGCGATGGATCAAGGAGGAAAGACCCAAACGTGTGTGCCAACGTGGGGTGGCTGTGGAACGCATGTTGACTAGGTACAGAAATGTACGGCAAAGGCTATGGGATGCCGTCCTCGCACGCTCAATTCGTAGCCTACTTCTCCGTATCCCTGGCGCTCTTCCTCCTCCTCCGACACGTCCCGCATCCGTCCGCGACTCGTACGCCTAGTTCCTTCTCAGAGAGGTTCCTTCTTTCCGCAACCGCTATGCTTTGCGCTGGCGCTGTTGCAGGAAGCCGGATATACCTAAGCTATCATACACCGAAACAAGTCTTTGTGGGTTGTGCCGCCGGAGCTGCGTCTGCTGTTGCATGGTTCTGCATTACGGCGTGTATGAGAAGATTTGGCTTGGTTGAATGGCTGCTAGACAGAAGAATTGCATGTATGTTGAGAATGAGAGATTTAGTCGTCGATGAGGATCTAGTCGATGCTGGGTGGGAAAGATGGGAAGCTCGAAGGAAGTACAGACAGATTATGGCAAATGGTATTGGAAAGAAAATCCAATGACAAAAATCACTGTTTCAATTCAAGATTGTGAAGTTCTAAACGAGGTACGTATGGCTCTGATGGATTGCAATTACACACTGCGAAGCTGCCCTCAGCGGCGAGTCGAACATTTTCCAGCCCCATAGACATGCCGACAGTTTCTGCCTCATGAACTAACTGTGTGAAAGCGGCCTTATTGACCGGATCGCTGAATCAAGAGTCACCAAGCATCAGCAAGCCATGTGAGCTGCGTCAGTCGACAGTGACCTCTGGTACCACGCTCTTTCAGATGCGCTTGTGTTCAAGCTTGTGCGCTTCCATTAGCTTCTTCAAATCTTCGCAACACCCGTGTCACATTCTACGCAACAGTTAGCGTGAGATGACCGTGACGTGCTCAAGTTGAAGACTGACCGTTCCGTCGCTTTCGAGCTAAAAGCACGTTCCGATGCCTTCTGCCGTAACGTCGTGGACGGGATATCCTCCGTACAAGATACAGGTCACATGCACGTCGCTGCGCTACTCACAGTGCGAGAAGCGGATCCTGGGTACTATTCGTGGCCTTGCTGGGTTGCTCCAGTTCGTAGCTGAGGACCGTGTGGTCATAATATGTCAACATCAAGCGATAGCGCCGTGAAGACTCAACACCCCGCCACGATTCTTCTCGGTCGTTCCCATGAGAACTGCCACTTTCTCCACTTCCGAGCACCAACTCACGGCCCTGAATCGGTCCGACCGCTATGCCGAGCAAAGGGAGATCTGGACGGTGTCCGAGAACCTCTTGCGAATGGAAGGGAAGGATTGCGTCCAGCCGGAATGCTAAGGTTTTGGTAGACGCCATTCGTGTCAGTGTCAGTAACGCTACCCTTCCAGCTTGTGTCGCAACAGCTACAATGCCAAGCTCTGGTATCTGCGCAAGCATGTTGAGCCGGCCGTATCGATCCAGCCACTGAAGGTCAGGTGGATAATTTTGCAGAAGAGGTTTCTCCAGTGCTACGCTAGGGTCTTTCATAGGATTCCGAAGGAATCTGATATCTATCTGTGAAGTGTGGATGACAGCGCAGCGCGGCCAGTTGGGGTCTGGCACCTTACCGGGGGTAGCCATAGCGACCTCCTTGCGGTATGGAGAGACTGTGACCGGAGGGCGAGGTGTCGAGGTTCCAACTTGAGTAGGAACGTCATAATTGAGCGATTGTGGAGGCATATGTTCTTGAGCTGTAAGTTGCTCTGTCCCTGGCACGGCATCTGTGTCATCGGAGTCGTGGACCAGAAAGAGGTTGGACTCCGTTCCAACATCATATCCCTCATTCAGGGGTGATTCGTCGAGATCATCTAACATACCATCCGAGTCAGACATCCCTTCGTCATCCTCATCATCATAGGGTTCAGCTAGTGGTACCACCGACGGTGTCGAGGGATTCCACTTGGAGAAGCTTGCGTGCCAGAGTGACGAGTCCTCTACATCTGCACGGCTGGCCGAGATGTTCAAAAGACCACGTTGGCGTTCCGGGACACATCCAAATGTCTCTCGAGGGCTGTTCGTAAGCCGGAAAGCATGCGTATCGACACACATCACGCCCCAACCGTGGGTTCTAACACACTCGGCATCAATCTATGATTTCTTTAGGATGCAGGAGATCATAAGTACCTATATCGATCCAGCCATACGCCTCTGGGCCCAGGGGACGTAGGCGAGTTTAAGAACCGGTGCAGACGAATCTCTTCCCGAGACCAGATGTCCCATACGTTCATGCAACCGTCGATGTCGGTGCTGATTAACCAGCGGCCCTCTTTATCGTCATGCGTGTTGCAGAACGCGACGTTTGGGATGTTGACTATATGTCCTCCCAGTACGATTCGAATGTTTTGGTGACGTTGATTGGATGAAATTGTCTCATGCCTTCCTGCTACGGTTCTCCAGGACGTGTGGTCCGACAAGTGTTCAAAGGCTGGGGTAGCATCCTCATCTTCTGAGTCCACACTTGCACCTGAGAGGGCAAAGGCAAATACTGTAATCTCAGTTGTATTGGCACTAACGGCAATCATCCTGCTCGTTTTGTGCATTGCAAGACCCCAGGCACTCATACCAACATTCTCGTTGAAGAAGGGTCTGAGATTCTTGTCATCGTTGTAGCCCATCTCGATGTGAGTGTTCCGCCGCTCGAGCGCGTTGAACACAGCATCGGTGCGATACGCCAAGACGTCTCCATCGTCGCAGACACAAGCAAGGATTTCCTCGTCCCCCAAGTCGTCCACTAAGATATTGTTCACGGCATGAGGATGTCTGGGATCGATGTATCCTGTAAGACTGGGCTTCGAAACAGGAAGAGTGAGAACCAGCTCCGGTCGGTTTGGGAGCGCTTGAGTCGGAAACTGGGGTTTGTAAACGTAGATTTGATTGCGATATGCAACGAAATACAGGTTGTAACGCTGAGACAGCGCGGTCTGATTGACGCAAGCTTTAATGAACATCCCACTTCTCTTGGGTGCAATAGATGCTTTACCAAGTTGTTCCTCCAACGACAGAACTTTGGAGATTCATCATACCCCGCTCTAGTCACTTCTGTTAGATTTCAACTGCACATCAGTGATCATCTCTGAGTCCCCTACATTGGGAACTGACAAGAATGTCAGTACGCGGGGCTGACGGACGACGTCTCTGGCTCTGTAAAGTTACTTACCCTAGTATTTCCGCTCTGTACACCACATGCAGAGATGGAGATTCCTGTGAAGCCCCTCCCCTCACCCTCCATGGCAGTTGGCAATGCTTCAAGCTGCAGTTTACCCAGTCATGGCAGTGGATAAGGTAAGGTAAGCTACCTTACCTTGGGTGGGTGAGGCAAGCTCCGGATAACATTTAAGCTAGCGTGGAGCTTCCGTAGCTTGCCCGGATTATTTCGGCCCGGCGGGGTGACCGGAGATAACGATGGCGATAAGTTTTTGGAATGCCCGCCATGTTACCTTATGGATCATGAAAACACCAACATCTCTCTACTACCGTAATACTACTGTCGAATATCACCTCTACGCAAACTGTTGTCCAGAAGTTTCCGAGGCATCACAATGGCTAGTCCTCCAGGGGACAAAAAGGACATTGTCATTATCGGTTCGCCACCTATCCCCCTTCTACAGTACCACCGTCTGGCAGCGACTTGATCGATACTGAAGTCTGACGACCTTTCTCAAAGGGGTGGCATAATCGGATGTACGTCCGCATACTTCCTCACGCGGCATCCCTCCTACGATCCCGCCCGTCACACCATCACTCTCCTCGAAGCCAGCAAGATCGCAGGTGGCGCATCCGGCAAAGCGGGCGGTCTCCTCGCCCTATGGGCGTACCCCAGCAACATCGTGCCCTTGAGCTACCGCCTGCATGCCGAGCTCGCAAAGGAGCATGGCGGAGATCAAAGATGGGGCTATCGACGCATACATTGCGGGCAACTGACAGCGAAGGGACGAGCCCTCGGCACAGGAGATGGCAAGAACGGAAAGAAAGAACCCGGGGACTCGATCTCACTGCAAAAGAGGAGTAAGCAGGCCATCGGCACTCTGAGAGCAGCAGGCATACCTCAGGACCTCGACTGGTTCGCCGCAGAAAGCGTAAAAGACTACGACGAAATGGGCGGTCCCGACACCACAGCCCAAGTGCACCCCTACCAATTCACCACGGCCATGGCCCAGCTGGCGGCAGAGAAAGGCGCCAAAATCATCCTCGGCTCCGTCACGCACATCCACCAATCCTCCTACGCCGTCCACTCCGTCACCTACCAAGACAACGAAACCCGCCAACCACGCACCATCCCCGCAACGCACATCATCCTCGCCGCCGGCCCCTGGACGCAATCCCTCTACACCCCAGCGCCCATCTCCGCCCTGCGCGCCCACAGCGTCACCATCCGCCCCTCCCGCCCCGTCTCCGCCTACGCCCTCTTCACCGACATCACGCTCCCCCCCTCCGTCGGCGCTCGCACCAACGAAACCCTCCGCGCGACCACGCCGCACGCCAAGCGCGTCACGCCGGAGATCTACGCCCGCCCCAACAACGAGGTCTATGCGTGCGGCGAGGGCGACATGCTCGTGCCGCTGCCCAAGACGACGGAGGACGTCGAGACGGACGACGCGCGGTGTCGGGATATCGTCGATTATGTCGCTTCGATCTCGGATGAGCTGCGTGATGGCGAGGTCACGGTTAGGCAGGCGTGTTATCTTCCGAATGTGGATGCTCCGGGTGGTGGGCCGTTGGTCGGCGAGACGGGGGTGAGGGGGCTGTTGTTGGCGGCGGGGCATACGTGTTGGGGGATACAGAATGGGCCGGGGACGGGGAAGGTGATGAGTGAGTTTGTGTTTGAGGGGGGGGGCGAAGAGCGCGAAGGTGGGGAATTTGGATCCGAGGAGGGTGTTGTAGGTTGGTTTTGGTGGGTTGAGGCGTGGTGTGATGGGCGGTGGGAGGATGTGGGACGTACAAGCGAATTAGGAGGTCAGCTTGGTTTCACTAGTTTATGACATTCATGATCAAGAGAGTTCGAGAACCAGATTTTGAATCTCCCTAGACACTTCTCGGGATACGAGAGTGGGTATCAATATTGAATATGATGATGCCCTAAACACAACGACCCCCACTCCTCACCAAGCGAATACTCGACCAGAACACCCCTCAAGTCATCGGCCCCTGCGCGAAATCCACCAAATAGCTAGCCAACCTCTTCACATTTTCCACCGGCACCGCATTGTAATTACTCGCCCTGATCCCCCCCACACTCCGATGACCCTTCAGCCCCTGCAACAGCCGCTTCTCCGCGCCCGCCAGAAACTCCTTCTCCCGCGCCGCATCCCCCCCATGCACACGAAAGCAGATATTCATCCTGCTCCGAACGCTCTTGTCCGGCACGACCCGATACACCTCGGGCGAGGCGTCAAGTATATCGTAGATGATCTTAGCCTTCTCGTCCGCGACGGCCTGCTGGCCGCCGACCTTGGCGTCACCGTAGGTGCGCAGGATGCGGCGCATCACCTCGCCGGCGATCCAGACGCTGAAGATGGGCAGAGTGTTGTAGAGGGAGGAGTTCTTGGCGATGGTGGCGTAGTCGAAGACGATGGGCGGGCTCCAGACGCCGACGGCGTGCAGGAAGGAGAGAGGCGGGAGGGTGGTGAGGAGGTCTTTGCGGATGATGACGAGCGTCAGGTCTGTCAGGCCGATGTTCTTTTGCGCTCCGCCCTAGATTGTGTCATGGTCGGCGTTAGCAAGGGGCGCGATGGTGATTAGGGGGAAGACGGGAGGGGGGCGGGGTGGACGGACGAAGATCACGGCGAACTTGCGCACGTCGACGCGCCGGCTAATGAAGTTCGAGCTCATGTCTGCCACGACGAGCCGTTCCTCGTCTTGCAGGACCGCAGGGACGCCCGGGAACTCTACTCCGTCCACCGTCTCGTTGTCGCAGTAGTAGACGAACGCAGACCCCTTCCCGCCTTGTTTCCTCGTCGGCGTCAACTCCCACGTCTCCTCGGCCGGGATCTTGCCAAACTTCCCATCGTTCGCTTTGCGCGCATCCAGCGCCACATTGACGGAGTCCGACCCGAGCGGCTCCAGCAGGCGGGCAGCCTCTTGCGACGCCTTGAGCGACCACGAGCCCGTAACCAAGTAATCGAGTCTCAGCTCCTCCTGCACTTGCTTCCGGACCCTCTCCAGTACCTTCTCCGCATCGCCGAGCTCTTTCTCCGCTTCCCGTCTCCGTTGCTCCACCCACACGGCGACGAGATTGTGCACCGTCGAGCTGAAACCCCCACTACCCCCACCATGCATGAACAGGACGGAATACAAGTCTTCGGGGATGTCGAGGAGATCGACGAGGCTGGCCGTCGTGTCGGCGAGGATCTTGGTGGCGGTGGGCGAGCGGTGCGAGATCTCTGCGAGGCCGAGACCGGTGTCTTCGTAGTTGAGGAAGGCTTTGGACCCTGCTTCTAGGACAGGGGTGGGGAGGGGCGCGGGGCCGGCGCCGAAGTAGGCGACTTCTTCTCGAGTCGGCATCGTGGGTAGGTACGGATTCAGGAACGGATCGCAGATGGCTGATGGCTGATGGCTGATGGCTTTCTTACTTATTGCGATTGCTCGCCGTGAGTCATAGCCTGGGTCTGCAGACGAAAGGTGTCAATCTTGATCGGTCTTCAATTGAAAGACAGCCTTCAGCGACGGAGCACTCTACAGTTGGTCGAGTCGTCGGAGGCGCTCCAGCAATTGTAAACGCGATGAGTTGACGTTATAAAGTATGTAAAGTATGTCGTGCTCTCGCTGACTTTGAAGACTGCAAGGTGTTGCCGACTTCGGCCTAAGATATGTACGATGCGCGTATGCCGCCCTTGCCTAGGTAGTTACAGTATGTATTACCTTGCCTTATTACACATATCGAAGATACTACTGTATCATACTCAAAGTACTTTCCCTCTTATTATTGGGTCATCATTCCGTAAATCTTTCTAGAATCGGTGGTATTACGAGCATGATGGTGATAGGTTGAATCCGCTTGCAAAGCAGGCCCCATGCCCTTCCTCAATGCTGACCCGGTTGCCGCCTGCATGAGTCGCGGCCGTGCCATGAGTTTCACTGAGGAGCAACGCGGAGAAAGCCAAGGCAAACAAGAGAAATTTGGTATATTTGTATGTGAATCTAAGTCACTGAACGCCTTCAATATACGCTCCGTTTGCGGTGGTATCAGCCCATAGCCCATAACCCTAGCCCTTATTCCGTATACCTGCAACCAATCCATTAAACTTCTAGTGCTTCCCTCGACGTTGGTTGACTATGACTCCCATCAAGCTGGGTTCCATGTGGACTTTCGATTGGTATCATTTCATTCCGCTCACCCTCTGTCCACACATCGATGTTGAGAGAATGCCCGACGCGGGTTATACTAGACTCGATGGATGGCTTGATCTTTGGGTCGTATCGATAATGGCGATTATCGTCATTTAAGTCGCTACCATCCGAGTTCTTCTTCATATATGGGAAGACTCGTTGTTCGTGTATGGGTTCGGCACTGGCACTCTTGCCTCGTTGTCCGAAAAACTGAACATACAAGGGTCTTAGGGTAGGCAGGCAGCCACACATGATGATGAGAAACGTCTCTGCTCTAATGCGAAGCCATCAGTCTCGGAAGGGGTCGATCCTGGAAGGGGTACTCACCCGTTCCATAAGAGTAGATCATATGTCGCCCCTGAAAGACAGTCAGTAAAACGAGACCGGTGGTATGTATGTCTGACTGGACGTACACGTAGAGTCAATTGATTGGGACTCGTATAGTTTGGACGCCTTGACAGCGCCACTGATTCCCGCCCTATGCGCCGTCAGTTCACTGCCATTCCGCGGCTGACGCCTTGTGAGATCCTTACAGGACACCCATGCCTGTGAGAACAGACAAACCGACACGTTTCTTGACACTCACTTTCAGATTCCAGAAGATCGAGATGGGTAGGATAGCAAAAAAAAAGTCCATAAGCACATTCCAACCTGATGTCCCGGCGTCAGTAATTTCTTGAGATTCTTCAGCGAGGTGTATACATACCAGAGGCAGCTATCGTGACATCGGTTATAATGTAAACATCCCAGCACGTATATGGTATAAATGGGTTCCAGGCTGCTGCCGTAGGAGAACAATTCGCGAAGAGTAACACTGAATTCAAGGCGCTGATAATGAACGTAGAGACAATGGTGAACCAGAGGAAGCGTTTACGCCACACAGTTACTGCCATAATCCTCAAGACAAGCAAAGCCACGGAGATCCTGCCAATAGCAATACCCATGATGGCGAATGGCTGACAGATAATGAACAATCTGTTGACTTTGATGATTCCGTCTTGACCTTTGTCTAAAGCCAGGTAGTAAATGTGTCTGCAACCTCCGTTGAGGACCATGAGCGTTCCTGTTACGGTCGCTGCTAGCAGTATCAGCTGTTTCGCGCCGTCAGCAACTCGACATACTTCGATTGACCACTTACAGTCACTCACCACTGCGAATGCCATCGTCCAGTCGTCCGGGCCTAAAGCATGGATTTTGATCCGTGCCCAGAACCTCAAGCCCATGAGGAAGAAGCACACAACGAGAAAGGTCCAATACACCCCGGCGACTGTGCTGCCTCTGTCTCGATCACCATCTGAAGGGGGAGACTTCAATATGGCGTCCATAATGCAAGGTAAAATGGTTGAGAGCTCCAGCACACGGCGGATTTTATAGAGGCCTTACCGGTGGCTCTCTGACAATCCAGAAGAGAAGAGACCAGAAGGAATAATCATCTCTTCTATCAAGCGGATACATTTGCCCGTGAGGTCACCGACTGGTGGGGGCTGACAAGCACCTCGATATGAAGGTTCGGTTCAGCCTCGCTGCATGGGAGGGTCTGACTTTGAACATATTGAGCGACAAACCCCTCCATGCCGTAGGGTGCAGGTACTTGTTCCCTCTTGAAAGCCATAAGCATGGCAGGCACATGGCGTCCAATAGAGAAGCTTGAATAATTGGTTGTCTAGGCCAAAGAGGCATTTCTCGTGTCGCACAGTAGAGAGAAAACGCAGTATTGGAGGGCTAGAGAGTGTGTCAGCAAGGTATCGATAGGTGTGTCCACGGCGTAGTTCGACATGCACTGTCCAGCAGTTAATTGTATAATGCTCCGCAGGATCATCGGTATGTAAGATAAGTTAAGAATAGAAACCTCCTACTGGACACGGCTTATTAATATATTAATATCCTGATGTCGAGAACCTAGTAAGGTACTGTAGAAACATACATGCATGCATGCATGCACCTTGCCACAACGGATTGAGATAGCTGGCAAGGCTGAGTAACTCATGTCGTACACGTGCCAGTAACCGCCATAATAATTGTTTCTCCTTGGCTTGTGGAAGCGTAGTCTCGTCCGCCGCATCGCTGTGTATGGACGAAGCGCCAACCACGCTGCGTTTCCGATGTCAACAGCGAGAACTTGGATCATTCAGAGACCGAGTCAAGAGCAGTTACTCTCAGGCCATGTGCCTGAAGAGGCGGAGATGTCAGATTTAGGTCCGCGTCACGTGAAAAATCAAGTGCGTGTTCAAGCTGAGTACGAAGACGCGATAGGGAACGACGGTCCATCAATTGCGGAGGGAACCCATGGAGAAGCATTCACACAACCAGTGGCACAGATGCAATACAAAGTCTACAAAAGAAGATGGTTCGGCCTAATACAGCTGATACTTCTCAACATCATCGTGAGCTGGGATGTATGACACCTTGAAGGCTCCGAATCTGAATCCCTGAGATGTCTAACCCCTTTTCCTTCAGTGGCTCACCTACGCCTCTGTTGCCAACACAGCAGCAACGTTCTACTCCACGACTCCCACCATCATCAATTGGCTCAGCACTTCTTTTCTGTTCGCCTTCATCGTCGCCTCCCCTTTCACGCTCTACGCACTCCACACCTCTGGTCCGCGGCTGTCAATCATCGCAGCGAGCGTCTTGATCCTTCTAGGCAACTGGATCCGTTATGGAGGCACGCGCGCTCACAACCCTTCCTTCGGTGTCACGATGTTCGGCCAGATCCTCATTGGCCTTGCTCAACCCTTCGTCCTCTCCGCTCCGACGCACTACTCTGACCTCTGGTTCAGCGCGCAAGGTCGGGTCTCCGCAACGGCAGTGGCCAGTCTGGCCAATCCATTCGGCGGTGCCATCGGTCAATTGATCAGTCCTCTGTTCGTCAACAGTCCGTCGGACATTCCGAATATGGTACTCTATGTCGCCATCATATCCTCGGTCGCTACAATCCCCTCATTCTTCATTCCCGCAAGACCTCCCTCTCCCGCGTCTCCTTCATCCACTCAAGCTCCCGCCCCAATTATGTCGCAGGTTACCAGTCTCCTTCGACTTCCGACCTTCTGGCTGCTGTTCTTCCCTTTCGCCGTCTACGTCGGCTTCTTCAACTCCCTGTCCTCTCTGCTGACTCAGATCCTCACACCGTATGGGTACACCGAGACGCAAGGCGGCATCGCAGGCGCCATCTTGATCCTCGTCGGCCTTGTTGCCGCGGCAATCACTTCCCCGATCATGGATCGCACCAAGCGCTACCTGATGCTTATCAAGACCCTTGTCCCCATACTTGCCGTCTCCTACCTCATCTTCATCTGGGCGCCGTCCGCGAACTCTATCGTGGCGCCCTACATCATTTGCGCCGTCCTCGGTGCGGCGTCATTTAGCCTCGTGCCGGTTGGGTTAGAGTGGCTGGTGGAGGTGACGTGGCCGGTCGGGCCGGAAGTTGGGAGCGTTCTGTGTTGGGCGGGTGGGCAAGCTCTGGGTGGAGCCTTCATTGTCATCTCCGGCGCCTTGCAGGATGATCATGGGAGTCCGCCGGGTAACTTGCACAGAGCATTGATTTTCGAAGCCGTAGTGGCGATCGCGGTTGTGCCTGCGGCACTCGGCTTGGGCCGATGGGGTGGGCCGGTCAGGAATAGGAGGTTAGAAGCAGATAAGGGGACTGCGGGTATGGGCATTAGGGGGTCGGAGTCCACTGGGATATCATAGCATAGGACATCTCAGTTGTACAGTGTATATATTCAAGTCACTCTCACACTACTAACGCCATTCTCACCGCCGGCAACGCCCGGACTCCGGGTGCAAAAGCACGAGCAGACCGCCCTATCGGAAATTGTCCTCTGGCGAATGCCGCCCCTCTACTCAGACGTGGACCTTGAGCGCCATGGCGTACAGGCTGTCTACCGCCGATAAAAACCACACAACGCAGACGACACGATAGAAGATACAACAGCTAGCGAGCGAGAAAAATTACCGATGAGAGCCAGCATAGTGGAGATAACAGCCACGATGCTGACTCCAGCAGAGAGACCGGCCTTGTTGGCCTCAGTCGAGCTGTTCAATACGCAGTTGATGCGTTGCGGACAATTGCCGAATCCGAAGCCTGGAGCTGACTGGTAGTCGTCGGATAGGGTGGCCTTATTGAAGGATTGTTGCAATATAGCTTGCGTCTCATAATCGGGCTGTACAGCGGGAGAATACAGTCGCCGTTGGTACGAATATTTGAGGTGTCGATAAGGAGAAAAAATCTTGGACAACACAGATATGGACACAGGGAAGATTAAGAACTGAGATATTCCCCGAAGAACATAAGGGAATCTTCTTAAGATGGATCTCAGGATCGAGTCTTAGTGAAGTCTAAGGCCCCGGGGGCCAAGGCAGGGGATCGTATCGATTCAGCCGTAAACATATAGGGGGCCTGGGTGTGCGGGCAAGTGGCACCTCGAACCTCACGGAGTACTACCTATGTGTGATTCATGGGGCAGCAATTGGAGTTTGGCGCCCTACCGAAAAGACAATCGCAAGGTGTCGTAGATGAAGGGTGGTTCGTCTTTATTTTGAAGCACTTGATTTAATCAGGAACGAGAGGAAGGAAGAAACACAATCGAATCTGAGGTCAAGGACGGAGGTCCAGGTTATGGGGAGATGCGGTATTAATACCGCCTTAGGTAAGCAAGAAAATTACCTAAGCCGGGACGGATCCATTCCGCTAACAGGATCCCAGATGATAAATTGTTCGTCACTGATATAAAATATAAAGGAAACCATAGCAACAATGTCTTGGACACCGACAAATCCATGGACCTGTGGTACCCTTAAGAATGTCAATCGAACAAAATGGCTACGCCACCGAACCCGGCCCTGAAGCGGGCACGACAGTATCGCCGGAGAACAGCACAACAGCGACGGAGCTGCCCAGCAATGGCCGTCCAGCATGCTTTCACTCCACCATTCAGGAGCTGCTTTTCATCCTCACTGCGACAATGGCCGTTTCGATGACTTCTTTCCTAGCCGGCTTGACAATGGTCATTACATCGTCCATCGGCGATGATCTGCACATGAACTCCGCCGAGATCACGTGGATCAGTGCATCTTCATCGTGAGCATCCCATATGCATCATACTAATCGCACTTATCTGACCCATTGCATAACAGGCTGACAGCTGGGGCGTTCCTCCTCTTCTTTGGCCGAACTGCTGATATGTTCGGACGCAAGCCCCTCTTTGTGGGCAGCATGGCAGTCTTTACGGTCTTCGCGTTAGGGGCTGGCTTCGCCACAAACCCGCTTGTCATGGATACCTTGAACGGCTTCCTTGGTCTGTGTTCGGCGGCAGCGGTACCACCAGCTGTCGGAATACTGGGTGCGATCTACGAGAAGCCCAGCAAGAGGAAGAACTATGCTTTTGCATGCTTCAGTGCCGGGAATCCACTGGGATTCGTCTTCGGGAGTGTGTTTTCCGGCGTTGCGACAAAGCTGTTTAACTGGAGGGCCAGCTTCTGGCTTCTCGCTATCATATACCTTATCCTTACGGTCACTGCGATCTTCACTGTTCCAAAGGATTCCGAGGAGCCGGAGCGATTCGGATGGGGTTCGCTGAAGAAATTCGATGTTTTTGGAACAGTATGTACAATTGCGGGAATTGCAATGTTCTCGAGTTCTCTGAGGTACAATACCCTTTCCCCCTCACACCATTCCCTATACTAAGACGTCTAGTCTTGCTGGCGATGCACCTCATGGCTGGCGAACGCCATTCATCATCGTCCTTCTGGTGTTAGGTGTTCTGCTGATCATCGTCTTTCTCTGGTGGGAATCCGTCTTCCAGTTTCCGTTGATGCCTCTGGGAGTATGGCGCGATCGGAACTTTTCCCTCATCATGGCAATCATGCTTCTTGGCTTCATGGGCTTCACCCCCGCGCAGTTCTGGCTCTCCCTCTACTTGCAGCGCGTTCAACACCTCTCCGCGCTCAACGTAGCATTGCTTCTCCTACCGCAAGCGATCATGGGAATCCTCGTCAACGTCGTCGCCGGACTGATCCTCCATAAAGTCTCCAACAAATTTCTTACCCTCATTGGTGCCGTCTGTTATACCGTTTCTTTCCTGCTCCTGGCCTTACAAAAAAGCGACTCTTCCTACTGGGCTCTCATCTTCCCTAGTCTCCTTCTCATGGTCGTGGGCGCCGATCTAGAATTCAACGTCGCAAATGTAAGCCATGACTCAATGCAAACCCATATTCCCTCTGAAAGGTAAGCGCACAAGCTTACCAAATACCCAAGATGTACGTCATGTCCTCCCTCCCCCGCCGCCAACAATCCGTCGCCGGCGGTATCTTCAACACCGTCACAAAGCTCTGCAACACCGTCGGCCTCGGCATCACCACCGCCATCTTCACCTCCATCTCCACCTCAGCTAAACAGCCATCATCGCCGACCGACCCGATCGCGCCTTACCGCGCCTGCTTCTGGTTTTCGTGCGCCAGTGCCGGCCTCAGTATCTGCCTAGTCCCGTTCCTGAAGATTGGTACGCAGGGGGGAAACGTTGGCGGTCGACAGACAGAAAAGGGTGTCGTCGTTGAGGATAAGAGTACCGACTTGGTTCTTGGACTTGATGAGACGGGTGCAGGGAGTACAGTCGAGTTGGGAAAGCGGGAAGCTTGACGTTGCGATCAACCATAGGCATCGCAGGAAATATCCGGCGCTCTGCGTGGAGCGGCATTAACCTGGCATAGTCCTTCTCTCAACCTCCAAGAACACTTAAACTCAAGCTGTGTGACTCCAGCTCTAACTATAGATAGATCGTGAGGCGGTGTGCCATAGCGGAGTGTAGCACACCGACCGTATTCATCCAGGGGTACCTCTTTTCTGATACGCACACACACAAACATAACACCACTGCTTTCCGCTCTTTCAAGCCGTATTCCTCCAACCAACCCAAAACGGCACCTATCATAACAACGCTCCTCAGCATACAGTCCAGCCCAAGGCCACCAACAAACACAATCCTTGCCCATCTCCCGAGCACGACATACGCCCAAAGTACCACTTAGCCCTAAGCCCTAAGCACATTCCTAATCCAAGTTAAACCCCTCTCACCCAGCACAGACAGACGAGAAGACCTCTCCCTCATCCGATACCGAATCAAGCATTCCTTCAGTCTGTCTCAGTTCTCGACGTGCTAACCTGCTGAAAGGAAAGAGAAGCGAGAAGAACAGGCTTCCGTCCATTCATCGACAACCTGGGACTGTAACGCGGAAGGACGGCAGCGTCGCGAGTGCTTCTTGACTTGTCTCATCTCGTCTCATTGACTCTCCTTGACTGTCGGACTGACGCACTTTGCCCCTCTCCACCCACTCTCTCGACTCGACTCGGCTCGAACCAACCTTCCCACACCACTCACCCACTCACCCCGACCAGTCCCCCATCCCAGCCCACGCCCTCCCCCCGCCACCAACTGCCACCCACAACCATCCACAACCATCCCGTACCGTCTGATCTGCCTGCCACTCAACCCCTCTGCGTGACGGCATAGGGGTCACACTACGGATCTGCGGTTCTTGCCAGGCTGGAGTGCAGCGTGGGAGCGGACGGACGTACGAGACAGCACGGGCCAGGACAGGCGCGGACAGAAGTGAGGCAGACAGGACCGGATGTACAGGGCAGGACCGAGCGGACGGACGTACAGAATGTGAATGGACAGGACAGGAGCAGATGGAACAGAAGTGAACAGCAGAGGAAGTGGATAGGACAGGGAGTAAGACGCGACTTTCCTTTCTTCTGCCGGTGGCTCGAAGAAAGGGAGCTCGCCGAGGGGCTGGAGTTGCTCGTGGTGGTCCTGTGGTGGAGAGCAGGTGGAGAAGATGATGGTGATGAGACAGATGGGGTAGGTCTTTACTGCGTTGATTGGGTCGATAGGCTGAGTTGTCGCTGTTGCTCGGTCGATATATTGCCTCTATGATTTAGCGAATTTCGCTCGCGGAGGGGGGAGGGAGGGGTGATGTGATGTGGTGTGGTGTGGTGTGGTCTAGTTTGGTGTAAGGAAGGCTTATATGGAAGAAGTAGGAGTTCGTAGTAAGATGCAAGACGCGCACTGTCGTTACTACTAAGTAAGTTACTTTGCCATCACCAGTCCATGATCCGTACCACCCACCACCCCTAACAACCCACCACAGCCCCTATCACGACTACCACCCCTCCAGCTGCAACGGCCCCTCCCACTCCGTTGCCATCGCCCCATTCGGCGCACCCGGCGCCTCCTCCCCAAACGCCACGTCCGCACCCTCACCCACCCCACCCGCCGCCGCGGCCGCCGTGCCCCAGCCCATGCTCTCGAGCTCTTTGACAAAGAAATCCCTCTCCTGCTCCAGCACGCCGTCCTCCTTCCCCATCTGCTCCGGATAGCACCTCAGATGCCACCAATGGGTCAAGCCGCGGATAGCCTGCTCCAACGGCAGCGCCTCCTCGACCTCGGCATCGACGTCGCTGCCGGCGAGCCAGTCGTCGCGCAGCTCGGGCCGGCAGTGCAGGTAGATGGCGGTGATGACGCGCATGTTGGACTGGCGCCACTTGCGGCCGCAGTAGGGGACCTGCGACTTGAAGAGCTTGAGCGTGTACAGGCGCAGCTCGGGCTGTGGGATCTTGAGCCCTTTGCGCAGGATGGTGGAGGATTTGTATTGCACGAGGAGGAGGGCGCGGTGGGCTTTGTGTTTGGTGATCTTTTGCATGATGCGGAGGTAGGTGATTGCGGAGAAGAAGTTGCGGTAGGAGAAAGTGGTTATGGGCGAGGAGGGAAGTGTCGTGGTAGGGTAGCCGAGTTCGTCGACTACCGGGTGGAGCTCTTCGGGTGGCTGGGTCGGTTGGGGGGAGGAGGTTGAGGACTCCGTTGGGGAGCGGCGGTGTTTGGCGATGGGTGGTGGAGCGGCTTCGTCTTCGCTGGAGGAGTCTTCTGCTGGGTCGGGTTTGGGTGGTGGATGTTTGGAATGTACGTGGCAGAGGGTGAAGAAACTATAGGTATATCAATAGTAGGACGGCGCGGATGAGAGGGGTTCCATCTACCTAAGGTAGTCTCTGTCGATCTTGTGGTCGATCGCCTTGTCAATATCTTGATGAGCAAAGAATTTCAGAACCAGGGGTAGATAGTTTGAGTCGAGGAGTAGCTGCGTCATATACTCGTATTTGAGAATATCTTTGTATGAAGCGTTAGTATTCAGGTTTGTGGATTGACAGTCATATTTCACCTACGAGAGATCTTGAACCATTTCAGCAAGAGGAGAAGAACTCCTGATACCGCCTTGCTTGAGATCTCACGTAAACGTAGAGCATTGAGCTCTTCAATTGACGAATCTAAAGCTTCATCCTCGCTTCCATCTCGTCCGTCCAATTTTCCATTCGGCTGGCGCCCAGAGTTGGTGTTACCTTTCGTCTTTATCTTTGCTTGGCCATTGGTGTCGCCGTTCTCCTGGCCTGCGACACCGAATGATGTACCGTTTTGCCCGTTTCCGTTCATCTGTGTTACGAGAGCGGTGACATTCGCGAGTACAACCTTGAGCAGAACGATGACGATAGACTGTAACTGAGGCATGGTATGCCGCTAACTATGGTCAGTTCTCTGAACCCTTCCTTTTTTGCTAATACTTACATAGAAATCCTCCACAGCCATCAGCAGTCGCTTCGTCTCTGGGTCCAGTGTCCGAGGTCGTCTCCCCTCTGTATCGTTATCGTGAGTACCAGTATGTTCCAGCTCGACTTCTTCATCAAGCTCAAGATCGACCTTGTTCCTCTCGAGCTCGGCCCAGCCTCGTTCATACTTCATAAACCGCTCCCGCTCCTCCCAAAGCTGCTTCATTCCTCGAGTCATCCTCATCCTACTCGCGAATAGTTTCCCAGCTTCGAGTATCGAAACAGGAACATCGCTACCTTCCCATTTCTTCCCGACCAAGATATCCTGCAACCCAGCGCTACCTTTGCCGCCAAGGTTGTTGCTGGTTTCGTCCAGCGGGGGATACAGGAAGGGAAAGTTTTGGTTGGTCTGATAGTTCTGCTTCTTCCCTGCTTTTCCTCCGGGCCCAGAAGGTGAAGGGGGTGGCGAAGGAGCTGGAGTGGCAATGTGTACTGGCTGATACAAAATGGATGCCCCGCTGCCATTGCCGGCCGCTGGACCGGAACCTGGGATGCTACCAGGGGGACCCACGAGTCGACTTGAGTGATTTGGTAGCGGTGGAAGGATGGAATTATTTTCAAGCTCTAGAGGTACCAAAGGCGGAGGTGGATTGTATGCGGGGTACTTGGAGGTTATTTCTTGGCGGAAGAGATGGTAGTCGAGTGGTGAAGCAGTAATGAACCCTTGACCATTTTCGTCTCCGCGGTCTGCATCGTCGCGAAGGTCGAACTTGACTTCACTCAACTCCTTCGTCCCACCGAAAAGGAGTAATACTGACTTCCAGAAGAGAAGGAGGACCTAGGCGATAGTCAGTCGTCTGGCTCGGGAACTCATGAAAGCCAGCAAAGTTATCACAAACCCTTGGTAATGGCAGATTTGTTGTATCATCCCAACGCAGTTTTGCAATCAATCGCACGAGTAGGAGAAGAAAATTAGGCTCCAAAGCCGCTGCAGACTAGTTAGACTTGAAATTGTCTGTTGAATTAGACCCACCTTACCAATACCGTCTCGTAACGCTGTGCCCTCCTCCCTCTCGATCTGCACTCTTCCGTTTTCTACGAGAAGATACATTAGGGTGAAAGTGTTGTTGATCTCCTTCTGTCGAGAGGCTTTGAGCTGCGTTGCCTCATCCTCGTCCATCTGCGCGCTTTCGTCAGAAGAATCAGTATCGCTGTCCGACCCACAATGTCAGTGTGGCACTTGGACTAATCTGGCTGTGTAAGTTGAGACCCTACTAACTGTTCCTGGTCACATATCCGCCTGAACGCGGTGAAGATGGGCTGTAAGCCAGGACAGCCAAGAATCATGTCCGCGCTCTTTCGCATCCACCATAGTTGTAAGCTGGATAATTTGTAAGGCGTGTCAGCGTCGCTGGCCTCTTTCGCTCCTTCTTCGGTATCTTCGTCTTCTCTCAACCCAGCCGTATCACCCCAGACGCCAAGAGCGATATAGGTAATGGTTTCAAGTGAGGCCACCCTCGTGGAAATGTGCACGTCTTCCAGCTCGGAGATTTGTTCCTCGATGAAGGACCTCCGCTGATCGTCGCTAGCTTGCGTCCAAGTCAGTGTATCCTCCGCTGGTGCTCCTTCAGTGAGAAAATGCTCCCATTTCTGTTCAAATGTTGCTCTTCCTTGCAACAGCATACTCTTGTCCTCATCGGCGTACTGAAACCATTCGTCTAACTCTTCGGGGAAGCTTTGTGTGTCTCGGTACTCGAAGGCGTAAGCTGTGGGCTCAACCTTGGGCAGATCATTCACCAGCCTCTTCAGCTGCATCAAGCTTAGAGAATCCGCAGCATTGCCGATTTCCTCAGATTGTTGTTGAGGTGGAGCTGGCGGCGGAGGTTGCTGTGGGGGCGGGGGAGCGGAGCCCCCACGTAAAAGCTGAGGTCGTGTAGGAAGCTTTACCCCAGAAGGTGCTGCACTCTGGTCCCTGTCCCCCATTGCCCTAGCAAGCCCCGCAGGTACTGCTTCGTCGCCCTCATTGAGCTTTGGGTTATCTGCGGTCGAGGCGCTTGTTGAAGTGTCGGCAGTGGCATTGCCAAAGTTACCAGCGTTGAATGCAGCGGGACTGCCTCCCGCCCCTGGTGCTGCCGTGCCCCCTTGCTCCATCTTTGACGGTGGCTTTTCTCAAGCCTGCACGGCTGAGGTGACTATCTATCAGCAGGCATCTGAAGTTGACAATGTCTTTTAACTGTGTACAAGCAGGTGAGATCAAGTCAGAGCCCCATAAGCTACCCTTGAGGATTGAGAGCTGATGTTCGCTGTGGCCTCGTATATTGAAACTGTTTGTATTTCTTTAGAGGTGGGTATTTTATACGGCAAGGTATAAATACATGAAGGTAGGGATGACAGCGAAACGTGGCGGATCGGCACTAACTAGTTATAGACTGGCTCCCGCCGCCCCGCCTTCCATTCTGCTTAGGTAAGTCCCCAAGGGTCCGCACTACTGTAGGCACCAGCGCCATTGCTCAAGAAAGTACTTCTGATTCCTCAGAGAAATATACATACGATCTAACTCTATATATGGATGCAAGCTACATGGCGTTCAAACCAGGCGCCCCCGAGGAGCGCCACGCTCAAGTACCTTGACACCGTCCAATGCGCAGGAGGCTGTAGACGTGGTTCACCCGAGACTCACCAAAGTCGCCGGACGCCAGCAAAGATCCCGACAGGCGTTCTCTCGGACTCATCCCAACTCAACACGGCAGTTCAAAGACACAGTTGCTACCTTTTCGCCATCCCTAAACCGACTCCAGGTCCACAGACCACAACCCTCCCCTCCATCCCCACCTCTCCCCTCCGCCACCGCGCCCCTCCCCT
>JAABUU010002959.1_pt1 | contig 22748 bp, 25 predicted proteins | sample 5559301 | NCBI WGS metagenome assembly JAABUU01 (sample SAMN10711884, study PRJNA513360) | rock metagenome | isolation source: Antarctica rocks | place: Antarctica: Victoria Land, Richard Nunatak white | reverse complement strand
CTGAGTAGGTGACGGGCGAAACCATTGACAGAAGTACAAATGCAATTATGTTTTGGCCGAAATGAAAGACCCCGTTGAAGACGAACTCCAATGTCAAGCGCCCGTGATCGAGCGCATCCTTTTTGTTTGAGAGCTCCAAAGCGCCGTCATGGAAAAGATCACGAAGAAGTCCAAATCCTTCTGTCCAAAGCCAGAGTGGTACGGTGAGGAGAAAAGCCAGGCCGGAGCAGTAGCAGAGCAAGGTCAGCTTATCAAGCTTTCGAGAGCGAGCCAGCTGCCCGTCTGCCTCAGCACGGGCGGCTTCATTGAAGAGTTTTTTGGAGAAGATATTTTGAGTGACGAAGATGATAGCGCCACCGAATGCGCAAAAGATGCCGGAAAGATTTCCGGAGAACTCAACAGAACATGACAGAATCACGCCGAGTGTGAGAGGTATCAGTGAGAGGTAGGTTGCAGTCGCGTAGTGAATGTGGAAGATGAACCGGTAAGCAAGGACAGTAAAGAGGGGAGAGAGACCTTTGATAGTATGAACCAGGGACACGGGAATCTTGGATGTGGCAGTCGAGCTGAGGATATGTCCACCGACTTGGAAAAGTGCAAGAGGTAGTGTGGTGTTGATAACCTCTCGGGTAGGGTAACGAATGCCGTTTCGGAGCGCGGGGATAGCGGTTTTGAGAGGACGGTATAGGTGGGCCAGATAGGAGAAGAATGTGCACCATGTGGAGACGAATGCAAACTGTATAAGCGTAAGGGTGATAGGTTTAGGAAAGGCATTCAGGATCGACTTGGACGAGGTGTTTGTCAGGGCCGATGACAGGTACCATATAAGACAAAGTATCTACAGGCCGTGTCAGCCGTGAAGCCTGTCTTGTGATGGTGCTCGAGAGCGGCAACATACAATTAGCTTGACAGATACTGGAGCTTTCAGAGCGTCTGCGATTTCGTGGGCATTTGCGCTAACGCTAGCCCTCCTTGTTCGGATTGTTTTGAAGGCATCACTTAGACTCTTTTGCCTGCCATGCCTGGGAACGACATCATTGCCTTGTCTGCTAGCCCATATTGATTCGCTCTCGCTCCGAAGCTGCGATTCATTACCCGGCGAGGTTCCGTGCAGCAATGGAAATTCGCGTGGACTCGGACGTCTGCCCGTACTTCGGCCAAGGCGGTCTCCCTCGGGCGTATGTGTAAGATCCGATAAACTTGGCGGCGGTGCTCCCATAATCTTGTTGGAAAGAGATCGAGAGGCTGAGGACGAGGAAAGGCGCCTCTCGGTACTGGTCGAGATCATGGTTGACATGCTAGGTAAGTGCACCGGCCCTGAAATCTTGAGCTCGTTGCGCACGAGCGCTCGCGAATACTCAGCATCGGCTCGTGGTGTGGGAGTTTGGGCAACACCGGCAGAGAGTTGCCAAACGATGGGATGTCTCGAAGTCGGAAATGGAGGCTCTATTCGGCGGAGGATTCAATGGCGCTGATGGTCGTACGAAGGTAATATATACGGCTCACGTCACGTTGGGGTAGGAATTTGAGACATGCACCTCGGATGAATTCAGAAGACTGGTACCAATGAGTTATTATTGCAATTAAGGTGCATCATTATTAAACCAGATGTTATTACATTAATATTGTAAAGAATCCATCTGTTGAAGCCCTCGAAAATTAGCATTGAAGTCATGCATGAATTGTGCAAGCTTTAAGGTACCATATCTGCTTACATAAGGTACGGCGCTGGAATCTCGCAAGAGGTTGTATACTGTATCTGCTATTTTCGTATGCTTATTTTGATTGCTTCGACGAGAAATATTCTTGGATTGCGTATCATTTTGTATAGACCGCATGACCAGAATAACTCGGGGCAGTCAATATGGGGCAGTCCCATTTCCTGATTTATGTTGATACATAAGTTAAAGGTTGAGTACCTAGGAGACGTCCACTAGTAGGTAGGGAGCCCATGCTAGCTGCAAATCATACTGCTAAACTTGCGTGTCGCCCTCGCTGTCGCCCTCACTGTCAGCAATGAGGACTTGAGGCTAGGGTGTTGGGGACAGCGCTGTGGTCAGGTAGGTACAGAGCAGGGAAAGTGACTGCCCCATACTCCCGCTCCCGATTCGGCCCCCATTTCATTCAGCGCGAATGGGTCTAAAATTAGAGGCGGAGAGGCTGACGGATGGAGACTTGCCATTTATGTAGATGATTAAGGTCGTGAGCATATCCAGTCCTCTAATCCTTAACGCACCGAAGTCTTGACAAAATGAGCCACCAACACCCAGAGCAAGTCATCCACAGTCGCGATCGTATCAGGCCGACTCTGCAAGAGGCGCATCATCTTCTGCCAAATGGCTCTGCAGATGCGCGGAGCGAGTCCGAACACGATGCGTCGCTGCCTAAGCAGAAGGCCAACAGTGCAAGGTCTAGAGATTTGATCAGTGACATACTTGCCACCTGGTGGCTCGAGTTCCTCGCATGCGCATTGGTTATACTGGCTCTTTTTGCCATTGCAATCACAAATTGGCCATTTCACGTATCTATAAATTCTCTCGTCTCCATCTACACTGTTATACTCAAATCCGCGGCTTTGTACATCATTGCCGAAGGTATATGTTCCGCCCAAGTGTGGAGACAACACTGTTAACTTGATATTTCATTAGGCTTAAGTCCGTTGAAATGGATTTGGTTCGGGAAGAGCAGGCCTCTCCATCATATCAAAGCGTTTGACGAGGCGAGTCGTGGACCATGGGGTGCACTTCTGCTGTTGTGGACTCTTCGCGGCCGGTAAGATGATCGAATACCATGTTGCAGGCCCTATTGGCACTGATATCTTGCCAGACAAGTCGTTGCAGTGATAGGTTCAATCATCACATTAATTCTTGCCTTATTCGTGGATCCTACAGCCCAAGCGCTCATCCATTATTACTCATGTCCTGTCCAAGTTCCGGGTGTGTCTGCTACGATACCGAGGCGATATACATTCAGTGAAACGGGTTTGCATGCTGGAGCTGGCTACTCTTCCTTGACATATGAATTCGAGTCGGCTATCAACGCCGGCCTGTTCAACCCAGTGTCGGTCCCAATAGCGTCAGCTTGTCCGACGGGCAACTGTACCTTTGAACATCCATATCATAGTATTGCCTACTGCAGCACCTGTACAGACATTTCCTCGCAGCTAAAGTGGGAATGCAACTTGAGATACAACCAAAGCAATTCAGATTTGGCGGGCAACAGCTCCTTGGCTTTGCAAACTTCATATTGTAACGTCACTCTTCCAGGTCGGCTCTTCGCTCTTTCAGGATTCCAAAATAACGGGACAACACTGACTCAACACCTGACGTTGAAGAGAAGCTCCTGGTGGCCCGGCAGCTTTGACTTAATCGCGGCGAATGTGAGCAGCGCCTCGAAGAGGTGTACTACGGCGGCTGAAAACTCAACTTGGACATGCACCGGATCCGGAGCCGCTACATGTCGCTTGTACCCTTGCGTTAGGACCTACAAAGCGGAAATCACTGCGGGGACATTAACAGAACATCAATTATCGTCGTCAGAAGCGTTCGCACTGGATCAGTCCCAGATGGCCACGACTACGGTGGACATCGGTTGCCTGTCACCAAGCGAACGGAAGTCCTTGACCGACCTTGGCTATACCATCAACGAGACGACCAAATGGGTTGGGTATAGAGGGCCTGGCGTTTTTGGCAATGCGACTGATGAAACCCAGCTGAACATGAAGTTGCCAAATGCCACGGTCCCCGAACGCTGTCTCTACCGAGTGTACGAGATATCGTCGAACAGTGTCGGCTACTTCATGACCAGCTACTTCAATGGGTCAGTTACGAACCTGCCCGGGAACTATGATTACCTCACCGACGGGCCTGTCCAGCTTAAAAGATCTTCAGCTCTGGACTCATTACGTTCGAATCTGTACAAAGCACGCTTGGCGATATCGCAGACTCGATGACCGCTTACATGAGGCAGAGCGCAACGAAAGCAAAGTCTGGGGGGACGGACTTGTTCAACGACACGTACCCTCCCGCGGTAGGTGAGGTATTCGAAACTGAGACCTGCGTCAGCGTGAGATGGCCCTACCTCACAGTTCCCGCCGCACTCGCCGGCTTGACGCTAGTATTCCTGGTGGCCATGATCGGTCAGACCACCTCTCGGACTGAGAGGCACGACTGGAAGTCTTCTTCTCTGGCTTTACTATTCCATGGGCTGGACCCTAACGTCAGTGATCAAATCGGTCCTGTGGACAGAGTCAAAGATATGGAAGGGGTAGCAAAGGGTCTATGTGTGCAGCTGGGTAGAACTGAAAAAGGCTTGATGTTTTCGGCTCCTAGATGATTTCTTTACTTTTAGGTGCAAAAGGGCTTTGATGGCCGCTATGTTATTGACATCTTTGAAAGCAAATAGGTTTCAGGGGACGTTTTGAGCCTAAGTATGAACTTTCGATTCCCATCATTCTTGCTACTCCTGCGGAGCAAAGAGTGTTCTTTTCCGGCGGAACTGGTGTTTCAGAAGCGCATCTATTGCAAGGGAATATATCGTCTCCCATTTGATTTTAGATCAAGTTGAGTCAATTGCAACAACCGCGTCCAAATTGCGTTGTGGAGGCCGCAGCAAAGCGAAATGTACATATGTAGTATAAACCTACGTCGGTTGCTGCCATAATCTGCCCATTACAAATCAGAAGACTGATTTTCGACAAACAGTACGCCAGATTGTTTACAGTAAGGGCTCACCACGTGACGAAAGGCGGCCCAAACACGTGCAGCGCACTACAGGACCAGCTTCATAAGAATTCGCGAGTCCAATCAACGCGCATCTGATTGGTTGCCATGTAACAAGATCCCTGCCATAAACAAACCGCGTCCCAGTCAACAACCAAAATCTCACACAGAACAATTAAAAACACCCCCACCCGCAGAACTCACTCAGTCACTTACTCGAGTTCACATCTTCCTCGACGCAGCTCATCAAGCATTCTTCCACTTGCCCAGGAAGCTCGACACGAGATGTCTCCACCGTTGACTAGAAGCCGACGGGCGCCGCTAGGAGAAATCTCGGGGAACAACATTGCCAGCGACATCTGCGTCACCATCGACGAGAGTATTGACAATGACAACAACAATCATGACTACAATTGCGATGATGCTCCGGGGGCCACTACGCCTGTGGTGGTGGACGACGACAACTCCAGCACCACCAGCTCGGCCGTCGAGGATGTGAGAGAAGAGCTGATGAAGGGTTGTGATGGAGGTATGTCTTTTCTCCGTTTTCGGTCTGCCCCTCCCTTGAGATGATCAATACTAGACGCTAAAATCAAACTCAATCCTCGCCTCCAGAAATACATCAGATCCCAATGCACGACGCTCAAAGCCCCACCACGCCCGTTTCGCCCGCCGTGCGCGCCGCGCAGAAGAAGTTACGCGGCGCGAAGGGTGGCAAGAAGGCGAAGGCGAAGAACAAGGCGCCGTGCGGCGGTCAGGTAATCGGTGAGGCGACGGTCGTGGGGCAAGCGGAACATAAGGCTGGCCAGGAGGGAGGGAAGGAGAGTACAGAGGGACAGCAGGAGCAGCAGGAGCAGCAGGAGCAGCAGGAAGGAGGAGACTCTTTCGTAGAGGCCACCCAGACGCGCTCCCCTGTCAAGACGGCGCCCTCCTTGCTCGAAACGAGGCGTGAGACGAGCACAGAGAAGATCACAGTGGAGACCGTGGTAGTCGGCAGGAAGGACGAAGTTCCAGAGAATGGGGAGGGAAAAGCAGAGATCGCTCCCTTCGTGCAGAAGAAGCCGATCGCGCACTCCTCGGCTCTGGCTGTGAAGCCCACTTCTACCAAAAGAACCACCATCACCACCGCGACTTCAAATACCGCAGTCGGAAGAGCGGCAAGTAATCCCACGAACCCCGGCACAGCAGCAGCAAAACCAACGGCAAAACCACGCGCTTCCTCCTCCCTCGCAGCTGCCGCCGCAAAGCGCCGGTCCAGCATCTTTGTGCCCACCAAATCCACAAAGCCCCCCACACGCTCAACGTTCACCCTCCCTGGTGAAGCCGTCGCGGCGAAGCTGAAGGAGCAGCGGCTGCAGCGTGAGGAGCGGATGAGATTGCAGGGGGAGCGGGATGAAAAGAGCGTTAAGAACCAGAAGGAGATTCGGAAGAAGCCGATGGGCGGAAAGGAAGGAAAAGGGGTGAGGGTGTCGAATGTGGCTGTTGTCAAGGTGCCAACAGTGAAGGGTTCGGCGGTCTTGTCTTCAACTGCTAGGCCTTCGGCTGTCAAGAAGATGACTACTACTACGATTATTACCACCACCACTGGAAACAACGAGGAAGAGAAGGCTAAGGCCGCGAGGGAGAGTCTGATGGCCAAGCCGGCCAAGAGGGAGAGTGCAGCGGGTGAACAGCCGAAGAAGGATGGCAACAGCATGAAGGACTTGGCGCAAGCCAGGGCCGAGGCTGCGGTCAGAGGGAGGCAGGCCAGTCGGGAGTGGGCGGAGAAGAAGAGGGCGAGGGAACAGGAGATGGCCAAGACGAAAGCTGCCTGAGTTGGAAGCGTTGTGGCAGTAAGGGTTTTGTGTCTTTAGCGATGGGCTGCAGAAGAGCCTCTGGTCGTTCTTTTGGCGGTGCTAGATGGGCTTGCCAGGTCTCTTTCTACGTCGTGTCTTTTTTGAGCGCGGGAGTTTAGCTGGTGTACCGATAGATAGTCTCTGGCGTCCGCCCCATCCTATGCTGAGATCTACAGATCCTCTCATTTGGCAGGCTGCGGAGTGCCTTGATTTGAAATGGGATGCAGGTCTACCCGAAACTCGGGTTGGTCAGTACTGAATACAGCAATATGAGTTAAACTTTCTTCTGCACTCAAGACAGTGAACGTTGACTTGAAAGAGTATCATCATTGTATTGATGATGATCAGAAATCAATGACTTTTGTTGACAACAATAAGATCAATTGAATTGCGCAATACACATACACAGTTAGGATCATAATCTTTTGAAAATATACTTAAAGCAGTGTGAACTGAGTCTTAATACTTATCATGTATCATGGACTTGATTGTTATACATGTAAAGGAGAATTACTTCGGGACACAGGTCGGATGGTCTCACTAAAACCTCGGATGGTCCTACACTAATTCTGAACTTTAAGGTTTTTTGTGGAGCTAACAAGCGAGAAATTGAAATTGTGACTGTGTAATTCATTAATAATTCATTACAAATTCATGAAGAATCTATTCATAACTAATTAGTGGTTAGGGGTTAGTGTTAGGGGGTTAGGTGGTTAGGATTAGGAAGTTAGGGTTAGCAATATGAAATATATTGAGAATGCATTTCAGATACATTAGTGTGTTTGTGTGTTAGAGGTTAAGTTAGGGCTAATATATTATGAATTGATTAGTAATATATTCAAAGAAATTGGACCTCGGTTGATCTTGAGGTGTTTCGGAAGGTCAGATGGTCTCCCGATAAACCCTGTCAAGACCATCCGACATTTTAGTGAGACCATCCGACATGTGTGGTCGAATTACTTGAGCATGAAAACTTTCTAGGAGGTTGACACTACACTACCAACGGTGATGTCTTGGTAGGCTTAGTCATGCATTGGTCACAGGCCTCAACACCATGCCCCAATTAGGCCTGGATAACGACAGACCAAGGTTAGTTACCTTTGCCATTCCCGTTGTATGAATCCTGAGACGATATTGTGACTGAGCCATCTAGCATGGGTATAACGACGACATTGAATGCCTGTGTTCCATTCGTGCTTCTTTACTTGCAGTGTCATAATGCGATGGCCTCCCAGGAGGTGGTGATGGCGGCCACAAAGGATGGCAATGAACATAGCGGGTCTCAATTGACCTCGCTATAGACTGGGAGGTCCTCGGGCCATTTCAGATTGGTACAAGAGGTGTGATCTCCTCGGTCAGGGTGAGCAGATGATATGACACTGATACAGTTGCAGAGGCAACGTGGGGCGCTGATCCCTTAGAGGCCAGGGGCGGCTTCCGAGCACTTGAGTATGATGCAAATGCTACATTCAGAAGCTCACTTTCTAGCAATGGGACCGTTAAATGGTCGCGCCGTCAATTGCATGACATAAACAGGTCTGCAAGTGGTTCAAGCGGGTATCTTACCGTCAACTTTCCGGAAGTGGACTGGTCCTCTCTGCAATCTGTCTATGGCTGGGGAGCTCTGCAATTCCAGGCCTGGTCTCGTGGGACCCTAACCCTCAACTCGCGGTATCGCCAGTCTGTCTTGCTTTATACGGATCAAGTCCTCGAATTTTGGCTGGACGGGAAGTCCTATTTCGGGGGAGACTTATACTCTTACCGGAGGGCGCCACTGGTCCTTACTCTCGATCCGGGACAGCACCGCCTAGATGTTCGGCTACTTCGTGATGTTCGTGTCATGGGTGGTATTGGAGATCCGACCGTCCAGGCCAGGATTGAAGTCCAAGTCGCCTCAGGTGCTCTGACGGTCGTTGAGGGCAAGTGTATCTTTCCAGACATCGTTGATGGGAAGCTTCCGAGTAGTCTGGCATCAATTCCAGTGAGAAATCATGGTCCAACTTGGATTCACATTCTGGGTATTGAGTCTGTTGACGTAAGTCTGATTGCTGCTCGGGAAGCAGGACGCTTGCTAATACTGCCGTGGAGGACCTTTTCTCTGTTTCATTACTTGAAAATGGCTCGTTCAGTCTTGCGCCTGGGCAAACAAGGCCATTACCCTTTCGTATTCGTGTACTTCAGTCCCTGGCGCAGCTCTCTTCTTTCAGGATTAAGTACGCCGTTGATGATGCGCATGGGGAGCGCCTTTCTTCCGTGATTCTCCTCAGACTCAAGAGACTGTCAATATATGAGCCTCATAAATTTACCTTCATGCATAGTGGTGGCATCGTGTCGTATGCAATACTGAGACCGCCATCACCGGGAGCTGGGTCCTATAGAGACAATTTGGACAGACTCCCTGTCTTTCTGAATCTTCATGGAGCCGGCCTTGAAGCAGATAGTGACCAAGTTCGCCATACTTTGGATGTTTTGCCCGATCTCGATGCATGGATTGTCTTTCCAACAGGTGTGACGCCTTGGAGTGCGGATGACTGGCGTATGTTCTGGTCCATAACATCATGGCTATTACTGACGAAGAGTAGATACATGGGGATTCGCTGACGTAGAAGCTGCGGTAGCAGCAATCCCTATATGGGCTGCCGCCGTCGGTTGGAAGGGTCCCTCCGTGGATACCAACAGATGGCTAGTGAGCGGCCATTCGAATGGAGGTACGTGGCTCTCCGCGTAGGTGGTGAGGGACTCACAGTTTCAGGCCAAGGCGTATGGTACGCACTCGCCCATAGGCCTGATAAGATTATCGCTGCGGCTGCGGTGTCCGGGTACTCTTCGATTCAAGGTGAATGTCCTTGTCTTTGTCCTGTAGAGCACTGACAGCGATCAGCCTACGTACCGTATCACTTTTGGCATGAAGCAGATCCTTTCATCACAGCGATAAATCTAGCCTCGATGAATAGCTATCGACATGAGCTGCTGGTTGGGAACTTTGCCGGTATCCCAATTCTGCAGCAGCATGGAGGTGCAGATGACAACGTACCCGCATATCACTCTCGCCGTATGAACCAGCTAATCTCTCAAGCTGGAGGCTTCTCTGAGTACATCGAGCTGCCCGGTGCCGCACATTGGTTCGATGGCGTTATGACGACGGGTCCACTCCGAGACTTCTACCAGTATCATCTTGAGAGACACCGGACGCTACCAGCGCTGCCGATGCAATTCTCCATCGTGGTCGCCAACCCTGCAGATATGGGATCGAGAGGTGGCATTGTGGTGGACCAGCTGATAGCTCCAGAAAAGTATGGCAGCATTCATGTGCAAAGGGTTCCCTCCAGCAGCATCTGGATCCTCCATACGGGAAACATTCGCCGATTCCACCTAACTCATCTCTTTCCAGTTGACGTTAGTCTTCAAGTCGATCAAAGCCCCGAGTTTCTCAGTTCAGAGCGAGTGCATGAGAGTGATGACATTTTCGAAAGGCTGCCAGATGGCATATGGCAGGTGAGCTGGCTGATCTTTAGACAAGAATAAACTGTCCCTGACATAGGCTAGAGGTTGAATATGACACAACGCTCGTCGAACATACAAGAACGCCGTGGACGTCAGCTAGGAGCGATGAATGCCATCCTCAACCCGCACGGTAGGTTCACCGTGCTCAACCAGGATGAGAACACCCAGAATGTCTCGGTCCAAATCACCCGCAACCTCTTTCAGTACTTTGGTGCCGACTCTATAATCATGGACCAGAACGTTGAAGCCTCGAGCGGAACTGGAAACGTCATCAGGGTGGCGTTCGGATCGGAACCGGCTCTCCCAGAGCTCGATGGCTATCCTATCTCCATCGAGCATGGCTCGGGTATCTCCGTGCGTGATGCATCCGGGAAGAACCTCTTCTACGCTTTGGACAAAGGCCTTGGCGCTGTCTTTCTTCGTCCAATGCCGGAGGAGAGGCTGGAATTAGTTGTCTGGGGCGTGGATGACATAGGCCTTGGCCAAGCTGCTCGACTTGTCCCGATGTTGACTGGCGTAGGGCAAGCAGACTTCGTGATACTTAGTAAGGAGTGCCTGTCGACAGGAGCTCAAGGTGCACTTGCGATGGGGTTTTTTGATCATTTCTGGAATGTTACAAAAGCTTCATATCTCACTTGAACAGAGATGATCCATACGGTATCATTACCGTTGCATGTTCAAAACTTTGAGGCTGATCCAGGAACCGTTGTTATACTTACCTTACTTTAAATATTCGCGGGTCGACAATCTCTTGGCGCGGTCCCGGAGATACCCTAACGCGTGCTGTACAAATATTTGTAACCACATGTGGTGAAATTCGGAGTTCTTCGGTTCTCGCCTTCCTTTCTCATCTTTCCAACACTGTCATTACCTTAGCAACCGCATTCACTCATCTCGAGTGATTTTCTTGGCAGCCCATACCAGATCAGATTTGCAGGGACGTTCAGGTACTGAAATAAAGGGAGAGAGGAGAGAGTGCTCCAACGTTCTTTCGGAAGCTACCCAAGCTTTCCTCACCGCTCTCTACCTTACCTTGCAGAGCTTCGTTTAACACGTACCTTCTCCTCTTCGAGACGCATCTTGCCCAAACAACCCAATCCAATTGGGATTCAATCCCTTTGAAATATCTCCTCTACTTACTCATACCTTTTTTCTCTCTCTTAAGTGCACCAGACTTGGCTCACCCTCATTCGCCGCCTTGGTTACATCATTCAAAACGTCACCATCTTGATATATCTCTGGATTCCGTTCAAGGACGCGTGCGTTACACGTACAAAGCTCTATCAGCTTCTCTTAGGATTTTCAGGCCCATTTGTATTTATTGCAGCACTTCTTCCTATCGACGCTCTATTCAGCCGTTCAACATGTCAACTGTTCAGCCCAAAGGTTCTCTTGGTAAAGCCTCCGGCAAGTTCTCGATCCACGAGGAGAACGAGTCCGAACGTCATGGACGAGCCACTACATCTCAACGAGCTTCTGTGAGTCTTCTCTTGGGTTTGAACATTCGTTTCAGCTACACGATGGAGACTAATTGTCGCGTGACACTTGACAGATTCTCAATCCCGGCAGTGACTCCGCTGATAACCCTGCTCCCTTAACAACGTCGAAGCTCGGAAATCAACAATCTCAGCCTGGCAGTCGAGCTCCCTCTTTCTACAAGGTTAGCCATACCAAATTCAAATATACCAAAAGCAGTCCTGATGATCTTGGGAGCAGAAACTCGAGCAGTCTGCTTCTACCTCCCAGAATGCTACGCACCCTACTCCAATGGAACAAATCCTTGCACAACTCTCCGAGAAGCAGACCCTGCTCCACAAGCAGAAGGAGGCTCTGAAATCCTTGGATGACGAACATATTGCTCATATAGACAACGATAGTTCTTCCAATGGCTCTGTCCAATTGACCCCAGCGACGGACTCTTTTGACATTACCGCGATTTCTCAAGGGAACGACGATGAGACCGTCCAGCTTGAAGCCGTCGAATTGGCTCGCCTGAAGCAAGAACTCAACGCTGCCAAAGATAAGATTGCACGCCAAGAGCAGGAGCTCTCGCAGACACGAGTTATCAAGCACACGTTCGACCAAGCGATGGGTCCTCCGTCTGAGATGGACTATCTCCATAGTGGCGATGTTACAGAGCATACTATCAGTAGCTTGCAGAGTGCTTTTAACGCGTCCTCCAGGCCATTGCCCGATCGGCAAGATGCTTGGGGAGTACAAGATGACACTCAGTCTGATATCTCGGACGCCTTGTCGGCTGGAGCTTACAATCGAGCTCATGGTATCTGGGCAAATCCCGCCAGAACTGGTTACGGTATCGATTTGGCTGCTCCTATTAATCAGCAGTACAACGCCAACACCAACCATTGGGGCCAAGAAGCGGGTCGGGCATGGCCTAACCGTCCACAGGTTCACGTCCCGCCGCCCCTCATGCTTCCCCGTCATCAACCGCAGCACGGTACATACACTGGGCCGCCAACGCCTGTATATGGCGGTGATGGTCGGCTCATGAGCGATTTCAACCAGTTCCAACCTCCTCAAGGCCTTCGGCGCCCGAACACGCAGCCTAACCGGATGGGCCCTGGTTATAACCAACGAAACACCAGCTTAGGCACGTATGCTAGCAGTGTTAGTTCTGGTGGTGATGGCATGAGCGCGAATCCTACATTTCAATCGATGGGTGCATATCAGGGCCCTGTGGGTTACCAGCCTCGCCCGATTGGAACACCTTTGTCCCCGACTGCTGCAGAGTTCACTGCCAGCCACAACGCCCCAACTCCCTGGAACTCTCAGGTAGATTACGAAGCCTACAGTATCTTAAGTCTCTTGCTGATGCCGTTTAGGCTCCTGCTTTGCCCGCGCAGACGTACGTTTCGCCGATGGAGCCTCTCAACTATCGTCGTCTGTTGGACCGAACCGTTACTTGCAACTGGAAGTATATAGTCGACAAGATCGTGTGCAACAATGACCAGCAAGCCTCTATTTTCTTGCAGCAGAAACTCAAAGTTGGCACTATCGAGCAGAAGTACGAAATTGTCGAAGCGATCGTAGCCCAGGCATATCCGCTGATGGTGAACCGGTTTGGAAATTTCCTCGTTCAACGCTGCTTCGAACATGGCACCCCCGAACAGGTCATTGCTATTGCCAATGCAATCCGTGGAAATACATTGAATCTTAGTATGGACGCTTTTGGTTGCCACGTCGTGCAGAAGGCCTTCGACTCTGTGCCAGAGGACTACAAAGCCATCATGGTCCACGAGTTGCTCCGTCGAATTCCAGAGACGGTCATTCACCGCTATGCATGCCACGTGTGGCAGAAACTCTTCGAGCTACGCTGGAGTGACTCTCCGCCGCAAATCATGAAGTACGTGAACGAGGCGCTGCGTGGCATGTGGCACGAAGTCGCTCTTGGAGAGACTGGCAGTCTTGTTGTCCAGAATATCTTCGAGAACTGTCTTGAAGAAGATAAGGTATGCTATGGCCGAGCCTTTTGCTTCCACACACTAACCAAATCTGGAAGCGTCCGTGCATCAACGAGGTCCTCGCAAGCATCGATATTGTTGCTCACGGACAGTTTGGCAACTGGTGCATTCAGCATATCTGCGAGCATGGGTTGCCAGCGGACCGTAGTCACGCTATTAATCACGTCCTTTGTTACGCTACCGAGTACAGCATGGATCAGTTTGCTTCCAAGGTCGTCGAGAAATGCCTCAAGATCGGAGGCGCGGACTTTCTCGAACGCTACCTCGCCCGAGTTTGTGAAGGACGTTCCGACCGTCCACGCATTCCTCTCATTGATAGTACGTTCATTTTCATTTGTCTCCACAAAGTCAGTTACTGACAAGCAAAAGTTGCAAGCGACCAATACGGCAATTACCTCATTCAGTACATATTGACCCACTCCAATCCACAACACCGTGACATCGTTGCCACGCATATTCGGTCAGTAGGACACGATCTAATTATTCTTCGTGATTGCGCTGCTAATGGTGGTGTAGTAAACACATGGTTTCACTCCGTGGATCCAAATTCGGCTCTCGAGTGGGCATGCTCTGTTGCAACCCGGCGTCTGCTACTCGTCCTGGTCCTGCCTTTGCACCACCCGTCAACCGCTTCGGCAGCAACAATCGCTTCAACGGGCCATTCCGCTAAGGTCTACAAAAGACTTGAAACTGATGCGTCATCATCTCGACAGACCGCAAGCTATCAAGAAGCACTTGGGGCTCTGGCTTGTTCTTCGAGCTTGTGTGTCTTGGCTTTCACCTCCATTTAGGTTTATGGTCGCGGATCCAAGCATCGCCTAAAGCTTCTGTGCTCTTCGTATACCTTGCCAAATGCTTACGATGGACAATTTACCAGATTATCTGACGTTTTCGTATGGGGTACTCTCTGGTTCTGTCTTAACCCCCTCGTTGGTACACTCATAGCCGCATCATCTCATTCGTTTACAAAAATCCGATATTCCTCGCCAACTCACAACCTGTGGTGTGTTCCTATACCGGCATGGGGCCTTGCTACCCTTGTCCTTCTTGGAATATGCAGGGTCATGGCAGATTCGCAGCACCTGAGGTCAAACTGATGGGCATTGCTGTATGCACAGCTGATGGGTCTTCTGGCAGGAAAATCTATCTACAAACTTGCACCTTCTAATGAGCAGCATATCCTGTATTTTGTATGTACGATCGACTCAAACAAGGGAGATTGCTCGTGTGACAGCCGCTTGATGAGAAGGGTTCAGAATAATAGCGTTCAAGTTCTACTCAACATGTACGTACCGTATACATCGGCAGTCCGCTTAATAAGATAATAAATTGTTCCGAGTCGAAGGACTATGCATGAGTGTTGAAATGAGTAGGTCGTGAACACGTTATCGGAGTCGCTCAGAGGTATTTTTCGATTGCCTCAGCTTTCTGGAAGGAAGTTACATACAAGCGGCATCGAAGGGTATAAGTAATGATTCCAGAATGTCATGAGCAAGAGATCTCACTCGATAGATCTTCTCAGCCTCAATCTCGGCCATGTGGGCTTTCGCGGCTGTCCCACAGCGGCAGATTTAGTATCTGAACGCTGGATTGCCGTCTCTCGACGATGATTCAGATGGAAAGATTGCCCGCGGCGTGTGGTCATCAAGCCCTGCCGCACTGAGCAATCTTTCCCTTCATAGAGTGCCTTCGTGGAAACCATCAGCTCGCTGTCCCCCTTGTACTCCGCCCATGGCCTCGGTCTCGGCCTTCTCCCACGGCTTTTTCCTCTTCGCAGTGCTTGGTTGAGTTTCCTGGCCAGCAAGAACCGTATCTGGAATGTCCTTAATACCAGGGATCGGCAGCCCCGTCGATATCAGGTCGACGATTTGGGAGAAGGTAGGTGGATATGGTGCCGGTGGATTTGCAGACGATTTCGTAGGAGTGACGGCTTCATTCTGGCCTTCGGCATCGGTCGAGGTGCCATTGATAGAGATGCCATTCGAGGTGGTCTCGACTACGGAGTAGTTGTGCTGAAGCCGCCATTGTTTATAAGCGGAGAAGTCGACAGGCACCTCAAACTTTCTGGGAGACTATGAGCTCCGGTCCAGTATCGGTGATCAACTGTGAAGGCTACCTTGCATAGTAGAAGCACCTTGCCCGTAAAGTGAGCTCTTGGGCTTGCTCTGGTGAAGGGCTTGGGCCTAGGATGGCTGCAAGGCCGCCTTGGAACTCGGCGTCTTCAGTCCAAGGGTAGTTCTCCATTCGTTCAAAGACCTGACCACTAGACTGCCCTGACGCGAGTGTCGCCATTCTTGCTGCCCTTCAATTTATATGATCGTAAGGTAAATCGTCCTTAGGGCTGTCGTCGATTCACTGCATACATTTGCATAATTAAGGTTACCAGGATTGCTGAATTATGGACGCTAGTTAGCAGCTTCACAAATGAGCCGCCTGAGCCTCAATTCACTTAACTTAACACCTAACGTTACCTCTCCTCAATCCTCTACAGCTAATCACCTTACGTTCGATGTTCCGATAACAATCTAGTCTTGTTGCACCGCTATCTACGCCTGTGCGTCTGAGCCGGAAACATCTCACCATGTCCGAATATATTGGGTCAGTGCGATCAAGCACAACTCAGCCTGTAGATGCTGTAACTGACTGGCCTACGACAGCTCGCGCATCTCTCTGATATCCAACAGCGATATTCGGTATACAGCTTTCCTTTATTGCTCATGATGCTCGCTGGTATGGCTAACACACGCCCAGCTATGTCGGTACCCTCCACGAAATCAACTCTGAAGCCGCGACAGTCGCGTTGGAGCACGTTGTCTCCCACGGCACCGAAGGCCGCCGCAACAATGCAGCGGAGGAAATCGCGGCCTCGGACAATGTGTACGACTACATTGTGTTCCGAGGGAAGGATGTGAAGGACCTCAAGATCCAAGAACCGACGCAAGAAAACAAGCCGCCGGAGCCTCCGCAGGTGCCGGATGATCCTGCGATCCTTGGGGTAAGCGTATCTCCATTCGTAATACCCGTCGAAATGTTTGAATTGGCTGTACTAGCCTTGAACGAGCTTAGATGATGAAATATTTCGGATGTAAACCTTCATTTTACTCCGAGAGCGCAAAACCATGTGGAGATTTCCGTTGCCTTCCTTCTGATACCACCTCCTTCTCCTCCATAGTTGAGCTCAATCGTTAAAATCGTCTATGCTAATCCTTCTATACATTCACAGAGTGGCTCTCGACCGCCAAGTTATCAAACTCAACAAACAGCTCAAGCCCCACCTTTTCACCAACGTCAACCGGAACCACCTCAATTCCAGCAGCCTCCACCTTTTCCGTACTATTACCCTCCTCCACCGGGTCCCAGGTTTGGTTTGCCAGGTGGCCCACAAGCTTTCCCTTCTGGCCCAGGGTTCCCAGGAATACCATATGGCGCTCCGCCTGGCTGGTACCCACCGCCCGGGCAGGGCTTCCCACCACATCCACAGTTCATGCCATCTCAAATGTCAACTGGATTTCCAGGCCAACAGCGCCAGCAAGGGCCGCAGAGTCAGCAACCTCAGCAACCTCAACAACCCCAACAGTCACATCAGCAACCGCCACAGCCTCGCTCGACCACTTCCGCGGCGCCCAACCAGCAGAAGTCCCAGTCTCAGCAACAGTCTCCGGGAGAGAAAAAGGTTGCAGTCAAATTACCAAGTCAGTCGACTACGCCGGTGCCCGGGGTCTTACCGGTTTCAATCCAGAAAGGGCCAACCCCACCAATTGAGTCAAAGCCGGATGTGGCAACAGCCCTCGCCCCTCCAACGGTTTCATCAGCCCAAGTGCCTGTGTCTCTAGGTAAGCTCGCGACAACGGGTCCGAAAAGCGGCCATATCATGCCAGCAGTACCACTTTCAAGCCCTAAAATCAAGCCTGCCACCTCCAAAGGCCCACTTCAAGCTAGCTCTGGGAATACTGTTCAGACCAGCACCAACGCTGGCCTGCAGTCAGATCCGAGCCACCCAAGTCAAACCGCTGCAGCATCTCTGCAGGATGCAACTCGTGCTGCGACTGCCGCTGTTGCAGCTGCAATGGCGAAGCTACCTCCCGCACCGAGCCAAAAAAGGCAGCCGGCAGATGGGATCGAGCACTTGACGAAGAAGGTCGATGAAATGAGGACGCACGAGCATATCCGGCACTCCAGACAGCCCGGGACCGGCGGATATGCTGCTGGTAACAGGGGTGGAGGACGTGATGGCTACCGTGGCGGCCGTCACCACGAACAGACGAAGAAGGTCGAAGTCCCGACCACAGACTACGACTTCCAGTCCGCGAACGCAAAGTTCAACAAGCAGGACCTGGTCAAAGAAGCAATCGCCAGCGGCTCGCCGGTCGGCACACCCGGCGAAGCTCCGGCCACCAACGGCTCCTCCGACGCTTCTGTCAACGGCCGCAAAGGCAGCGAGCACAGTCTCGTCACTCCCTCCGCCGGAGGAAGCTATAACAAGACGACCTCCTTCTTCGACAACATCTCCAGCGAGAGCAAAGACCGCGACGACGCCAATGCCCCCAAACCAGGTGGCAGGGAGTGGCGCGGCGAAGAGCAGAAGAAAAATCTCGAGACCTTTGGCGCCAGCAGTGTCGATAACGGCTATCGAGGCGGCTTCCGAGGACGCGGGCGGGGTAGGGGCTTTGGACGCGGGCGGGGTGGTGGTGGTGTTTATGCGGGTGGTGCACAAGGGGCGAGAAGTCGCACCGGCACTGGGAGGGGAGGGTTTCGTGGTGGGCGCAGTGGGCCTATCACGACCGAGACGTGAGGGGCGCGATGTTTTGCTCCAAAGCTACGTCCAAGGGAACGTACTGGAAAGGATACAAACGGAAAGGGAAGGGAAGGAAGAATGGGAGATCACGGTTGTGTGTGTGTCTTCGGCTTGTAACAATACTCGTTTCCACGGTGCTTCTTCTCAACCAGGTCCGGCTTCAAAGGCAAGAAACCGGAAAAGAATCTAGAGAAATCCAAAATGTAGCTAGTCATGGCTCAATCTCATCACGTTCGATCATGGCGTTGGTTCTTCCCCTTCGCATAACACAGTCTTAATCCGAGGCGACAAGGGAGGCAGGCACCTTCTTCAAAGGATTTGTTTGAACGGACATGACCACTTCGTACTCGTTCATGTATCAACATTTCAAGAAGCCATAATCAGCTGTTGGACAGTACGTAAAAAAGGAAATCGACGACCTCCCTCCACCCCTTCCTTCCTTCGCCCAAGCTTACTTACCTTTAATTTACTTTGTTTTCTTTTCTTGCCTAATGAGGGTTGGTAAAAAGCAAAAATCCAATTTTGGTCAGTACGGGGATCGAACCCGCGACCTTGGCGTATTTATCATGTCGAAGTGACGAGGATATTAGCACCACGCTCTACCAACTAAGCTAACCGACCGATTGATGAATGACTGAGCCTCATCTAAGTATATATCGTCTATGTAAGCTCTGGCAGTGCTAAAGGCCAACGAATCTAAAATGCTTAGTCAAAATTGGGGGCAGTAGAGTCGAATCTTTAGCTATTGACTCATGGATGATGGGGCCAAAGGGAGGCAATGGGAGTTATGTCGGTTGTATTTGTTTTCTTACTGGACCAGCACGGTACGGGTACAATCACATCGCGAGCGTCAAGACTTTGGTTTGATAGTGAGCTATTTCAGAGTATCGACACAACGACTGCGATTACAGACGTGCTTGGAGGCTGTGCTTAAAGACCCCCTAGCCACTCTTTCTTTTGACAGAATCTGCAATAAATCCATTCTCCACCCAACAGCGGTTGGTGTATCCGATTTCCAACCTCGCCGGTCGCCAATGGAGAGCCCTAAGCCCACGCGGTCGAAGGAACCGAGTAGCAATGGCTCTTGTTACGACCTAGTGTTGGAAATGGAGCATAGGAGATAGTGTTGGGCGGATGTGGTAAAGGTTGTAGGGTTGTAGTTTCGGTTCGGTTGAGGGTCGTGGCGTAGGATGAATATGCCGTTGAACAGCAAAGGGAGACCCTGATGAACGGTATGGATTTGTAGGGTAAGTACTTAGGGTCGTGCTTGACAAGGAATAAGATTCCCTGTTAAAGGGTCGATCTCGTACCGATGCTATGCATGCTTTGTGTACCGCAGAGACTGGAAGGCGCTCGCGGCTGCGGTCTGAAGAGTACCAACAGCGATGTGAGCCGAGCCGTATCCTAGGGTGCATGTCGGTATGGCTATGGTGATAACGTTATGGACTTTGTTGACTGACGTCCAATTAGGAACTCCCCAATAGCAGCAAAGACGTTCTGACAAAGTCTGACCGCTGTTCCCAGTATCCGTGGATACCGACGGAGGAAGGTGGAGCCGTTGTTCCAGCAGAGCGGTCATTTCAATCTGCACCAAAATTCGACCTTGGCTGTGCACTTTCCTCCCGTCTCTCTTTAAGAAGCGCCTCGACGATTGCCAACCGTTCTGACTCTGGAATCTCCTCTGTTGTTACCTGTGACGGACTAGTTGCTACTTTCGCCTCGCTCCTCTCCTTAGGTTCTAACGATTTCCGCGACTGCGATTGTGACCTTCTGCTGCTTCGCTCCGGAGGAGAGACGTTTGCTTTGGCCGCATACGGTCCCGTATCCCTAATCACCTGCACAGGTTCGGGTGGAGGTACCCCGGTAAATGAATTTGCCCAGCCCAACACGTCTGATTTTAGCGAAGGCGACTTCGTCGTCGATTTGTCTTTCATCAATTCTTCTATCGTCATCTTGGGTACTGCTGGTGGTGGGGTACTTTTGGTCTGCTTCATTGGCCGCTCTCCACTCTCGTGTTGGAACCGCTTCGAGCGCACCTGTTTCCTAACTTGCCACTCGGGCTCGGCTGCTCTCATGGAGTAGGCGACTCGGTCATAGTTCATCCCAAGATGGGTAGCTAGTGTTCGTAGTGCAATCTCAGGCTGTGAACGAACCGCCGCTTCCAATGTCTTATATCCTGCGGAAGATTCGTCCGAGTCTGAATCGTCACTACTACTGTCCATATCATATGCACCCCACCTCTGGTAGCCTTGGGTGTTGAAGAACTTAAGCAGTTCAGACAGCCTCTGGACTGTGTATGATGTGAGATACGGCTTCAAGTAAGGACACTTGTGTCTACTAACCGTTTCGAGGTTCTTTCAATCTCCAGAACTTGACAACCCTGTTCGGAAAGTATTCGGGCATCCGAAACCTACTCCCCGGTGGAGCCAAGGGATTGAAGCTTCCCACTAGATAAATCTCATCCCACGAACTGTGGACTAGAGAGTTGTGTACCCTCCCTTCCATCTGATCGAAACGTGCCTCAAGCCTGTCGAATCGTTCATCGACCATTTCAAACCGTCGATTCACTTGCTCGAATCGTTCATCGACCACTTCGAACCGTCGATTGACTTGCTCGAACTTCTTGTTGACCTGCTCAAACTGGCCATCCATATACACCCGCTGCTCTTGTGCCTGCCAGTCGGTGAATCTCCGCTGCTGCTGGAACTCTCCGCGTAACGCTTTCTCCTGAAGAGCGTGCCTTGCCTCGAGCTCATCCTTCGTCACCGACGACCTGGCCAGTATTTTCAGACTCGAATCGATGTATTCGAAGCCTGAGCCGGTCAAAGGTGGTGGAGACTGTTGGGTGTTGTGCGCGACATGCTGGATGATGGGCAGGGACTGGAAGGTATATCCGGTCAGAGCCATGGTCGGCTTGCTGAGGCGTCCAAGGCCCTTCCTTATGCTGTAGGCAGAAGAAGGAGGTTATGCAGTATGTCGGGTAGTCCGTCAATCGCCTACGATGTTTTAGCGATGCTGATGTTGTTTGTTTGATGGTCTTTGTATTTGTGAGTCACGGTGAGGGATGGGGGTGTTGCAGGCAGCGAGCTCTTGGCGTCACGTGGTGCCACTCTGTTTTCGACGCCATAAAGCGCGAGGCGCAAGAACAGCGAGAGCAAGAGTAAGGTAATTTATATCTTACCCCTCAACGAGAGTTTCTGGAAAATCTCCCATCAGATTTGAGAAATTTCTAATGTCAATTTAAGCAGAACCTTTTCTAGAATGTTAAGCACCATATCTTCATGATACTTATGATTAAGTAAGAATGTAATCACAAATAACTTAATGTTCTGATTCAAGATGTTTCATTATGTCTTATCTCAAATTAAAAACAATTTCTTCTCAATTTCTTTCAATCAGTAGCAATCTATTCAGCATTTATAATCATCAAACTTTTTCTCTATTAAGCAACAACAAATTTTTTTGACATGCTTTGCTCTTTTAACTTGCTCAGTCAATATTAATTGACTTTTAACATTAATTTTTCTCATAAAAAGATGTCTTCATTCTGTTGAAGTTATTGCTATTCATCAAGACAACATAGAAGATAAACAATCAAAATAAATGAAAGAAATATATATCTTAACATTCTGCTGAACATTACAGATAACACTGAAAGCAACTCATTAAGAAAGACATGATGAAGAAGAAATATATTGATTTTATGAAGAAGAACATCTTTACAGTGTTGACAAAATGAATAAGATAGCACTTTAAAGTGTACTGTAAATGCAGATAGCTGATCAGAAAAAAGACATTGCACATTTTTTAAAGAAGATAAACTTGATCTTCTTGTATATTGTATTAAAAAAGACATCATAATGTTCTTTAAATAAATGCTAAATTTCTATTCTTAAGTATGAAAGAGAAGTAGTCTTCATAAATACTGAAAAATATAATATATATTATATTAAAAGTCTGTTGATCACAGTCTGCATATTAAAGTAATGAATGAAGTTAATGATATATGAATTATACTTATTCTCTGTATAAAAAGACAAATAATAAGTTTATTATAATACATTAATGAGTACTTGATCAGAAAGTATGACCTTGATACAATGAGACAAGAAAAGTCAGTTATAAATATTAATGACATCTTTCTTATTCTTCATCATTACTGAGTTCTCAACACTTCAATATTTTTTAATGAACAATAACAATTACAACTCACTCTATTGCTACTTCTTTCTGTGTACACTGTTACTCAATTGAGAGCATTAATGTTCAAGATAATAAATAAAAAAGTGTAATGAGAATACTACATTGATTAAGAGAATGATGAGAACTTTATTAACAAAGAAAATAAATTTAATTTAAATTAAAAAGTAATCAAGACTCTCTACTATAAGAATGTCACTCTTATTTTCTT
>JAABUU010002958.1_pt1 | contig 22756 bp, 18 predicted proteins | sample 5559301 | NCBI WGS metagenome assembly JAABUU01 (sample SAMN10711884, study PRJNA513360) | rock metagenome | isolation source: Antarctica rocks | place: Antarctica: Victoria Land, Richard Nunatak white | reverse complement strand
GGGACCGGACATGGGGCCTCCCGGGGCGAGCGCACCCGGAGCGGGCGCGGTACAACACGACCCGGCTAGTCTACCAGAACCCGGTACACTCCTCCGCCGCGCTGTACTAGTGCGCGGGATGTACGATACGAGATGATAGCCATAACCTTGCGACGCCGCATCGGCTGGCTGGCAGTGATCGTCTTGCCGATGCTGATACAACTCGCGCTGATCGAAGGCGTCTGGCCCGATTCCATCTTCGGCACCCCGCGCAGCCACGTCTACGTGGTCGCCACCACCGCCGCGCTGCTGGGCATCCTGGCCGCGCTGATGGCCTACGCCGCGCTCCAGGTGCGGGATACGCGCGTCTTCTTCCTGGCCCTCGCCTTCCTCAGCATCTCCGGCCTCTTCCTGGCGCATGCCCTCACCACGCCCGGCATTATCATCCCGTACCAGAATCCGTGGGTCGGCTTCTCCGCGTCATTCAGCCTCGCGGTTGGCAGCCTCTGTCTGGCGCTGAGTATCCGGGAGTGGCCGCAGCACATCGCCGCCCGCATCATCGCGCAGCAACGCCGTATCTTCGCCCTCGTCGTCTCCATCCTGCTCGCCTATAACGCCCTGGCCATTGTGACCTCCCTTATCCCACCCGCCGCCGCATCGTGGTTGCCCGCGCCGGATGCCGCCCCGCCACACCTCGCCCACCTTCCCGGCGCGATCCCAACCGCGACGACCGGCCTGCTCGGCGTGATGGGTAATCCGCTCCTCGCGCAGATTTGTGCCGCCGGCGCGGTCGGGCTCTTCTGCACGGCCATCTGGCGACATATGCGCCGGTATCGCCTCGCCCCATCCGCCCTCGTCGTCGGCTTACTGATCGCCAGCATCTTCCTCATCCAGGCGCAGGTCATCCAGGTCACCACCATCGTCTGGCACGCGAGTTGGTGGGAGTACCATATCCTGATCCTCGGTGCCTTCTTCGCCGCCGCCATCGCCCTGGCGTTCGAATACGCGCGCAGCGGCAGCCTGGCCGGCGTGGTCGAGGGTCTCCTGCTACGGGATACGGTGCAGCAACTGGAGCACGGCTATACGGAGGTGATCGTCGCCCTCGTCGCTGCGGTGGAGGCCAAAGACCCCTATACGCGCGGCCACACGCAACGGGTCGCGGAACTCGCGGTACGTATCGGCGAAGAGTTGCGCCTCTCCCCCGAACGTTTGCGGACCCTGGGCCGGGCGGCGATGCTGCACGACATCGGGAAGATCGGCGTGCCCGACGCGATCCTGAACAAGCCAGGCAAACTGACCAGGGAAGAGTTCGCGGCGATCCAGGAACACCCTGTGCGCGGCTACCAGATCATCAGCGGCATCCGCTCGTTGCGGCGCGAACTGAGCGGCGTGCGCTCACACCACGAACGGCTCGACGGTTCCGGCTATCCCGACGGCCTACGCGGCGATGCGCTCCCACAGGAGGCCCGGATCATCGCCGTGGCCGATGTCTACGACGCCCTGACCTCGCGGCGTGCCTACCGCGATGCGCTGTCTTCGGCGGCGGCGCTGGCGATCATCGCCGCCGACACCGGGCTCGATGCACGATGCGTCGCGACGCTTCCCGCCGCACTCGCTCGCGTAAAGACCCTCGCCGACGGTCAGCGGTTCGACATTACGGCCATCGAGCGCCCCACTTCACCTTATCCAATGGCCGCCGACTAGCCCGGAAGACCATCAACCTATTCCTCATCGGCACCTTCAGTAGCTTTCGCACAAAGACCCCAGCCCATCGACCCGAAATAGCCATCTGCACAAAAAGCAATCCGCCAATTAGGCATGATCGCTATGGCTTTTCCGCACAGCGGACGCCTAAAATTGCCTCGCGTCTCGAAACGGCAACGATGAAAATAGATGAAAATATTCGTGTATCGGGAGGTGGCGACGTGAGCGACAGCCTGCGCGAGTTCCTGGAAATTTCCTACGATGAACTCGAAGAGTTGAATCTGAACGCCAAGACCCAGCGTCTCAACCGCGTCGCGCCGGACCGGATCCAGGAAGAGCGGATGCGCTACTTGGCTGACGAGAAGCGCATCAAGGCGGTCACCGTCTGCTTCACCGATCTCGAAGGCCGCCTGCACATGCTCGACTATGACAAGAAGTTCCTCCTGAAGTCGGCGGATAACCTGACCTTCGACGGCTCGTCGGTGCGCGGCTTCTCGGTGCAGGCGGAGTCCGATCTGCGCCTCCTCATCGACTGGTCGGCCTTCTACTGGCTCCCCTCCGATATCTTCACCCCCGGTAAGGTGCTGGTCTTCGGGGAAGTGCTGGAGCGCGATGGCTCCCCCTACCCCGCCGACATGCGCGCGCGCCTCAAGGCGTTCACCAAGCGGAAGTTCGAGCAGGAGGGGCTTGTCTGCAACGCCTCGAATGAGATCGAGGGCTTCATCTTCGAGGGCCGCTATGCCGAGCAGCTCTACGCGCAGAAGGGTAAGTTCGACTTCATCGGCACCAGCGGCTACTATCATTCGTTGCCGAGCGACCCGCTGCGAAGCTTCATCGACACCGCCGCCGAGGTGCAGCGCGCGATGGGCTTCGTGAACGAGAAGGATCACCCGGAAGTCGCGCCCGCCCAGTTCGAGATGAACTACTCCTACACCGAGGCGACGATCGCCGCCGACCAGATCGCCCTCTACAAGTTAATCTGTCGCCAGACGGCCTACCGCTCCGACCAGACCGCCAGCTTCCTGCCGAAGCCGGTCACCGGCATCAACGGCAACGGCATGCACACCAACATGTCGATCGGGAAGGGCGACACCAACATCTTCTTCGAGGAAGCCGGCGAGGAGGGCATCTCCGGCGCGGCGTGGAACTATGTCGAGCGAATACTCAGCAACGCGCTCGATATCTGCCTGATCCTCAATCCGAGCGTGAACGCCTATCGCCGCCTCGATCCGCACTTCGAGGCACCGAACCAGATCAAGGCTTCCGCGATCGACCGTGGCTCGATGGTCCGCATCCCGATCGGCAACAGCAAGTCGGCCCGCGTCGAGGTCCGCTCGATCGCGCCGGATGCCAACCCGTACCTCACCCTGTACACCCTCTTCCGCACCGGCCTGGAAGGCCCGCATGATGCCGCGATCCGCAACACCGAGTCGATCCTGCCGGACAACATCCAGGACGCGATCGAGTCGTTCCGTGGCAGCAGCTATGTCGCTGAGCTGCTCGACGCGGACATCCGCGACAAGTTCGCCGACCTCAAGCAGGCGGCGGCGGATCGCTCCCCGCGCAAGCTTGGCACGCTGATCAAACCGTCCGAGATCCAGTTCCACCACGAGGTCACGAACCAGTTCCTCTGGAACGAGTTCTAAACCACAATAGCCGAGCGGCGCATCCGGCGCGAGGGGGTGGCCGACAAGTGAGGGGGTGGTGGGGCCAGTTGGCCCCGCCACCCTTCGTTAAAGCCGCGTCGCGATCACCTGCCAGTGTTACGGATGCAATTGCTGGCGTGCCTGTGCACCGGCTTCGATCTTCTCCCAGCTATAGGTCATCGGTAGGAGCCGCACTTCCTGCCACGCGGTAATCTGGTCGGTGTAGTGCGCGCTCCCCGGATGCCCGGACGCGCCGAGCGGCACGACCCAGCCGCTGTTGTCCCAATCGGCGAGATCGAAGCAGTAGCGCGCCACCGAGGTATTGGTGATCGTGAAGCCAGCCCCCGTCAAGCCCGCATAGGCCGCCGCGTTCGGCGTGTCGCCGTCGCCGCCCACCCCGACGGCGGGCGGATCGAGCAGCGCGGCGAGTGTGGGGAACGTGCCGGACAGGGTGTGCTTCGGCGCGGTGCGATGGATCGCTGCCCAGGTCCAGGTGGCCGGGTCGGGACCGAGGCGTTCGGCTAACCAGTCGGCGGCGCGTGCCAGTGCCTCGGACAGCAGGTCGTCCCACCCCTGCCCTGCGGGGAGGATCGACGTGTCGTCCGCCGCCAGCAGCGTCACCACCGTATTGCGGAGCCGACTGCCGATCGCGAGCGCGCGCAGCGGCACCGGCTCCTGGTTGAGCGGTATCGCGGCGAGTTCCGCGAGCCTTGTGCGTTCCGTTAAAAGCGTGGCGAGGTATTCTCGCCAGATTATGTAAATAACAGCCCCATTACTATCAGGTTGCAGTTCGTGGTTCCAGTCTAAAAGGATATGTCGCATCGAGTCGGCGTGGGGGGGGTCGAGTTGCAGTTGGGCGAGACGCGCGGTGAAGTGATAGCTCGGCAGCGATTGGCGCTCGGCGTGGATCGCGGCCATGTTGGCGACCGTAGCACCCGTGTCGAGTGCGTTGAGCCGCGTGGTGATCCGCGACGCGCGATACCCCGGTGCCCAGTCGAGCGCGACGTAATAGGGGTATTCGTCGGTCACGATTCGGTTGTTCGCGGTGACGAGGTGGCCGCCCTGCGGATCGCGAACGCGCGGCAACGCCTCGAACGGGATCTGTCCCACCCATTCGTGCTCACCGGTCCAGCCCGGCACCGGCAGCCAGGCATTGGCGCGCGAACGGAGCGGCACCTGCCCGCGCATCAGATACCCGACCGTCCCCTGCCGGTCGGCCATCAAGAAGTTGTTGGCCGGATCGACCCACTGCGGCATCGTCGCATCGAGTTCGGCCACGGTACGCGAGCGCAGCATCGGCAGGAACGTGGTGAAGCCGAGATTCGCCTCGGCGGTCGCGGTGTAGCGCAACGCCAACGCATACCCGCCCGCCGGATCGCCGACCACGATCGGCCCGTGATGCGTCACCGTGACATCGATCTCCCGTGCCGCGCCGTCGCGCACCGCGATCGTCTCGCGTCGGCGCTCGGCCTCGCGCCACTCCCCGCGAAACTCGTAGCGGGTCGGGTCGTCCGGCGCGAAACGCTCGATGAAGAGATCGTGGTAATCGGCCCCGGCGTGGGTGATACACCACGCCACCTCGGCGTTGTGGCCGAAGTGCGGGAAGCCGGGGACACCGGCGAAGGAGTAGCCGATCACGTCGAAATCCGGGCAGGCGACGTGGTTCTGGTAGTAGACGTTCGGCACTTCGAGCGGGCGGTGCGGATCACCGGCCAGCAACGGCAGGCCGGATGCGGTGCGCGCGCCGGTGAGCGCCCAGTTGTTGCTCCCCGCAGCCCAATCCCAGGCACCTTCCAGCGCCTCGGTCCCGAAGACCGAGTCCGCCGCGTCGGGGAGCGCCGCGTACTCGACGCCCGGCAGCGTGACCACCGGCCCCGCCGTCCCGCCACCATCGCGCAGCTTAAGGACCATCTCCGGCCCGAGCGTCTGGAGGATTCGTGCGCGCCAGAGCTTCGTCCCGAACGCCCCCATCAAGACGTGGCGCACCTTGTACACCGCGCAGCCATCCCAGGGCTGCCACGGCTCCGGCGTCGCCCCCACCATCCCGTACTCGATCGGCAAGGTGGCCGTGCTGCCGATGAACGCATTGACCCCGGCGGCGTAGGCGTCGAACATCGCCCGCGTCTCGTCGTCGAATGCGGCGTAATCGGTCTCCGCGCTTGTGGCAAGGCCGAGGCGGCGCATCAGGATATCCTGATCGACCCAGGCCGACCCGGCCCATTCCGCCCAGCGCCCCGCCGCGCGTCGTCGGTCGTAATCCATCTGCCAGAGGCGATCCTGCGCGTGCGCGAAGCCCTGCGCGAAGAAGGCATCGTGGGTGGAACCGGCCCGGACGTGCGGCACGCCGAGACGGTCCCGCAGGATCGCTACCGGACCATCGAGACCATCCAACTGCACATCGTTTTCAAGGTCAGGCAGTGCTGCCCTAAGATCGCTCGCCTCAATCACCACGACCCTCGCCTCCTCGCCATTGCTTTGTCGCGTTCCCATCAATCAATTGATGGGCTAACTGCTGCGTCTGTTGTCCGCCATCGGACATTGACTGTCAAGGAACCCGGAGCCATCCGGTGCCATCGCCGCAGCGATCGCGGCGATGATTGTGCAATCTTTGTCACCTTCCCGGATATTGCCCTGGTATGAAGTCGCGCGATCCGGACGGATGGGATACAATGCCAGTCGTGCCACAACGACTCCGGCGGAGCCGTCGCGGCAGCGACCACCAATGAATTGGCGAAGAAGGAGCGTAGGATGGCAATAGCAATACCGACGGCGGGTGGCCCGATCGCCCGGCGCGATGCGCCCCAGAAACTGACCGGCGCGACGAAGTATGCGAGCGACACGCAGTATCCGGGGATGCTGCACGCGCGGCTCGTCACCAGCCCCTATGCGGCAGCGCGGATCGTCAGCATCGATACCACCGCAGCGGCGAAATTGCCCGGCGTCCACGCGGTCTATACCGGGGCCGATCTCTCCCTGGTCGGGATGGAATCCGGCTCGCGCCGCCTCAACTTCCTGGCGCGCGACCTCGTGGTCTTCGACGGCCAGCCGGTCGCGGTCGTCCTGGCCGACACGATCGAGCAGGCCGCCGATGCCGCCGAGGTAGTGACCGTGCGGTACGAAGAACTGCCGGTCGTGATGGACCCGATCATGGGGATGCGTTTCGATGCGCCGACCGTGCGCGCGACCCCCGCTTCCGGTGCCGAGGAGGCCAACCTCCACGCCGCCGTCTCCGGTGGCGAGGAAGTGAGCACCGAGAAGCTCCCCGACAACGTGACCAGCAACATGCGTCTCCATCGCGGCGATGTCGCCGCAGGCTTCGCGGAAGCCGACGCGATCGTCGAGAACACCTACCGCGTGAACTACGTCCACCAGGGCTACATCGAGCCGCAGACCTGTGCCATCATCCCGGACCCGATCTCCGGCGGCGTGACGGTCTACCCGAGCACCCAGGCGTACTTCCAGGTGCGCGATGAAGTGGCGCGGTCGCTCGGCCTCTCCACCTCGCAGGTGCGCGTCCTCCCCCTCCAGCCGGGCGGTGCATTCGGCGCGAAGTACGTCCTCCTGGACACCTTCGTCGCCTCGCTCGTCGCCAAGACCAATCGTCCGGTCAAGCTGATCTACACGCGCTCCGAGGAGTTCCACGCGGCGAACCCCTCGCCGCTGACAATCTTCGAGGTGAAGCTCGGCGGCAAGAAGGACGGCACGCTGACCGCCCTCGAGGCGCGCGTGATCTTCGACACCGGTTCCTACTCCGGTTCGGCCCTATCGATCGGCTGCCTCCTCCTCGGCGGCTACTACAACTTCAAGAATCTCGACATCCACGGCTACGAGGTGATGACGAATAAGCCGGGCGTGGGGGCGTATCGCGCGCCGGGTGCGCCACAGGCGTCGTTCGCCATCGAGTCGGCGATGGATGAGCTCGCCGCCGCGCTCGGCGCGGACCCGCTCGATCTGCGCCGTCAGAATGCGGTGCAGGAGGGCGACCTCTGGCCGGATGGCAACCCCTGGCCGCGCATCGGCCTCAAGGAGTGCCTCGAAGAGCTGTACAAGCACCCGCTGTGGCAGACGCGCCACAACCTCGGCCCGAACGAAGGGATCGGCGTCGGGGTCGGTGGTTGGCCGGGCGGGCGTGGTCCCGCCGCCGCCGCCTGTCGGATGGATCCGGGTGGCGATCTGACGATCACGACCGGCGTTGCCGACCTGACCGGGCAGTCCACCACCTTCGCGATGATCGCCGCCGAGGCGTTCGGCATGGACCCGTCGAAGGTGCGGGTCGTGGCCGGCGACACCGAGAGCGCCCCGCACTCGCCGGGGAGCGGCGGCAGCCAGATCACCTACACCGTCGGCAAGGCGGTGCTGGAAGCGGCCCGCGAGGCGCGTAAGCAGGCGATCGGGATCGCCGCGACCCACCTGGAAGCCTCCCCGGACGACATGGAGATCGTCGATGGCGAGATACGCGTCAAGGGTACGCCGGAGAGCAAGGTCACGCTGGAGCAGATTTATCGCCTCAGCACCAGCAAGTACGCGCCGATCTATACGCGCGGCACGAGCGCCCAGGAGGTGATGGCCGCCGGCTTTGCCGCCCACATGGCGCGCGTCCACGTCGATCCCGAGACCGGCGAGGTCACGGTGTTGGACTACGTGGCGGTGCAGGACGTCGGCCACGCGCTGAATCCGCCGCTGGTCGAGGGGCAGATCCTCGGCGGCGCGGTGCAAGGACTCGGCTTCGCCCTCTACGAGGAGATCATCCACGACGAGAACGGCCAGTTGCTGACCGGCTCGTTCATGGACTACGCCCTCCCGCGCGCCGACCAGATGCCGCACATCGAGACGATCATGGTCGAGGTGCCGACCGTCGATGGCCCGTTCGGGGCGCGCATCGTCGGCGAGCCGCCGATCATCCCCGGCGCGGCGACGATCGGCAACGCGATCAAGGCCGCGACCGGCGCGCGCCTCACCGAAGCCCCGATGACCCCCGCCCGCGTGATCGCCGCCCTCCAGAAGTAAGGCTCGATCCGCTGACACGATCAGGAGGTGCCCCCGAACCGCATTGGCTCGGGGGTACCTTCGCGTTCATCACAGCCCGACATGCGCTGTACGCCACCGTCGCGGTGCTCTATCATCGCGACTATCCGGTATGGGCTGGCACGAACAGAGGGAGGGAAACGATGCGTCTCGCGGGAAAGGTCGCGGTCATCACCGGCGGCGGCTCGGGGATCGGGCGGGCGACCGCCGAGCGTTTCGCGCGCGAGGGGGCGCGCGTGGTCGTCGCCGATCTGCTCGGCGATCGCGCCACGACCGTCGCCGAGGGGATCATCGCCGCCGGGGGTGACGCCCTGGCGATGGTCGCCGACGTGACCCAGTCGGCGCAGGTCGCGGCGCTGGCCGCAGGGGCGGGCGCGCGCTACGGTCAGGTCGATATCCTGATCAACAATGCCGGGCGCTCGCTCGGCAACGATTTGCGTGACATCGATGAGGACACCTGGGACGCCAATTTCGCGATCGTCCTCAAGAGCGCCTATCTCTGCGTCCGCGCGTTCGTGCCGCAGATGATCGAGCGCGGCGGTGGCGCGATCATCAATATCGCCTCGATCAATGGGCTAACCGGGATCGGGGAGGACGCGTACGGCGCGGCGAAGGCCGGGATGGTCAATCTGACCCAGAATATCGCCGTGCGCTATGCGCCGCATGGTGTGCGCGCCAATTGCATCTGCCCCGGCACCATCCGCACACCGATCTGGGACGCGCGTCTCGCACGGAACCCCAACACCTTCGAGCGGCTCACCAGGTGGTATCCCCTGCGCCGGATCGGCGAACCGACCGACATCGCCAACGCGGCGCTCTTCCTCGCCTCCGACGAGGCTTCCTGGATCACCGGGGCGATCCTGCCGGTCGATGGTGGGTTCATGGCCGGGAATGGGCCGATGGCGCAGGAGCTCGGGGCCGCACGCTGGGACAACGAAAGCTGAGCGACGGCCCAAAAGCTTGTTCGGCTAACGACACCCATCGTACAGATCGTCGATGCTGCGGCGCGAAGGCGCTCGCGTGTGCGACAATTCCATCTGCCTACGAGCGGTGCGGAACATTGCCCCCGCACCGGGCGTCTTTATTGCGAGTTCACGGCTCCTGGCGCAGGGCGTCGGCTCTCCGCCGACGCCGATAGTGCGTGCGAGTCCCATAATGACGAGCGAATAGAAACAGCTGAGGGGGCTGCGGCATGTGGAATGGCCGGATGGTGTCGGTCATCCTGATGACCTACGCCGAGAAAGATTCGATTCGGCGGGTGATCGAAGGATTCGAGTCGACGGGGGTGGTCGATGAGATCGTCGTCGTCAACAACAACGCCCAGGAAGGGACCGCCGAGGAGGTCGCGCAGACGAGCGCGCGGCAGGTCTTCGAGCGCAAGCAGGGGTATGGCTGGGCCACGCGCCGGGGACTCGCCGAGGCGAAGGGCGATCTGCTGGTGATCGCCGAGCCGGACGGCACATTCATGCCGAGCGATATCTTCAAGCTGCTCGTCTATAGCGATGACTGCGATGTCGTCTTTGGCACACGCACCACGCGCGAACTGATCTGGCGCGGCGCGAACATGGGCTGGTTCCTGAAGTGGGGGAATTGGGCCGTCGCCAAGATGGTCGAGGCGACCTTCAACACGAGCCACCTCAGCGATGTCGGCTGCACCTATCGCCTCCTCACGCGAGGGGCGTACGAGCGGGTCCGCGATCGCTTCCGCATCGGTGGCAGCCACTTCGGTCCCGAACTGATGCTGCTGGTGATTACGTCCGGCTCGCGCTTCGTCGAGATCCCGGTCAACTATCTGCCGCGCGTCGGCCATTCGTCGGTGACCGGCGACATCAAGAAGGCGTTCATCCTCGGCATGACGATGATCGCCTTCATTTTGCGCTTTCGCCTGACCTCGATCGGTCATGCGCGCAAGCCCGCCTTCCACCGCACCATCGAGGGGGCCGAGCGGTGATCGCCATGTCAATTCGTGGATGGTGCGCCGTGATGCGCCGATGAGTCGGACGTACCCACCGCGACGCCTCGCGGTCGAGACGCGATCTGCCGCACATGAGAAGGCGGATGATGCCACGCGCGCGGCGAGTCTGCGCGGGCGCTTGCCGCTCTTCGGCGTCGGCGCGCTCTACTTGCTCGCCCTGCTGATCATCCCGGTGATGACGCCGGTGGCGATCGGCGATGACTGGGTCTATGCGCGCTCGGTCGAGATTCTGAGCAACCAGGGGCGCGTCCATATCCTCGATCTCTCGGTCGTCACGCTTGTCTGGCAGGTGCTCTGGGGTGGACTCTTCGCCACCGTGCTCGGCCCCACTTTCGGCGCGATGCGCCTCTCCACCGTCGTGCTCACCGGCATCGCCGGACTGGCCTGCTACGGCTGCTGCCGTCAGGTCGGCGCGAGCCGGGGGGGCGCGGCCCTCGGCGCGGCGCTCTATCTCTTCAACCCGCTCCTCTTCTCGATCAGCTACTCGTTCATGAGCGACGCCCATTTCGTCGGGCTCCTGACGATCAGCGCGTTCTTCTATCTTCGCGGGTTACGCCCCGATCGGCTCAGCGTCACCTTCACACTCCTGGGCGCATTCGTCGCCGGACTGGCCTTCCTGGAACGCCAACAGGGCGCGCTGATCCCCCTGGCGGTCGTCACCTATCTCCTGCTCAGCGGACGCCTGCGCCCGAATCGCGCGGGACTGGACCTCTTCGCGCAGGTCGTGGCCGTGCCCGCCACGATGACGCTCCTCTACTATCTCTGGTTCCGCTTCATCCATGGCATCCCCAGAGCGCAGGGCGACTTCCTCCAGAAGGTGATCGATACCGGCGTCGGCGGGGCGCTCCTGCTCGCCGGTCGTCTCGCGGTGATCGAGGCGGCGTACATCGGGCTTTTCCTGCTGCCACTCGAACTTGCGGCGCTCCTCGCCCTCCCCCGCCTCCTGCGCGCCATGCGACCGGTAGGATGGGCGGCGTTCGCGTTGTGGACGGCCTTCATCGTCGGGAGCGGCATCGTCTTCTGGCAGAGCGGACGCCGGATGCCCTACATCCCGCACTATCTCGCCCCGTATGGCCTCGGCTCCTACGATCTGCGCGGCGGTCGTCCGTGGCTGATCGGGCAGCGCGGCATGGATATCGCCACGGTCGTCTCCGTGTTCGGCGCGCTCCTGGTCGGTCTCCTCCTCTGCGTCGGATTGAGTACGATCTGGCGACGACGCGCGGATTCAGCCAGCGGCATGACGCGCCCCGAAGTCAATGGTGAGATGACCGCCGCGCGCGCCGGGGCGGGACTCACGCTGGCGCTCGCGTTCTGGCAGGTCGTCGGCGTCCTCCCGCAGTCCTTCACCTTCCAGAACTGGACCTTCCGGGGCTACAACGCCCCTTCGCTCGATCGCTATCTCCTGCCCCTCCTGCCCCTCGCCGTGATCCTCGTGTTCTGGGCGATCCGCGAGGTGCGCGTGGCCCTCCCCGCCGCCTGGATCCTGGCGCTCCTCATGGCCGTCTTCTCGATCGTCGGCACGCGCGACTTCCTGGTTTTCCATACCGCCGTCTGGGATCTCGCGCGACAACTCAATAGCGAGGGGGTGCCGAACACCCGGATCGACGCGGGCGCAGGCTGGGATGGCTACTATCTCTACGAATATTCGGTGGCGAGCGACATCACCACGTCGGTCGCGGTGCCCTGGTGGATCGGCCTCTTCGCCCCCGCCGACACCGCCGACTACATCATCGCGGGAGCCCCGCGCGACGACTTCTCCGATCGGTACAAGCCGATCGGCCAGGTCGAGTACTCGACCTGGCTGAACCCCGAACCGACCTACCTCTATATCCTGCGCCGCGATGACGTACTCGGCCCGCCGTAAGGGATGGGGGACGTCGCCGTTGCCGCGTTACACCGGCATCGTCCGGCGCTGATGCGCTCGTCCCACCCGCGCGGTTTCCTCGTGGTGTCCCGCAAAGACCCGCACCCCTTCATCGAGCAGCGCGGCCACCGTCTCCGGCGAGCCGGTATCGAGGAACGGCACGCCATTGGCCCGACAGGCGGTGAAGACGCGGTCGCGCGCGGCGGTCAGTTCCGGCGGATAGGCCGCGCGCGATACCGAGGGATAGCCCAGGGCGAGGCTCAGATCGCCAGGACCGAGTTCGGCGAAGCCGATCCCCGGCACCGCCAGGATCGCCTCGCAGTTCGCGATCCCTTCCGGGCTCTCCAGCTTCACCCCGAGCAGCAATTCCCCCGCCGGATTCAGGGGCCAGGGGTCGCAGCGCGCCATGTACTCGGGTCCGCCGAGTCCCCAGATCGGGGCGGCGGTCGGTTCGCCACCGCGCCCGCGCGTCCCAACCCCGAGCCACGGACCCTCTGCGGAGACCGGCCGCCGTGCCGCACCCGCCATGCGCGCCAGCGGCGTCGGCAGCGCCGGATCGAGGCCGAGGGTATTGTGCGGGTAACGACAGGCTTCCACGAAGGCGCGCACGGCGGCGGGCGACTCCGCCTGACAGAGCAAGATCCCGTGGATGCCGCGCGAGAGGAGCTGCCGGAATTGCCAAGCGTTGAAGCGCACATTCGCTTCGTCGGTGCCATTGACCGGCGCTTCGACGATCACCGATGGCGTCCGATGCCCGGAGGCGGTCGGCCCACCTTCGGTCAATCCGAGCATGTAGGCATCCAGCCCCGCCGGATCGAACGAGCCATGCTCCATGCCGATATTGATGTAGTCGGCCCAGGTCTGTGCGTCGAGTCGCCCTTGCTCGCGCGTCAGGACGTGGCCGGTATGATCGCCGACGTAGTAGATGGCCTGATCCTGCGCCAGTAGCTCGATCGCGCGATTGATCCGCTCCGCCATCGCCCCCACTCCCCTCCCCATCACTTTTGCCACTCCGAAAACTTTTCGCCAGCGCCGTGCGTTGTTCGCGATACTGCGGGCAGTCTTACCCCTGCGGTGCCGATCGTCAAGCAACCGCGCCGGACGAGGCATCGCGCTCAAAGGATCGCGCTATCTCCTGTCACTCGGTGAGGCCATGACCATCCCCAATAGCGACCTGACGATCCGCTTCAAGGGTGTCACCAACGACTCGCGCTGCCCGGACAGTCAGTTCGTCGCCTGCGCCTGGAATGGCGAAGCGACGGTCAGCTTCGAGGCGACTATTGGCACGGAAACGCATACGATCCTGTTGATCATGCCCGGACTCACCAAGGATACGACCCAACGCGGTGACAACTCGAAGACGCATGTGATCTACGAGGGATATGTCATCCAGATCGTCAGCCTGGAACCGCAGCCGACCTTCATCCCGCCGCCTGTCGGTCCCGGCACCGCGACGATCCCCGTCGCTCCCACGCATGCGCCAAGCGAGACGACCGCGACGATACTTGTTACCACGGCACCCTGAGCGTCGTTACGGTGGCGCGTATTGGCGCTGCGGCACACGCTCCGGTAGAATGCCGCCTATCGGAACAACTTGGGCTTGCGCGCCCTGCGGGATCGGAGGAGTCATCGTGCCGCTCGATGTCATCGCCCTGACCAAGGAACTCTCTGCCATCCCTTCGGTGAGCGCCGACAGCAATCTCGCCGTGGCGGATCGCCTCGAAGAGGAACTGCGGCGGCGTGCGTACACCGTCGAGCGTCTCGAATACACCGATGCCAACGGCGTTCGCAAGGCGAATCTCGTGGCGCGCAAGGGCGAGGGCACCGGTGGCCTCGCCTTCCTCTCGCACCTCGATACCGTACCCGGCATCGGCTGGGATCGCGATCCGTGGACCCCGGTGGTGGAAGGCGATCGGCTGATCGGCCTCGGTGTCTGCGACATGAAGGGGCCGCTCGTCACCACCCTCGCGGCGGCGGATGCCTTCGACGCCGCGCAACTCCGCGAGCCGATCACCATCGTCGCCACCGCCGACGAGGAGATCTCCGGCGCGGGCGCGTTCCAGGTCGTCAACGAGTCCGCCTTGCTGCGCGAGACCGCCCCGCGCTACGGCGTCGTGGCCGAGCCGACGCGCATGATCCCGGTCTACGCGCACAAGGGGGGCGCGGGGGTGCAGGTCGTCGCCCAGGGGGTCGCGGCGCACACGAGCCTCGATCGCGGCATCTCCGCCAACTTCCTGATCGCCCCGTTTCTGGCCGAGATGGCCGAATTGGCCGGACGACTGAAGGGCAACGCCAGCTACGGCAATCCCCTCTTCGACCCGCCCACCCTTGGCTTCAACATGACCCTCAACGATGGCGGTTGCAAACAGAACGTCACGGCGGCGCGCACCGTGGCGACCCTCAGCATGCGCCCGATGCCGAACGACCGCAGCGCGGAGGTGATCGCGGAGATCGTCGAGCGCGCGGAACGCCACGGCTTCGCCACGACGACCAGCAACTTCCCGCCGTTCAGCGTCTCGCCGGAGGCGACGATCGTCCGCGCCGCCCTCGCCGCCACCGACGAGCCGACGGCGCGTGTCGTCCCCTACGGCACCGAAGCCTTCGTCTATCAGGGTCGGATGGAGGTCGTGATCCTCGGCCCTAGCGACATCGCCCAGGCCCACACGAACGGCGAGTGGATCGCGCTGTCCCAACTGGCACGGGCGGTCGAGGTCTACTCCACCATGATCGCCAACCTCTGCCGCTGAACGCCGGACGGTTGGGGGCGCTAGTCGTCGTCCCCGACCGGTTGCGCTTCTGGTTGCGCGACCGCTGGCGCGGTGCGCGCGCTGATCTTCGCGGGGATGAAGAAGGCGAAGAGGACGCCGCAGACCGAGACGACGAGCATGATCGCGTACACCCCGAGCAGACTCGTCGCCAGCCCACCCCGCAGGATCGTCAGCACATTCTCGCTGAGCCCGGCGCGTGATACCGGTTCGAGCAGCGCGTTCACGTCGGCGGTCCCCGCCGAGCGCAGCGTCGGGACGAGGCGCGCGTTGAGGACCGCGCCGAGGACGGCCACCCCGATCGTCCCGCCCATCGTGCGCGTGAACTGTACCGAGGCGGTCACCACCCCGCGCTGCTCCCAACCGACCGCGTTCTGCGAGGCGAGCAAGGTGGAGTTCGCGGCGAAACCGAGCCCGAAGCCGATGACCGCGAGGCTGAGGAAGATCACGACGAGCGGCGTCTCCTGGCGGAAGAGGAGCAATATCGCCGCCCCCGCCGCGTTGAGGAGCATCCCGCCCAGCGCCACGGCACGAAAGCCGAAACGAATGAGCAGGCGCGGCGAGAAGAACGCCGCGAGGGTCCAGAAGCCGGAGATCGCCACCAGCACCTTCGCCGCATCGCCGGCGGTCCCGAACTGCACCCCCTGCATGAAGAGCGGCAGGTATGAGGGGATGCCGAACTGCACCAGCCCGATCACCAGCCCGATCAGGCAGGGGATCGCGATGAACGGATCGCGGAAAAGGGCGAGCGGCAGGACCGGCTCCGGGACGCGCGTCTCGATGAAGATGAAGAGTGCCAGGATCGCCAGCCCGCCGAACAGGTACGACCACTTGATGCCGCCCCCCGAGAAGCCGCCGAGCAGGCCGAGCAGCGTCACGGTCACGCCGATGGTCAGCGCCGCCGCGCCCGCATAGTCGATCCGGTGCTTCCCCTCCGCCCTGCCCTCGTGCATCGCCCAGATCAGGATCGCGGCGGCGGCGATCCCGAACGGGAGGTTGATGTAGAAGATCCAGCGCCACCCGATCGTCTCGGTGATGATCGCGCCGAGGGCCGGACCCGCCAGGCTCGACGAGCCCCAGACGGCGCTGAAGAAGCCCTGCACGCGCGCCCGCTCCTCCAGCGAGAAGAGGTCGCCGACGATCGTGAACACGATCGGCTGCACCGCCCCGGCCCCGAGCCCCTGCACCGCGCGGAAGAGGATCAGCAGCGGCATCGACGTGGCCGACCCGGAGAGGACCGAGCCGATCAGGAAGATCACCACGCCGACCAGAAAGATCGGCTTGCGCCCGATCATGTCGGCGAGTCGCCCGTACAGCGGCACGGTCGCCGTCGAGGTCAGCAGGTAGGCGGAGAAGACCCAGGCGTAGAGCTGCACGCCCTGCAACTCGCCGATCACCGTCGGCAGCGCAGTGCTGACGACCGTCGTCTCCATCGCGGTGAGGAACGTGGCGAGCAAGGTAGCCACGAGGATCCACCGCCGATTGCCCGCCACACGCGCGCTCTGCATCCCTTGTCTCTTCTCCTCCACGCGCCCGGCACTCGTCACCGTCGCGTTCTAGCGATAGTTTACAAGCCAACGATCCCCACGATCGCCATTGTCACGACGCGAGGGCCGCACGCGATCGCCCGAAGAGGAGACGCGCGGCGGCGAAGGCGAAGCCGCAGAGCAGCAGGCCCGAGCCGAGCAGCGCCGGGACATAGCCGAGCGTCTCCACGAACACGCCAACAACGGCGGTGCCAACCCCATTCCCCAGGAAGAGCGAGAAGGCGAACAAGGCGACCGCCGTCCCGCGCGAGGCCGGGAACGTCTCGGTCGCGCGCGTCTGCAAGGTGGAGTGGCAGATCACGAAACCGGCCCCCGCGCAGAGGATCGGCAGCAGGAAGAGCGGCCAGGACGGGATGACGACGGCGATCAGGTAGGCCGCGCCCATCAGCAAACCGCCGCCGAGCACCAGCCGCCGCTCCCCGAAACGGCGCACCAGCCGCGAGAGCAGCCGTGCCGCGCCGAGCTGGGCCACCCCGGCCCCGGCCAGGACGAACCCGATCGTCAGCGCGCCGAGCGCGAACCGCTCGTGCAGGAAACCGCCGAGATAGGTGAATGCCCCGTTATAGATCGCTCCCTCCAGGCAGACCAGCACCAACAAGGGCAGCATCAGCGGCGCGCGCAGCGCCGCCGCGAACTGCGCGCGCGGGCGGGGCCGTGGCTCCGGCAATGGCAGGCGGATCTCGTCCTGCCGCAGCGCCAGCAAGGCCACGGTGACGCCGCCGGAGATGATCCCGAAGACCGGGAAGACGAAGCGCCACGATACCAGCGTGGCGATCAGGCCACCAGCGGCGGTGCTGAAGGCCGCCGCCGCCGCCGAACTGGTCGCCAGGATCGCGATCGTCGCCTGCCGTCGGGCGTACGGCACCGTATCGCCGACGTAGGCCAGGGTCAGCGGGAAGACCGCCGCCGCCGCCACGCCCGTGAGGAAGCGCAGCGCGATGATCGCGTTGAGCGACGGCGGCAGGCCGCAGAGAGCGGTGCCAAGGCTGAAGAAGATCATCGCCCCCGCGACGACCTTCACCTTGCCGAAACGATCGGAGAGCGGGCCATAGACGAGCTGGAAGAGGCCATAAGGGAGGACATAAGCGGTGACCAGCCACCCGGCATGGGTGACTGTCGTATCGAGATCGCCCGCGATCGTGGGGAGGAGCGGCGTCACGACGCGCGAGTCGAGATTGATCATGAAGATCGCCGCGCCGAGCGCCAGCAGCAGCCGTCTCTGTATCGCTTGCTCCGCCGCCGCCGCCGCCTGCCCGTCCGGCGACACTGCTGCGGTTCCATCCGCCATCCTCTCCCCTTTTCAGCGCGGCGCGAATCGGCAGTGGCCCGATCGCGCCGCTAGTGTCGCATATGCGACACTAGCGGCGCGCTTTCCGCGCGACAATCGCTCACCGCGACACCGACACCGATCGTCCGCGTCCTGGTCCGCCGTACAGGGCGATTGCATCTTACTGACTGACAAGGGGCGGCGGGCGTCCCACACCGGTCAGGCTAGTCAGCAGGTAGGTGTCGTCGAGGGCGGCGGTGGAGCGCTTGGCAATGAGGCTGCCCTTGCGGGTGTGGTCCTGGCGGAGCAGGTTGCGGGCCAGATGGCGCACCACCGCCAGGTTGCGGGCGGCGTGCCCAGTGCGGACGCGGCAGGCATCCTCGCGGAAGCCGACATCGAGCACCCAGTGCACGCGATTCTCGATCCCCCAGTGGCTGCGGACGGCGGTGGCGAAGGCCTGGGCGGTGCGCGGCGCGCTCAGGAGATAATCGTGGCATGCGGTCGTGACGGTGGCCCCGACCTGGCGCTGGCGCTCGATCAGGCCGAGGCCGGCGAGGTTGGCCCAGGCGTTGGTCGGGTTGAGGTAGGCGAGGAGCACCGGGTCGCGGAGCACCCGGTGCTGGCGCATCGCGCGTCGCCCGTGGTCCTTCGCGACGGTCCGCCGGTATGCGACCATGCCCGGCGGGGTCTTGGCGAACGCCTCGGCGCGCTCGACGGCGAAGGCCCCCGCGATGTCGGCATACAGCGTCGGGTGGCTCTTCTTCACCGCCAGCACGTAGTCCGCCCCTTGCGCGACGATCTGGCTGGCGATGGCGGTCTGGCAGCCCAGCGCATCGAGCGTCACCGTCGCCCCCGCGAGGTCCAGCACGCGCAGCAGCGCCGGGCTGGCGGTGAGCGCATTCGATTGCTCCGCGACCGCGACTTGGCCAAGGACCAGCCGACTGTCGCTGGCCCAGGCGCTGACCAGGTGCACGGCCGCCTGCCCGCGCCCGCGGTCGTGCGCCCCACGCAGCGTCTTCCCGTCGAGGGCCACGACCTGCCCGGCGGTATCCGGCACCGCCGCCCGCACCCAGGCCAGGAAACACGCCTGGAATGCCTCGGGATCCAGCGCCGCGAAGACCCGCCCGAACGTGTCGTGGCAGGGGAGCCCGCCCGGCAACGGCAGGAAGGTCCGCAACCACGCCTCCTGCGCCTCGGCAAAGGTGACCATGCCCACGAAGCGCTCCGCGCCGCAGATGACCGCGCATAAAGCAATCGTGAGGATGTCCAGCAACGCGTGCCGGGTCGGCCCCGCCACGCGCGGATCCGGCAGGGTCGCAAAATGCGCCGTGATGCTGGTCGGTTGGCTGGGCATCGGGCCTCCTCCGCGTGGCGGCAACCATCGGCACACAGTATCACCCAAGGGGCACGCGCCTGTATGTCCTCCACGCCGCGAGCTGTCACGACCAGAGATGCAATCGCCCTGGTCCGCCGTAGCTTGCGGGGTCGCGTATAATGCCGGATGGGTATGATGGGGTGCAGGCAGAGGTGCGCGATGCTCTGGGTAATCGAGGCGCTCAAGGCGGTAGGACTCCTGATCGGCACCGGGGTTGCGGTTCTTGTCGCGCCGCTGATCTTCATCTTGCTCTTCAGCCTCGTGAGCGGCTTCCACGAGAGCACGCCCGGCGATGAGTAAGCCGGAGCAAGACAGGGGTATCGTCCGGTACAGGAGACGAATGATGAGCGATCTCGGACAGTTCGGGCGCTTGTTGCTCGGTGCCGGCGGCGTCTTAATCCTGGTCGGCATCCTCTGCATCGCGATCGGGCGCGTCGCGCCGGGTGGGCGCTTGCCGGGCGATTTGGCTGTCACGCGCGGTTCAGCTTCCTGCCTCATCCCACTCGCCACCTCGCTCCTCCTGAGCATCGTCTTGACATTCCTGCTGAACCTCTGGACGCGACGTTGAGGGGACCACGATGATCCGTATGAAGTTGTGCAGCGACAAGCAAATGGACTATAACGACGCCGACAAAGAGCAAGTCCTGCGGCTGCTGGAACACGACGATAGCCTGATCTGGCTCGATGTCGAAGACCCTGGCAAGGACGAAATCGCACGCCTCGCCGAGATGTTCGCGCTGCACCCCCTGGCGATCGAAGACATTCACAAGGCCCATCAGCGCCCGAAAATCGATGTCTACGACGATTTCTATTTCCTCGTCTTCTACGATGTCGATTACATCGACGATGGCGATCGGATCGATGAGCACGAACTAGCGGTGGCGATCGGCAAGAATTATCTGGTGACCTTCCACCACGAACCGATCGAGGAAATCGAGGAAGCCGCCGTGCGCTTCCGCCGCAATAGCGCCGAGATCGAACGCGGGATCGGGGTGCTCCTCTACTCACTCCTCGATACGATCGTCGATCACTACTTCCCGGTGCTCGACCAGATCGGCGAGCGGATCGAAGAGTTGGAAGCGGCGGTCGTCGAGCACCAGAGCACGAATCGCGGCAACAGCATGGTGGACATCTTCAGCCTGAAGCGGGAGTTGATCCATCTACGCCGCCAGATCGCCCCGGAGCGCGACGCGATGGCGGTCCTCGCCCGCCGCGAATTACCGATCGTCAGCGAGGCGACAGGCGTCTACTTCCAGGATCTCTACGAGCACGTCCTGCGCGTGACCGACGCGGTCGATGTCTACCGCGAACTCCTCAGCGGCGTCCTCGACTCGTATCTCTCGGTGAACTCGAACAATCTCGCCATCGCCGCCAATAACCTCAACGCCGTCATGAAAAAACTCACCTCCTATTCGATCATCCTGATGGGGATGGCGCTGGTCACCGGCATTTACGGCATGAACTTCGACAACATGCCGGAACTCCATCTCAGCTTCGGCTACCCCGCCGCGCTCGCCTTGATGGTGGCGGTCGGGTTCGGACTCGCGTTCCTCTTCAAGCGCCAGGACTGGCTCTGATCCCGGCGCCACGCGAGCGGTGCGCCACCGCCACGAGCGTCGGAGCCTCTGCTATACTCGGTCGTGATTTGCTTGCGGCATGCCCCATGCCCCTCGCGAAGGCAGCAGCCAGGGACGCAGATGAGCAACGTCGCCGCTCGACAGCGACGGTCCCTGAGCGGCCCGGGGGCAGTGGCAGCGATGGGAGGGGAGGGACACAGCAGCGGTGCATATCGGCTTCGACGCCCGCCTGTTGGCATATCGTGAGGGGGGGATCGCTCGCTACGCGCGCTCATTGCTGCGCGCGCTGACGAGTGCTAACCGCGAGAACGAGTACACGATCCTCGTCGCGCGCAACGGTGCCCCCGTCATCGACGATAGCGGCACAGGGGACCGGATCAATCACCGGGCGCTGCTCACGCCGCCGCACCATCGCCTGGAGCGGACGACGCTCGGGCTCGAATTGGCCCCGCTCCACTTCGATGTCTTCCACAGCCCCGATTTCATCCCGCCGCGCCTGCGGCGGGGGACGCGCGCCGTCATCACCGTCCACGATCTCGCCTTCCTGCGCGATCAGGCGCTCCTCGACGAGCAATCGCGCCGCTATTACGGCCAGATTCACGAGGCGGTGCGCCGCGCCGATGCGATCATCGCCCCGTCGCAGAGCACCCGGCGCGATCTGCTCGCGCTGACCGACGCGACAACGGAGAAGATCTTCGTCGTGCCGGAGGCGGCGGACCAGCGCTATCGCCCCCTCAAGCGCGCGGAGCGGATGGCCGCGCTCCGCAATCCGCAACGCACGAAGCTGAGCCCGGACCTGGTCCGGCTCGTCAGCGGGGAGTTCGGACCATTCCTCCTCTTCGTCGGGACGATCGAGCCGCGCAAGAATCTCTCGATGCTCTTCCGCGCCTACGAGCGTTACCGCGAGCAGGCCGGTCGCCGCGCGGCGACCCTGGTGCTGGCCGGGGCCGCCGGTTGGCGCGCGGACGCGGAGCTGGCGACGATCGAGCGGTTGCGCCGCAGCAACAAGCTCGTCTGGTTCGATAGCCCGAGCGACGAGCAATTACTCCTCCTCTACAACGCCGCCTCGTTGCTCCTCTTGCCGTCGCACTACGAAGGCTTCGGGCTGACGGCGATCGAGGCGATGGCGTGCGGCACCCCGGTCCTCGCCTCGGATCGCTCCAGCCTGCCGGAGGTGTTGGGGGCGACGGGGCTATTGTTGCCCCCCGATGACGAAGAGGCGTGGATCGCCGCGATCCGCGAGGTCAATGAGCACCGCGACCGCCGCGAGGCGCTGATCGTCGCCGGGTTGCGGCGCTCGGCGGAATTCTCCTGGGCGCGCGCCGCCCGCGAGACGTTAGCGGTCTACCGGCGGGTGCTCGGACAGCAGGAACCGCTGGAGTCGGCGGAGATGGTGGCATCGTGCCAAGATTGATCGTCGGGTTGGGGAATCCCGGCAAGGAATACGCCGATACGCGCCACAATATCGGCTTCCGCTGCGTCGATGAACTGGCGCGGCGTCACGGGTTACGCTGGGACAAGCCCCGCCTCAAAGCCGAGCAGACGCGCGGCACGATCGCCGGGCGCGATATGGTGCTGGCGAAACCGCAGACGTATATGAACCTCAGCGGCATCGCGGTCGTGCAACTCGTGAAGTGGTACAAAGTGCCGTTAGAAGAAGTCCTGATCGTCCACGACGATCTCGATCTGCCGTTCGGCCATCTGCGCCTGCGCGGCGAGGGGAGTTCGGGCGGCCAGAACGGCGTCGGCTCGATTATGGAACAACTCCGCACCAATGCGTTCCCGCGCATGAAGATCGGCATCGGTCGCCCGCAATGGGGCGAACCGAAAGACTATGTCCTCACCCATTTCGGCAAAGAGCAGATCGCCGCGCTCCCGGAAGTCTTGGGACGCGCCGCAGACGCCGCCGAACTCTGGCTGGCCGACGGTCTGATCGCCGCGATGAACGCCTTCAATGGCGCGGGAACCAAGAGCGCGCCCGCTGAGTGCAGTGACGGATCTGGACAGTAAAAGAGGGGCGGGTCGCCAGCCA
>JAABUU010002956.1_pt1 | contig 22780 bp, 19 predicted proteins | sample 5559301 | NCBI WGS metagenome assembly JAABUU01 (sample SAMN10711884, study PRJNA513360) | rock metagenome | isolation source: Antarctica rocks | place: Antarctica: Victoria Land, Richard Nunatak white | reverse complement strand
CCGCCTACCTGGTCTTCCCAGACTGGGCCACCCTCATGCAGACCCTGATCGACTCAAAACCGCCGCCCAACATCGCAGCCCAGGTCACCAAGTGACACCCGCGCCGGAGGCCCACTTAGAATTGCTGTCACGGTGATGAGTCCGTTGACAAAGACGGCAAAGTGGACAGGAGGGTGTGCAACTGGTCATGGTCTGCCACGTCGAACACGGAGATGTTCGAGTACTGCCCGGCAATGCGCCACAGATGTACCCATGTGCCGGCGCGCTGCAGATCCTGGGCGCGCACTCTCTCCTCCGCCTTCAGCCGGTCGAACTCCGCCGGGTCGAGGCCGTGTGGTGGGCGCACGTCCATTCTCACGTGGTAAAGCACCGTCCCCTCCTTAACCGCGTGCGTAGTGACGCAGCCTGTCCTCGTCCACGCTCACGCCGATGCCCGGCCCAATGGGCAGGTGGACGTGGAAGTCCTCGAAGCGCAGCGGCTCCGTCACGTATTCACCGGTCAGGATTTGCGGGCCGAAGTGCTCGCAGCCCCAGGCTAGTTCGCGGAGGGTGCTGAACACCTGCAAGTGCGCTGCAGCGCCGACCGAGCTTTCCAGCAAGCAGCCGCCATACAGGCCGATGCCCGCGGCCTCCGCCACGGCCGCGACCTTGCGGACCCCGAGCAGACCGGCGTGCTTCACCAGCTTGAGCGACACCGCATCGGCCGCGGCGGCGTTGGCCACCGCCAGCATGTCGTGCGCGTCGAACACGCACTCATCGGCCAGCAGCGGCGGCGTGCCGGGGCGGGCGCGCAGCCGGGCCATGGCGGCGAGGTTCCACGCCGGTACAGGCTGCTCCACGAGCGCCACACCCATCTCGTGCAGCTGCGGCAGGCAGCGCGCAGAGGTAGTTTCGTCCCATGCCTGGTTCGCGTCCACGATCAGGGTGGCACGCCCTTCCAGCGCCTGCGCCAGGTGCCGCATCCGGGCCATGTCTGCGGCAGGCTCCTGCGCGCCGATCTTGACCTTGAACGTGCGGTGCAGTCGGGCGTCCAGCTTGCGGCCGGCTTCCTCCACTTCCTGCACGGGATCGCCCGAGGCCAGGGTCCACAGCACGGGAATGCGGTCGCGCACAGAGCCGCCGAGCAGGGCCGCGGCGGACAGGCCGAAGGTCTTGCCGACCGCATCGAACAGCGCGGTCTCGATGGCGGCCTTCGCGGCATTGTTGCGCTTGGCTGCCTGGTCCATGCGCAGCCCTGCCGCCTCGAACTGGTCGGCGCGGCTGCCCAGCAGCGCCGGAGCGAGATAGGCATCTATGTTAGCCTTCATGGCTTCGACGCTTTCCTCGCTCCAGCGGGGGCCGCCGAGGGTCGCAGCCTCGCCAATGCCCTCGACGCCGTTGGCGAGGCGGACCCGCACAAAGACATAGCTTTGTGCCGTGACGGAGGTGTTGGACAGCTTGTGCCGGCGCACCGTCGGCACATCCACGATCGTGCTCTGCACGTCGGCGATGGCCAAGTCACGGGTGAGGCCGCGCGCATCGGGGGGAAGAGAGTCCGGCATGGTGTCCTCCATCAGGTAGGGCACGGCGCCGCACGCGGACGGGCGGCGCCGCGGCGTGTCAGGCGGCCTTGGCGTGCTCGCGCACGACCACGGCCTCCGGCAGGTTCTCGGCTTCCCGGTTCAGGGCGAAGTCGAACTTGATGGTCACGAAAGGCTCGTTCAGGCCGCGTTGGGTGATCTCCGCCGGGTCATCGTGCCGGACGACCTCCGGGATCAGCCCGTCGCGGGTGGCGAAGGCGAAGTCGTCGTGCAGGAACTTATCGCCGGCGATGTTGATCTGCGTGGTCAGCTTCCGGTGGCCCGGCGCCTCGACGAAGAAGTGGATGTGCGCGGGGCGCTGCCCGTGCCGCCCAAGGTGGTTCAGCAGCTCCTGCGTCGGCCCATCCGGAGGGCAGCCGTAGCCGGCAGGCAGGATGGAGCGGAAGCGGTAGCGCCCCTGGTCGTCCGTTTCGATCCGGCGGCGCAGGTTGTAGGGACTTTGCGAGGGATCAAAGTGGGAATAGCCGCCCTTGGTGTTGGCGTGCCACACATCCACGATGGCGCTGGGGATGGGCGTGCCGTCTGCGTCGCGTACCTGGCCTTCCATGAACAGCACCGTGCCCTGCTCCGGGTCCTGGTCCAGCCGGGCATCGCCCTTGGACAGCGGCGCGTCGGCCAGCCAGAGCGGTCCCTCGATGGTGCGCGGAGTGCCGCCGGCCAGTCCCGCCTGGCGCTCCTTCTCGTCCACCAGCAGGTCTAGGAAGTGCTCGACGCCCGCCCCAGCGACGAGCAGCCCGGCCTCATTGGCTTGGCCGAGCCGGGTGAGATAGCCCACCGCGGTCCAGAACTCGGTCGGCGTCACGTCGAACTCCTCGACCGTGCGGCACAGGTCGGTCGTGATCCGCTGCATGATCCGCTTCAGCCGCTCGTCCCCGCCGGTCCCGTCCAGCCCGGATGCCCGGGTGAACAGTTGCTTCGCCTCGGGGCTGTCAACAATCAGTCCGCTCATGTCCACGTTCTCCCATTGCGCCACTTGTCGTGGCGGCTGTCCTGCTTGCCGGGATCGGCCCGGCTGCCGTTCACACGCGGCCGTGGCGTGGCCGCGTTAACCCAAGTCTCCGCCGGCCACGGGCAGGACGGTGCCCGTGATGTACGAGGCTTCATCCGAAGCAAGGAACAGGATTGCCGCCGCCTGTTCCTCGATGGTGCCGTAGCGTTTCATGAGGCTGGACCCGACGGTCTGGTCCACGATCTGCTGATACCAGGCCGTTTCCTGCTCACTCGGGCGCGCAGCGTTGCGCGGTATCCGGCGCGGCGGCGCGTCCGTGCCTCCCGGGGCCGTGGCGCAGACACGGATGCCGTGCTCCGCGTATTCCCAGGCCAGGCTCGCGGTGAGCGCGTTCACACCCCCTTTGGCCGCCGCATAGGGCGCACGGTTGACCCCGCGCGTTGCCACCGAGGACACGTTCACGATGGCCCCGCCGCCGCCCGCCAGCATGTGGGGCAGCACGGCCCGGCAGCACCACAGGGTGGGGAACAGGGAGCGCCGCACCTCCGCTTCGATCTGGTTTTCCTCATACTCGGCGTAGGGCTTGGCCCAGATCGTGCCACCGACGTTGTTGACCAGGACGTCCACCCGGCCGAACCGGCCCTGCGCCTCCTCCATTACCCGGCAGCACTCCGCATACTGCTCCAGGTCCGCGGTGACGGCGTGGCACGTCCCACCGGCAGAGGCCGCCTCCTCCGCCACGTCCCGGACCAGCTCGGAGCGGTCAACCAGCACGACCATGCCACCCTCACGCGCCATGTGCAGGGCAACCGTACGGCCGATGCCTTGCGCAGCGCCAGTGACGACGCTGGCCTTGCCTTCGAACCGCCCGGGATGGATTGCTGGACGCATCCTACGCCGCCCGATGGCTCTCGCCGATGGCGGTGACGGCGCCGCTGGGTGAGAACTTCTCGAAGTAGAAGTTGGCCGGCGAGATCGCCTGCTCTGTCAGGTGATGCCGGACGGCATCCACCATCGGCGGCGGGCCGCAGAGGTAGATGTCTACATCGCCGCCATTGACGTGGGCAGGCTCGATGTAGCGGGTGACGTAGCCCTTGTTCGGGTGGGCGCTGTCCTCGCTGGCGACGCAGCAGGCGAAGGTGAATCCTGGTATCTGCCGGGCATACTCCTCCAGCTTCTCGATCTGCACGAGGTCGGCGTCGTTGGTCACGCCATAGATCATGTGGATCGGGTGGGGGCTGCCGGTCTGCGCGATCCGCCCCAGCATGGACAGGAATGGCGCGAGGCCGGTGCCACCGGCGAGCATCAGCAGCGGGCGCTTGAGATCGCGCAGGTAGAAGCTCCCGGACGGTCCGGTAAACTCCATCGAGGTCCCTGGCTGCGCTTGTTCCCGCAGGAAGGTGCTCATCGCACCCCGCGAGATATCGCGGATCAGGAAGGACGCATTGTTGGACCCAGGCACGGAACTGAAGGAGTACGACCGCTTCTGGTCCGTCCCCGGCACGAGGATGTTGACATACTGGCCCGGCAGGAAGGCGAGCGGCGAAGCCTGATCAACGTCCAGCGAAAAGCCGAGCGTGGTCTCGGACAGCCGGTCCACTGCGCGGAGCTGGGCCTTGTAGGACGTGCCCTTCGTCTTGCACACGTCCGACGACGCAGCGATGCGCAGCACCAGGTCAGACTTGGGCTTCATCTGGCAGGCCAGGCCGTAGCCCTCCGTGGCCTCGTCGTCGGTCAGTGCGTCCTCGATGTAGTCGCCGCCGTCATAGGTGCCGCCTTCCACGAACACCTTGCAGGTGCCGCAAGCGCCGTCGCGGCAGTCCAGCGGAATGTTGATGCCGACACGGTAGGAGGCATCGGCCACGGTCTCGTTGGGCCGTGTCTCGATGAAGCGCGTGACGCCGTCCTCGAAGTTGAGCGCGACATTGTGGGGCATGGTGCTCGCTCCCGCCTAGATGTGGTAGATGTCGATGACGTGGTGGATGTAGTCGTTCTTGAGTACCACCCGCTTGTTCTTGATGAGCGGCTGTTCGCCCGATGTATTGATGGTGTAATACGAAGTGCCGAAGTAGGTGTCTGTCGTCTTGTAGCGGAAGTTCAGCGTGAACCAGTTGAACCGCAGCTTGCAGATCCCGTCCGACTGCTCCGTGATCTCGACGTTGCTGATGTTGTGCGAGGTGCGTGGCTCCGGCAAGGACGTAGCGCTGCTCCGCTCTGTGCGGATGCGGAACACCCGGTCCTCCAGCCCACCCTTGTGGGGGTAGTATATCAGCGAGATTTCGGTCTGCGGGTTCTCGACCAGCTTGTCGTCATCGTCCCAGGCCGGCATCCAGAACTCCGCGTCCGGAGCGTACATCGCCAGCCAACCGTCCCATTCCTTGTCGTCGAGGAAGCGTGTTTCGCGGTAGAGAAACTGCTGGGCTTGTTCGAGCGTGAGCTGCATGGACCTGCTTCCAGGGCGTGCACGCACCGTCCTGCCCATCGGGACGGGCGGCCGGGCAAGCGATAATGAGGGGGATGGCCCGGCCTGAAGGCCGGGCCTCGACGCGGCGCGCTGGGCTAGGCTGACTCGACGTGCTCGCCTTGGGTTGCCATGTGGCGCTGCATGGTCTCCATCCAGTAGCGGTGCTGAACGGCGAACAGCCCCTCGTCCTCAGTCTTGGCGCCGCTCATCAGCGGCTGCAGCCCGATGGCCTTGGCTCCCTCGTCCGGCCCCTGGATCCAGTGCTTCGCGCCGCGGGACAAGTCGTTCCACTGCGCGGCGCTGCCCATGTAGCCGATCTGGCAGGACCGGAACTCCTCCAGGTCGTCCGGCGTCGCCATGCCGGAGGCGTTGAAGAAGTCCTCATACTGGCGGATGCGTTGCGAGCGTGAGACGGCGCTCTCGCCCTTGGGGGCGATGCAGTAGATTGTCACCTCGGTCTTATCCACCGCGAGCGGCCGGTAGGTGCGTATCTGCGAGCTGAACTGGTCCATCAGATACACGTTGGGATACAGGCACAAGTTGCGTGACCGCTGGATCATCCAGTCGGCCTTGGCCTCGCCGAACTGCGCCGCCAACTCCTCGCGCCGGTCCCAATTGGGCCGGTCCTCCGGGTTGGACCAGTTGGTCCACAGCAACAGGTGCCCGTGCTCGAACGAGTAGAACCCGCCGCCCTGCTTGGCCCAGCCGCCGGCGCTCATGGCGCGGGTGTTGTCCACCTGTGCCGCTTCCTTGCGGCGGCTGGTGGTGGCCGCATAGTTCCAGTGCGTGGCACTGACATGGTAGCCGTCGGCGCCGTTCTCGGTTTGCAGCTTCCAGTTGCCGTCATAGACGTAACTGGATGACCCGCGCACCACCTCCAGCCCCTCAGGCGACTGGTCCACGATCATGTCGATGATCTTGGCCGACTCGCCCAAATGCTCCTTGAGCGACACTACATCGGGGTTGAGGCTGCCGAACAGGAAGCCGCGGTAGCTCTCGAACCGCGCCACCCTCGTCAGGTCGTGGCTTCCGTCCTTGTTGAACTGCTCCGGGTAGCCAGCGTCAGGGCCGCCGTCCTTCACCTTGAGCAGCTTGCCGTTGTTGTTGAAGGTCCAACCGTGGAAGGGGCAGGTGAAATTGGCCTTGTTGTCACGCTTGTGCCGGCACAGCATCGCGCCGCGATGGCTGCAGGCGTTGATGAAGGCGTTCAGCTCGCCCTGCTTGTTGCGGGCGATGAACACGGGCTGGCGGCCCATGAAGGTCGTGAAGTAGTCGTTCACCTTCGGGACCTGGCTCTCGTGGGCCATGTAAATCCAGTTGCCCTCGAAGATGTGCTTCATCTCCAGCTCGAACAGCTCGGGATCGGTGAAGATATTGCGCTTGCAGCGGAACAGGCCGGTTTCGGCGTCGTCCTGCACGACCTCGTCAAGCGTCTTGTGAATAGCGTCGAGCATGCGTCCCTCCATCTTGCTTCGTTGGTTTGGTCTTGCCCGAGTGTCGGTTCGCGTCCGGCAGCGACAAGGCATCCTTGGCGTAGTTCTTCGCCTTGCAATTAGAGTTATCTGATACGAGCGATCGAGTCTAAGACCGATTTGGTCCGATATTATACCTTTGGGGTATGGGATGGAGCTGCGGCATCTCCGGTATTTCGTCGCCGTCGCGCGCGAGCAGAGCTTCACCCGTGCGGCCAAGAAGCTCCACATCGCGCAGCCGCCGCTGAGCCGGCAAATTCAACAACTTGAGGAGGAACTCGGGGTTGAGCTGATCAATCGGAACAGCCGCCCCGCTTACCTCACCGATGCCGGGCGGCTGTTGTATGAGCAAGCGGTCCAGGTGCTTGATCGCATTGAGGAGATGCGGGCCATGATGCGCCGCCTGCAACAGGCCGAGCGGGGACGGTTCGGCATCGGTTTCGTCGGCTCCACCCTGTATGGCAAGCTGCCCGAAGTCATCCGCCGCTACCGCGCCGCCCGGCCCGGCGTGGAGGCGGCGCTGGTTGAGCTGACCAGCCTGGAGCAGACCGCAGCCCTCAAGGAAGGCCGCATCGATGTGGGCTTCGGCCGCATTCCCCACGACGACCCGGCCATCGTTCGGCACCTGCTCCGCAACGAAAGGGTCGTCGCCGTGCTTCCGCTCGGTCATCCACTCCTGGAACATCCTGGGCCATTGCGGCTGCGCGACCTCAAAGATGAGCCACTGGTGATCTATCCCAGGGCGCCACGCCCGAGCTACGCCGATCAGGTGCTCGCCATGTTCCGTGCCCAGGACATCACCCTGCACTCGGTTACAGAGGTGCGCGAGTTGCAGACAGCGCTTGGCCTGGTCGCGGCCCAGGCAGGCATGACCCTGGTTCCGGCCGGCGTCCGCCAGTTGCGGCGGGACGGGGTGGCCTACCGCGACCTGGACGAGGACAGCGCCACCTCTCCCATCATCATGAGCCACAGGCGCGATGATGCCTCGGCGGAGATCAGCATCATCCTGGAGCTGATCCGGGAGATATACCGGGAAGAGGGCATCATGTTTGGCGAGTGAACGGCTGGTCTGGACCGTCCGCCATCCCCGCTTCCGTATTCTCCAGGCCTTCGTGAACCTCCGTGCGCAGCATACGCGCGGCTGGCTCACGAGAGCATTCAAAATCGTGGGGGTGATCACGCCGCGGCTGTCATCCCCTTGTGATCATCGTTGGCGGGCCGGAAGCCTGGGTGGCAAGAGCGGAAGGCGTCCTCGAGTGACCATCCACCATGACGGGTGCAGGAAAAGCGGACATCTTCACGCGGTATGGACAGCAAACAGCTACCGCTTCGGTCAGATTTCAAACTGAGACACTACCGATGGGGGACAACGCCAGCGGCTCCAGCATGCACATAGGCGGCGTCACTGCCGGTATCGCACCAAACTCGGCCCCTGCTTCTGCCAACTGGCGGATCAACGAGGCCGGATACCCGGCAAGTCCGGCCCGGTCCCCCGCCGCCACGAAGCCCAGCGCGTGGCCCATGCCGGCATGAGCGATGAGCAGCCGCGGCGACGCGCCCCGGGCAGCATGGGCAGCGATAAGGGCATGGTAGTAGTGAACAGTCGCTGGCGGCCCAAGCCCGCCAATGAGGCCAAAGCACCGGGGCAAGGCACCTTCAGGCGGGCTACCCGGGTCATCTGGAACGCTGGTCTCCATCACTGTCCTTCGTTGCACCGGGCGGGACAGAGAGGGTGGCACTGACCCGTTTGGCTGCCGCTCTGGCCAAAGATCGTATTCAGCCGTCCACTCGGTCGCCCCGAGACTGTCGCGTATCCCGTTGACCCAACTAGGGCATTGCTGCTCAATCCCTGCAAACGCCAGCGCGCATGAACGCGCGGGCATCAGGGAGGATGGACCGGATGCAGATGAGCCGCCGCGGCTTGCTGACTGGGGCCGCAGTTCTGGGGCTGACGCGTCGCGCGCTGGCGCAAGCACCGGGTCCGATCCGGATCGGCTGGCTTGCCTCGTTGACGGGTGCGGCCAGCGCACCGGCCATTGGCTTCGACCGCGGCGTCCAGTTCGCCACCAGCGCCATCAACGCGGCCGGCGGCGTGCGCGGCCGGATGATCGAGATCGTCACCCGCGACACCCAGGGCGATCCCACCAAGGCCGTCAACGCCGCGCAGGACCTCATCAGCCGCGCCAAGGTGGATGCGGTCTGGGGACCCACCAACTCCGGGGAAAGCCTGGCCGTCACCCCCATCATGGCCCGTGCCCGGATGCCTAACCTGCATCCCTGCGTAGTGGACAACCTGATTGATCCGGCAAAATACCCCAACGCCTACCGCATCGCCCCCTCCAACGGCCAATGGGACGACGCCGTGCGCGGCTACACCCTGAAAACGCTGGGCTTGAAGCAGGTGGCGCTGTTCGGGGACACCACGGGATACGGCACCACGGCCGTCGCCGCCTCTGCCGCCGCCTTCGCCAAGGACGGCGCCACCGTCAGCTACCAGGCGCAGATTGACGCCAACCAGCCGGACGTGACGCCGGACATGCTGCGGGCGCGGGACGCCGGGGCCAAGGCGATCGTCATATGGACGGTGGCGGTCGGCCTGATCTCCCGCGTGCTGAACGCCCGTGCCGCCCTGGGCTGGGACGTGCCGGTCGTCGGCCATCCCTCCCTGGGCGCCGGCGAGGTGCGCGGCCTGCTGGACAAGCCGTCCAACTGGGACAAGGTGTACATGGTCGGCTACCGCACCTGCTCCTTCGACGCCGCCGGCAAGCTGCCGCTGCGGTCGGAGGCGTTCGTGGCGGACCTGGCGAAGGCAGGGGTGAAGCTGGACGACACCCTGCTGTGGTGGGTCGCAGCCGGCCACGACGCGGTGCGGCTAATTGCCGCTGCCATCGAGGCGACGGGATCAACGGCATCTGCCGACATCATCGGCAACTGGAACGGCGTCCAGAACTTCCCCGGCGTGTTCGGCGCCTACAGCTTCAGCCCCACCCAGCACAACGGCTACCCGCAGGACGAGGTGGTCATGAGCCAGGCGAAGTCGCAGCGCAGCGGGGCCTTCACGTTGGCGCCGGCCTAGCGGGTGCTCAGCTCCATCCTCGTCACCGGCATCGCCCTGGGATCGGTCTACGCGCTGATCGGGGTGACGTACAACGTGATGTTCTCCGCCTCTCGCGTGATGAGCTTCACGGCGGGGCAGATGGGGATGCTGGGCGGGGTGCTGGGGGCGATGTTCATCGCGCGCCTGGGGGTGCCGGTGCCGCTGGGGCTGCTGGCCACATTGGCCGCCTGCGCGTTGCTCGGCGTGGCGACGGAGTTCATCGCCGTGCGCCCGGTGCTCGCCAACCTGGACAAGCACCTGTACGTGCTGTCCACCCTGGCCGTCGCGCTGCTGGTGCAGCAATCGGCTGCCCTGTGGTGGAGCACGGAGCCGCAGCCCTTCCCGCGGCTGGTCGGCGCCGTCCCCTTCGGCATAGACGAGCGGTTCTGGCTGCCGCCCCTGGCCTGCGCCCTGGTGATCGGCGGGCTGGAGTGGATGTATCGCCGCACCCTGATCGGCCGCGCCTTCCTGGCCATCGCGGAGGACGGGTTCGCCGCCCGCGCCCTGGGCCTGCCGGAGGTGCGGCTGCGCGTGCTGTCCTTTGCGCTCGCAGGCGCGATAGGCGGGCTGGCGGGGTTTGCGGGGGGTGGGCTGCTGCTGGCGTTCTTCGCCAACGGGGCGTTGCTGAACTTCTACGGGTTCGTGCCCGTGGCGCTGGGCGGGCTGGGCAACAACCGCGGCGCTGTGATGGGCGGGCTGCTGCTGGGGCTGTTTCAGCAGGCGGCCAACTTCACGGTGGGCGGGGTGTTCGCGTCCGTCGCGGTGTTCAGCGTGTTCATCGCCGTGCTGCTGCTGGCGCCGCAGGGGCTGTTCGGCGGCCCGGCGGCGCGGCGGGTGTGAGGGAGGGACGGGTGTGATGGACGGCCTAGCTGCCGCCGTCCCGGCCCACACCGCGCCGCGCTGGGGCGCCGCGGTGCCTTATGCGCTGGTGCTGGCCGCCTGCGCCGCAGTGCCGTTCCTGGGCGGGGACTACTGGACCAGCATCGCGACGCGCTGCGCCGTGTACTGGGTGCTCGTGGCCGGGCTGAACTTGGTGGTGGGCTTCGCCGGGCAGCTTGCCATCGGATACGTGTCCCTGCTCACCCTCGGCGCCTACACCGCCAGCGCCTTGGCGGAGAAGCTTGGCGTGCCAGCCCTGCTGGCGCTGGCAGCGGCGGGGCTGATGGGGGCAGCCGGCGGGGTGCTGGTGGGCCTGCCGGCGCTGCGGCTGCGGACCTTCTACTTCGCCATGAGCACGCTGGGCTTCGCCACTATCGTGACCCAGGTGGCGCTGGCCTGGACCGGCGTGACCGGCGGCGGCGTCGGTTTGCCCGGCCCTTCCTTCCCTGCGCCGTTTGACACCACGCCCGGCCTGTATGCCGCCTGCCTGGGTATCGCAGCGCTTGTCACGTGGTTGAGCGCCAATGCCGGGTTCAGCCGGTTCGGCCGGGGCCTGGTGGCGCTGCGCGACGCGGAGGTCGCGGCGGAGGCGTGCGGCGTGGCCAAGCGACCGCTGCTGCTGGCGGTGTTCCTGTTCAGCGGCGCCTGCGCCGGGGTGGCGGGGGCGCTGTTCGCCACGCTGCAAAGCTACATCACGCCGGACGCCTTCACCTTCGACCTGTCGGTGCTGTTCTTCACCGCCGTCCTGATCGGCGGCCGCGGCGCCATCCTGGGTCCGCTGTTGGCGACGGTGCTGCTGACGGTGCTGCCGGAGCTGGCCGCGCCGCTCGTGGCCTGGTCCACCTTCCTGTATGCGGCGCTGCTGCTGGGGATCGTGCTGCTGGCGCCCGGCGGCATTGCGGAGCTGCTGGACCGCGCCAGCCGGCGTCCGCTGCACACCGACCGGCAGGTGATGCCGCGGGCAGCGCTGCTGCCGGGCCTGCTGCAAGGCCACGCCACGGCGCCCGAGGACACGGTGCCGGACCTGGTGCTGACCGGGGTGGAGCTGGCCTTCGGCGCGGTGCGCGCCATAGACGGGCTGAGCCTGCGCCTGCCGCCCGGCGAGGTGCACGGGCTGATCGGCCCCAACGGCAGCGGCAAGACCACGACCCTGAACGCCATCAGCGGCTTCGTCACGCCGCAGCGGGGACAGGTCGCCGTGGCCGGGCAGGTCCTGCAGCCCGGCGCCACCGCCAGCCGCGCCGCTGCCGGCATCGCCCGCACCTTCCAGACGCCGCGCCTGGCTGGGGAGGCGAGCGTGCTGGACAACGTCATGCTCGGCGGGACCTGCACCGGCCGCGCCACGTTCCTGGAAGCGTTGCTGCGCCTGCCGCGCGCACGGCGGGAGGAGCGCGGCCTGCGCGACCGCGCCGTGCTCGCCCTACGAGCTGTCGGGTTGGAGCGGCTGGCCGCGGTCCGTGCCGACCGGTTGCAGCACAGCGAGCTGCGCTTCGTCGAGATCGCCCGCGCCTTGATGGCAGCCCCGGCCTTCCTGCTGCTGGACGAACCGGCGGCCGGGCTGTCCGCGGACGAGATTACCCGGCTGGGCGAGCTGGTCCGCGCCGTCGCTGCTGCCGGAACCGGCGTGCTGCTGGTGGAGCACCATGCCGACCTGATCTTCGCCGTTTGCGACCGGGTGACGGTGCTGAACCTCGGCAGCATCCTGGCCGCGGGCACGCCGGCGGAGATACGCGCCCACCGTGAGGTGGTGGAGGCCTACCTTGGCGCTTGACCCGCTGCTGGACGTCCAGGGGCTGCACGCGGGCTACGGGAAGGTGTCGGTGCTGCACGGCGTGGATTTGCAGGTTGCGCCGGGGGAGATCCTGGCGCTGCTGGGGCCGAACGGCGCAGGCAAGACGACGCTGCTGCGCGCCGTGTCGGGCCTGCTGCCCTGGACCGGCGGCATCCGCTTCGCCGGCGGCAGCCTGGCCGGCGCCGGCCCGCGGGAGGCGGCGCGGGCCGGGCTGGTCCACGTGATCGAAGGGCACCGCGTGTTCACGGGCCTGTTTGTCGCCGACAACATGCTGCTGGCCGGCTTCGACCTGCCGCGGGCGGAGCGGGCGCGTCGCGTCGAGGAGGCGCTGGCCAGCTTCCCGGAGATCGCCGCCAAGCGGCACGAGCGCGGCGGCGCCCTGTCCGGCGGGCAGCAGCAGATGCTGGCGGTGGCGCAGGGACTGGTGCGTCGTCCCCGCCTGCTGATGCTGGACGAGCCGTCGGCCGGCCTGTCCCCGGTGCTGGTGGACCGCGTGCTGGGCGTGCTGGACACCCTGCGCCGCGGCGGCACGGCGGTGCTGCTGGTGGAGCAGTTGATCGATAAGGCCCTGGCACTGGCTGACCGCGTATGCGCCCTGGCGCGGGGCCAGGTGGTGCTGGAGGCCAGGACGGACGAGCCGGGGCTGCACGCCCGGCTGGAACGCGCCTACATGGGCGGCCCGGCGCACGCCGACCCGGCCCCTGCCGGCCTGCCATGAGGATCGCCCGGGTCAGCACCCACCACGCCGCCATCCCCTACGCCTATGACGGCCCGCGCCACGCGGTCGGGGGGCAAAGCTGGACCACGCTGGACATGCTGCTGGTACGGATCGAGACGCGCGGCGGCCTGGTCGGCTGGGGGGAGGCGTTCGGGCATGGCTGCATCCCGGCGACCAAGGCGGCGCTGGACACGCTGGTCGCGCCCTGGCTGCTCGGGCGGGATGCGACGGACATCGGCGGCATCGGCCACGGGCTGGCGCAGGCCATGCACCTGTTCGGCCGCAACGGGCCGTTGACCTATGCGATGGCCGGGGTGGACATCGCGCTGTGGGATATCGCCGGTAAGCGGGCGGGGCTGCCGCTGCACGACCTGCTGGGCGGTGCCCAGCGCCGGTCGGTCCCGGCCTATGCCAGCCTGCTGCGCTACGGCACCCCGGACGCCACTGCCCGCAACGCCGCAGCCGCGGCCGCCGAGGGTTATGCCGCGATCAAACTGCATGAGGTGGACGTGCCCTGCGTCCGAGCTGCCCGGGATGTGCTAGGGCCGGATGCGGTGCTGATGGACGACGTAAACTGCCCCTGGACCCCGGCCGAGGCCGTGGACCATGCCGCCCGCCTGTGCCCTCTGGGACTGCACTGGCTGGAAGAGCCGGTCTGGCCGCCCGACGATCACCGCAGCCTGGCCGCGGTCCGCCGGGCGGCTGGCATCCCGATTGCGGCTGGGGAGAACGTGGGCGGCCTGCACGGCTTCGCGGACCTGTTCGCCTCCGGCGCCGTGGATGTCGCGCAGCCCAGCGTGGCCAAGCTCGGCGTTACCGTGTTCCGCCAGGTGCTGGCGCTGGCGGAGGCGCATGGCGTCCGTGTGGTGCCGCACTGCGCGTATTTCGGTCCGGGCTACCTGGCGTCGCTCCACCTCGCCGCCACGCTGGCGGAGGCGCCGCTCGAGAGGCTGTGGCTGACGCTGGAGGCCAGCCCGTTCGGACCCTGGCTGGACGCGCCCGGCGGCGCGGCCCAGGTCCCGCCGGGACCGGGCCTGGGCTGCGACCCTGACGAGGCCGTGCTTGAACGCTACCGCCGCGCCCCCGTGGTCGAGGCGAGGGAGACCCACCCATGAGATGCACCGCCATCCGCACGATCCCTGGCGAGGTCACCCTGCCCAGACCGGCTGTGGGCGGCTTGGGGGCGATCCACACGCTCGGCCTTGTGGCGGTGCAGGTCGAAACGGATGCCGGGCTGGTGGGAGAGTTCGTGCTGATCACCCTGCACGGCCGCCACGTCCGCGTGCTGGACGAGATGGTGCAGTCCTTGGCGCCGCTGCTGACAGGCCGCGACCCCCTGCACAGCACAGCGTTCTGGGCTGACGCCTGGCGGCAGAACAATTTTGTCGGCCACAAGGGCGTGGCGGTCATGGGGTTGTCGGCGCTGGACGGTGCGCTGTGGGACCTGCGCGGCAAGGCCGCCGGGCTGAACATCGCCGCCTTGATCGGCCAGGCCCGCACGGCCGTGCCCGCCTATGCGAGCGCCGGGCTGTGGCTGGACCGCAGCGTGGACGAGCTGCAGGCGGAAGCGCAGAGCTTCGTGGATGCGGGGTTCCGGGCGGTGAAGATGCGCGTCGCCCGGGGCAGCCTGGCGGCAACGGAGGACCGGGTGCGTGCCGTCCGGGACGCCATCGGACCCGGCGTCACCTTGATGGCCGACGCCAACCAGCAACTGACGGAGGTCGAGGCGATACGCATGGGCCGCATGCTGGAACGCTACGACCTCGCCTGGTTCGAGGAGCCATTGCCGGCCTGGGACCTGGCCGGCGTCGCCCGCGTGGCCGCGGCGCTGGACACGCCGATCGCGTCGGGGGAAACCGAATATGCCCGCTACGGCTTCCGCGACATGCTGGAACGCCGGTCGGCCGACGTGCTGATGCCGGACTTGCAGCGGGTCGGCGGCGTGACGGAGTTCGTCCGCGTCGCGCACCTGGCAGCGGCGTTCGACGTCCCCGTGTCGTCGCACCTGTTTCCGGAGATGAGCCTGTCCGTGCTGGCCGGGCTGGAGAACGCGACCTGGCTGGAGCATATGCCGTGGCTGTCGCCCCTCTACTGCGAGGCGATCGAGCTGCGGGACGGTGCCGCGGTCGTGCCGGACCGGCCGGGATGGGGATTTTCGCTGGACTTGGCGCGCATCCGTGCTGGGAGCTGAAACAACGATCAGTTAAAGCTTTTCTGGATCGAGAATGGCTATTATCGTTCCAATTGAGACTTTATACATTGCATAAAGATGGAGAGTAGGGATCGTCTGCTTTGCGCCACATTCCAGCCAACCGCGAGCCAAAAACAAATGCTGAAAGCGGACATAGCCTGGTGTTGGTCTGTTGACCGAGATTGGCCGCAAGCGGAGTCGTACTTCATAAACGTCCAGCACGAGAAAGCTGCCGTTCATTGAGGCGCTGCGGGAAAGTAAGAGCTGATACCAACCGCCATTTGCTCTGACCCTTCTGCAAGCACGCTGTCATCGCGAGGCGTGCAGCGCCGTGGCGATCCAGGGGCCACAAGGATGGTGCTGATGACCCCTGGATCGCCACGCCGCAAGCGGCTTGCGATGACGAAAACGGTCAGGGCAAATGGCGGCTGGTATGAGGCCGTTCCATAATAGCCGATGTAGCGGACACGCCTGATCTGTGGCGTCAGTGCCGGGTAGAGGCAGGCACGCCGCTTGTCTCGTCGAGAAACGCGCTCATGCCTTCCTCCTCCACGGCAGACTGGAATGCGGCATAAGCAGCACTGTCCGTGTCGAACAGTTCGTCCCAGACCGTTGAGGTCCCGTTCTCGTTGACCACTTCGACGGTGCGATGCCGAACTGTGGCGAACACGCTCTCGATCGGGTTGAACGTGCGCAGGTGCTCCCAGTGCTGACATTGGCGGCGAATTCAGGAGCTAATCACGCGGCCGATTGAAGTGCGGCGAAGCGCGAGCAACGTGTTTTCGCGACGGGGATGCCGGCGCATCATTCCGCGACCCGGACCAAGTTGACCGCAACTGCGGTGAGGACGTGCTGCAAACGCGTTTTGGCGAAACCAATGTAACGGCACCGGCGCAGACCGCAGCGGCTGATGGCCTGTGCGTGCGTGCCCTCGATCCCAGCACGGGCGGAGTAGCTCGCCCGGAACGCCTCGGTTTTCTGATGCTTGTGCGCGCTTTGCAGTGCTTCGAAGTGTTCGCGCGATTGCAGCCTGCTGGTCCGCGGTTCGTGCTTGCCGCGGTTACAACCCGGACGCAATGGGCACGGGAAAGGCGTTGTTGCATGAATAGAGTAAAGAGTTATCAACGTTGTAGGCCACATCAGAGATATGCCTTGAGTCCAAAATGGAATAGATCATTTCGGGCCGGACAATCTTCACGAGCTGTTGCGAGCATTTATCAACTGTGTCCCGCCTACGCCAAAGCTATCCCGCTGAAATTGCTCTACACCCTATCCAGGCTCTACTGCTGATTCATGCAACAACGCCCATCGCGTGGCACAGCGTCCGGCCCAGCCCCAGCAAGGCCAGCGTCGCGGGCGGCAAACGGCGCCTCCACCGGAACACGGCCCGCAGGTCGTTGCCCCCGGCCAGCATTGCGGCCAGCGTCAGGGTCACCATGGCGAGCAGCCCATGCTGGCGCCCCTTGCAGCCCCGCCGGTCGGGAACCAACGCCGAACGCTTCCACAAGCTCTCCGCAGAACCAGTCGCCGCAATATCAGCCCAACACCCTTCCAATACCCGGACACCACATGAGTCACTCACTGAACCTTGTCACCTCGCATCCGAACCATCTCTGAACCACCCTGGGTATCTTGCCCAAAGCTGGGACTTGCGACACGATCCGTCCCCGACGTTGCCGGAGAACCAAGCGACGCAAGCGAGGAAACGTCATATGCGCATTTGTGTTGCCGGTGCCGCCCTCGCATTGGGTCTATCCGCTGGAGCCGCCTTGGCAGCCGGCCCCAAAACCGTCGCAGCACCGCCGTCCGCCGATGGCTGCTTCAAGCCGTGGACTGCGCAGACCAAGTACTATCAGTGGCCGGCCAAGCCCGGCCCATTCAAGGTGGCGCTCGTCAACGGATTTGTCGGCAACACCTGGCGCATCCAGATGATCAAAACGGCCAAGGCCTACGCCGAACTCCCCGAGATCAAGAAGGACCTAGCCGAGTTCAAGGTCGTCAGCACCGGCACCGACGCCGCCGCCCAGCTCGGCGCGGTTGAGGACTTCATCAACCAGGGCTACGACGCGATCATCGTCGAGGCCGTCAGTCCGACCGGGTTCGACCGGGTGATCCGCCAAGCCAACGCGAAGGGCGTGGTCATCGTCCCGTTCGACAACGCGCTGGACACCGACGCGGTGATGCAGGTCAACGAAGACAACCACGCGATGGGCGTCAACGCGGCCAACTGGCTGCTGAAATACGCGCCATCGGCCAAGAAGCTGCTCGAGGTTCGGGGGGTGCCCGGCAACTCGGTTGACCGGGAGCGGCACGAGGGCTTTCGCGAGACCCTGAAGGCGGCCGGGGCGAGCCCGGACATCGTCGAGGTCGTCGGCAACTGGGCCACGGGCGACAGCCAGAAGGTGACTGCCGACGCGGTGGCGGTGAACGGGCACTTCGATGGCGTGTTCACCCAGGGCGGCTCGGACGGCACGGTGCAGGCCCTGATTGATGCCAAGCATCCGTTCATCCCGGTCGCCGGCGAGGGCGAGAACGCGTTTCGCCGCCAGATCGCCGAGCACAGCAAGGACGGCCTGAAGGGCATGAGCTACGGCCAGTCCCCGGCGCTGGTCGCGATCTCGATGAAGGCGGCCATCAGCGCGCTGAAGGGAAACCCGATGCCGCAACTGATTTCGGTGCCGATCCCGGTGGCCGACTTCACCGACCTCAAGGCCGGCGAGAACTATTACCCCGACCTGAACGAGCAGTTTTTTGCCGACAACGCCTTCCCGCCCTGCGGCGTCACCTTCACCGCGCCGCAGATCATGGGGCAGTCCAACAGCAACACGCAGTAGGCGCGTCGGACAACACGCAGTAGGCGCGTTGGACATGACGGCAATGGAGGCCGATGTGGACCGGCCCCCGTTGCTGGCGTTGCGCGGCGTCAGCAAGCGCTACGGCGGCGTGCGTGCGCTCGAAGGCGTGGACCTCACCGCCCATAGGGGGTCAATCCACGCGGTGCTCGGCGAGAACGGGGCCGGCAAGAGCACGTTGATAAAAATCATCGCCGGCGTGGTGCAGCCGGACGCCGGCACGCTCGCAATCGACGGCATGGTGCGTACTCTGCCCGATCCGCAGGCGGCGAACGCGGCCGGAGTCGTCTGCGTGTTCCAGGAGCTGTCACTGCTGCCCGACCTGTCGGTCGCTGACAACATCGCCATCACCAACCCGCCGCGCCGCTTCGGCCTGATTGACGGGCGTGCACAGCGCCGCCATGCCGAACGGCTGCTGGCCCGCGTCGGCTGCGAGGACATCAACCCGCTCACGCTGGTCCGCGACCTGCCGCTGTCGCGTCGGCAGATGGTCGAGATCGCCAAGGCGCTCGGCCGGGCGCCCCGCCTGCTGATCCTGGACGAGGCGACGTCGGCGCTGACTTCGGCCGACGTCGAAAAAGCCTACGCGATCCTGCTGGGCCTGCGCGACGAGGGTCTCGGGCTGCTCTACATCAGCCACCGGATGCACGAGATCGAGCATCTGGCCGACACCTGCTCGGTGTTCCGCAACGGGCGCCATATCGAGACATTCGCGCAGGGCGCGCGCAGCCCTGCCGACATCGTTCACATGATGATCGGCCGCGACATCCGCAGCACCTATCCACCCAAGCCAGGCTATCGCGCCAACACCACACCGGCGCTGGAGGCCACGGACCTCGCCTGGGCCGGCCGGCTGCACGGGATCAACATGCGGGTCGGCCGGGGCGAGATCGTGGGCCTCGGCGGCCTTGATGGCCAGGGTCAGCGCGATCTTCTGCTGGCGCTGTTCGGAGTGCTGCGCGGGGTGTCTGGCACGGTCGCAATTGACGGCCTGGCACGCGCGGTCGCAAGCCCGGCGGCGGCCAAGGACAAGCGCATCGGCATGGCGCTGATCCCCGAGGACCGCAAGACCGAGGGGCTGATGCTGCCGATGTCGGTCGCCGAGAACATCACGCTGGCTGCCCTGTCCGACCTCACCCGGGGACCTGTCATCGACCGTGGGCGGGAGGACGCCGGCATCGCCGACATGATTGGCAAGCTGCGGATCAAGGCCGGCGACCCTGCGCTCCCGGTGGCGACCCTCTCGGGCGGCAACCAGCAGAAGGTCGTCATCGCCAAATGGCTGCTGACCCGGCCGAGGATCGTGCTGCTGTGCGATCCCACGCGCGGCATCGACGTCGGCACGAAGCAGGAGATCTACCAGTTGCTCCGCGACCTCGCCGACGCGGGCACCGCGGTCGTGCTGTATTCGACCGATTATGACGAGCTGGTCGGCTGCTGCGACCGGGTGCTGATCCTGTATGACGGCCGGATCGTGCGCGAACTGGTGGGGGATGCAATCACCGGCCCCGCGATCGTCGCCGCCTCGCTGAACATCACGCCTGAAACAGCCACGTCGGACGCCGCATGAACAACCTGCGTATCCGTTTCAGCCAAAGCATCGGCTTTTGGCTCGCCGTTACGTTGTTCTTGCTGCTGTATGGCCTCTACAGCGGTCTGCATCCCAAGGGCTTCTCGGTTGACCTGCTGGTGCAGAACAGCAACGAGAGCCTGGCGTTCGTGTTCGTCGCCATGGCGCAGACGGTCCCGGTCCTTACCGGCGGGCTCGATCTTGCAGCCGGGGCGACGATGACGCTGGTGGATTGCCTGGCCTCGCACCTGCTGCACGGTTCGGCCGGGTCGATCGCGCTCGGCATGGCCGCGTGCCTCGCGGCCGGCGTCGCCTGCGGCGCCATCAACGGCTGCGTCGTCGTGTTCGGCCGCATCCAGCCCATCATCGCGACGCTCGCGACCGGCGCGATCTACATGGGCCTCAGCCTGTTCCTGCGGCCGACGCCGGGCGGGCACGTCAACGACGACCTGAATTGGGTCACTACGAACGCGCTGAACGAGATGGCTGGCACCTTCGGCTGGTGGGGGCGCGCGCCGCCCGGCTGGTTCAGCCACGGCGTCGGCCTGATCCCGATGCCGGTCGTGCTCATCGTGGCCGTGGTCGTGGGCGTGTGGCTGCCGTTCCGGGCGACGGTCACCGGGCGCGGCTGCTACGCGGTCGGCTCGTCGGAGGGGGCCGCGTTCATGTCGGGCATCAAGGTTTGGCGGTCCAAGCTGGCGGCCTACATGCTGGGCGGGTTTTTCGCCGGCTGCGGCGGGCTTTACCTCGCAATCCAGACCGGCAGCGGCAACGCCGACATCTCGCAGGCCGGCGCCTACACATTGAACTCGATTGCCGCCGTGGTCATTGGCGGCACGTCCCTGTTCGGCGGCGCGGGCGGCGCCATCGGCTCGGTGTTCGGCGCCATGGCCCTACGGGCGATCAGCTTTTGCTTCAGGGTGTTCGACACGACCGGGCCGCTCGGCTTCTTGTCCAACCCGCTGCTGCAGCCGATCTTCGAAGGGGCGATCCTGCTGCTCGCCGTCTCGCTCGGCGCGGCCCGGGTATTCCGGGTCAAGAACAAGTTGTCGCTGTTCACATGACCGCGGCCTGGCGCGGGCTGGACCGCCCCACCCTGATCGCGGCTGGTTTTATTGTCATCATCTTGGCTTGCGGCACCGCCTATACGCTGGCGACCCAGGGTACGGCGTCGTTCATCTCGCCCGCCTACCTGCTGCAGCAACTGCGCATCGCGGCGTTCCTGGGCACGGTCGCCGTCGGCATGATGCTGGTGATCCTGCTCGGCCACATTGACTTGTCGGTGCCATGGACGATCGCGGCGAGCGCCATGCTCGGCACCGCTGTCGGCGGCGTCTGGGCGATCCCGGTCGCACTCGGCGTCGGCCTTGGTGTTGGCCTGTTCAACGGCCTGGGCGTCGCGGTGCTGCGGGTGCCGTCAATGATCTTCACCCTCGGCGTCAACGCCGTGCTGCGCGGGCTGATGGTGATGCTGACCGGCGGGTTCGCGCCGCAAAGCTCGGCGACAAGGCCGATGACATGGCTGGCAAATGGCGCCCTGGTGCCCGGTGTCCCGGTCGCCAACGCGGTGGTCGTGTGGGGGCTGATCGCGGCGGCTATCGCCTTCGTGCTGAGGCGCACCCCGCTTGGCCGCTATATCTATGCAACCGGCAACAAGGAAGCGGCGACGTTTCTCTCCGGCGTGAACACGCCGGTTGTGCTCGTCGCCTGCTTTGTCGCGTGTTCGTTGTGCGCCTCGGTCGTCGGCATCCTGGTCGCCGGATATACCAGCAAGGCGTTCCAGGCGATGGGCGATGCCTACCTGCTGCCGGCGATCGCAGCGGTCGTCGTCGGCGGCACCAACATCCTGGGCGGCCAGGGGCGGGTGACCGGCACTCTCGTGGGCACCATACTGATCGTGCTGCTCCAAAGCATGCTGAGCGTGATGCAGATGCCGGAAGCCGGGCGGCAGGTGATCTACGGTTTGGTCATCATTGGCATGCTGCTCGCCTACGGTCGGCGAGACGGCATCCGCACCTGATGGGCCAGTTTCGGTGCGGCGGCGTCAACGTGTTGGACTGAGGTCGCGATGGCGCGCGATTAGGACGGCGTGCCCATGATTATGCCACAGCGGTGACGGCCGGTAAGCGTTGTCAAATTGACGGCTGTGACGACGCCGGGGGCTTACGGCTGATCAGGTTCTTACGATGCGGAGGCAACGCCGACCACCTCGCGCCAGGTGCGGAAGGCGGCGTCGCGCGGCATGATGCTGGTCGGCGGTCAGGCGGTCGCGACGGAGCTGGGAGTGGTTGTAGATGCGGCTGTGGGTGGACAGGAAGCGCTGGGGCCGTGTTGCACGGACCAGGGACGCGGGCGCAGTTGCCCCAGCCCTGCTTGAGTTCAGGCGATGCGGACGGAGATCGGACGATCCAGCTCCAGCATGCGGTTAAGGACATGGACGGCTACATAATACCGCATTTCGGGCACCGTTCAGGGTGGCACGCCCGGCAGAACGGCCGGCCGCAGCTCTGGCAAGGATCCAGGGCGGCCGGAACCACCAGGTGCAGCGCGTCGTCGCACACGAGGCGGGGCCGCTCGGCAGAAACGCTCCACTCGCACGTCGGCGTCTCCAACCGGCGCGCCGCCTGATTCCAGTCGAGCCGGATGGTGCGGTCCGCCTTGCGCCGGCGGATCTGCACCGTGAAGCGTTGTACCGGCATCGCCAGCTCCAGCGTCTGCACCCACTCGACCCTCACCCGCGTCGCATACTGGCGTGCAAGGTCATCGAGCTTGGCGCGATACTCGCGCCCGATTGCCTCGGCCCGCTGCTCTTCACGGCGGCGGCGCGGATCGCCCTCAGCCAGCGCAAGGGCGCGGAGCACGGCCTCGCGATGCAGGTCGTTGTGGTAGCCGTGCAGCCGGTCCTGGTCGCGGCCGAGGCGCCGGCGCAGCCCCTTGACGAACGGCGCCAAGGCCGTCTCCACCCGGGGCGGCAACGCGCGCGCGACAAGCCCAAGCAGGCGCGCGCGCTCCCATGGTGCAGGCAGCGCGGCGTCGTCCGGCATCACGGCATCAGACCCGTTCCCGCCCAGGGCAAGCTCATCGGCGGGCGCGTCGAGCGTGGGCGCAAGCGCTGCCAGCACCGCGTCGGGCAGCGCACCGGTCGCAAGGTTGACGCCCAGGCGCAAGGTGAAGTCGCGCTTGTCGTCCGACACGGCGGAGATGCGGAAGCCCAGC
>JAABUU010002951.1_pt1 | contig 22806 bp, 22 predicted proteins | sample 5559301 | NCBI WGS metagenome assembly JAABUU01 (sample SAMN10711884, study PRJNA513360) | rock metagenome | isolation source: Antarctica rocks | place: Antarctica: Victoria Land, Richard Nunatak white | reverse complement strand
TTTCACTTCTCGGCGGCGACGCTATGACCGCTTTGTAGTGGCAGTGTAGCATGGTGTGGGTGGGGCTGGCAAGTGCGCGCGTATGCTCTCGGCATCGGTGCCGCCGTGCGGCGGTGGTATGCCGAGTCGCCGGCGTGGGCGGGGCGCCCGGCCGCTCGACGGCTCCGGCCGGTAATAACGGTGCCGCCGGCGCGGGCCACAAGGCGACGAGCCTGCCCCGTTGCCGCAGCCCCCCCCTGCCCCGTTGCGAGCGCCACGAGGCCGATAGAGAGAAGAGATCAGGGTGTGCATTGCGTCTTGTCTGTGTCTTGTTTATGTCGGCAATCCCTGGCCCCTTACCTCGGCAATCGCTGACCCCTCAATACGCGTGGGGGTAGGCAATTCCTGGCCCCTCATGCAGGAGAGTAGCGCCCGACAGCATCGGCACCGCGCACGCCATCGACAGTATTTCTACACGGCCAGCAGCACGCGCGGCGCATCACCCGACTGCGCCGCGCACGCCGGCAACATTACGGCCACACTTGCCAAAACGGCGCGGCGCGCCACGAGCACCGGACCGACTCAGGCGCACGAAAGATTATCCGGTTCACTAGCCATTAAACCGAATAAATATGTAGTCATTTTGCCTCTCTTTTCGGCCTATTTTCCTTGTAATTGACTAAACGTTTATGCTATAATGGGCGTGTAGGGACCAAAAAAGGGGCAGGCTCCACCTCCCGGAAAAGATGAGGAGCCCGCCCGGTGAACACCCCTACGTAGGAGGTTCGCTGTCATGGTATCAGAACTCGCGCCTACCCCCCGTCGCACGTCCCGTGTCTACCGCCGCTCGACGTGGTGGACCGTCCGCATCCTCGACGCCGCCCGCTACGAGGTCACGCTGTTCCATCAGCGCTGCCCCCTCAATTGGCACATCGTCACCGTCGATCACGACGGCGCGGTGTCCTGCACCTGCCCCAGCGGCCGAGAGAGCTTCCGGCGCACCCAGCGCGGCTGGTGCGATCACATCGAAGCGTTGATGCGCGCCGCCCTGCGTGCCTACCGCCCCCTCACCCTCGACGCCGAACGCTTGACCTACTGCCCGCCCTGCCACGGCTGTCGGCCCGTCTGCCGCGCCCTCATCGTCCAGTGGAGTGCCGCCCTGTAGGCCACCGGGGGGGAGCGGATGCCCCACCGCTCCCCTCCCGTCCGACACACAGCGGAGAGGAGATAAGGACAATGACACCCGAGGAGCGCGTCACCCACTGCCGCCGCATCGGCCAGCTCGGCGGTCAAGCCACGTATCGCACGTTGGGACAAACGCACATGAGCGCCATCGGCAAGCGCGGTTTTCAAGCCGCCCTCGACCTGGGCTATGGCGCGTATCTATTACCCAAGTTGGCGCCCACCTACCGCGCCAAGTTCGGCCGCGAGCCCGTCGTCGGGCGCAAGCGGGACGGCGACGCCGCCCGCGCCCAAGCCCGCCACGCCACGCCGACCCTAGGGCGCTGCTCCTGGCCCGCCTGCACGGTGCCGGCCACCCAGCGGCATCACGTCGATGGCTGGAAAAGCAGCCCCGAGACGTGCGGCTTCTGCGCCGCCCATCACGCGGAGTTCGAGCGCCAGTATCGTGCCGCCTACACGCTCCACCGTCCGCACGCCCGCATGCAGGAGCCTCCCACGAAGCGCGCCGTCGCCCTGAGCATCGGCGTCGGCCTGGACGACGCGATCCCGTTCTAACCACACCGTGCCAGGGGTGGGACTCTCCCACTCCTGGCCCCCACGAGCGAGGAGACACCACATGAGTATCACCGCCACCACCAGCCCCCGCAGCACGCTCCGCGTGCCCGGCCCCGTCGCCTACCAGCACCGTACCCGTTTGCTCTGCCCGCCGTGCGTCACCCGCGAGCGCCCGCGCCCCTACGGCGGCGCGGTCATCCCCATCCCCGCCCCGGCCCCCGGTTGGCCGGCTGCCGCGCGCCGACTGTGCGCCGGGTGCGGCGTCACGCTGCCCATCCCCGGCCTGTTCGGGCTCGGCGTCCTGAGCGCCACCACGGCCGCGCTGGACGCCTGCGCGGCCGGCCTGACCACGCCCCCCGCGCTGTTCACCCGCCATTGGTCCGGCGACTGGGGCGACATCAGCCCCGCGGACGACGGGCTGAACGAGGACGCTATCTGCGACGGCGCGCGGGTGTTCAGCGTCTACCACCTGCAAGGCGGCGGCCGCGTCTGGTGCATCACCGAGGCGAACCGCCACGCCACGACCCTGCTCACCCCCGACGAGTATTAGCATAGGGGCCGGCCGGTGGGCGATCCCACCCGCCGACTGGCCTGGAAGGAGCGACGATGACCACACGACGACCCCGCCGGCGCCGACGCCTGGGCACGGCGGCCCATCCCGGCGGACGCTACCCCTGGTGGCTGCTCCATCACGCCCGCCGCCACATCTACCTCGACGGCGCCACCCCGGACCCCGACGACGACGACAGCCCGCTCGACGATGAGTTCGACGACGCGCCGCCGTCCGAGGCCCCGGCTATGACGACGTACCACGGCGACGAACAGCCCGACGGCTCCATCGTCGTGGCGTGCTGGACGAACGACAACCGCGACACCGGCTATCCGGGCGAGGAGGCCGCCTGGACCCTCACGCACGCGAGCCGCCAGGCCGCCCGCCGTATCCATGGCGCCAGCCGCGTCGGCTGGGGCGGGACACACGTCACCGTGACCGTGAACGGCCGGCGCATCGAGCGCCCCGAGGAGTGGGACCAACGCGACAACGACACTCACGATACCAGACCGGGAGCGTACTATGACGAACAACGTTGACATAACCATGACGCCGGCCGAGCGGCGCACCATTGCCCGCCTGTTCCGCGCACAGCAGGCCCAGGCGGCCGAGTTAGTGCGGCAGGCCGCGCAGGCTCTCAGCACACTGGATGCGCGCGACGACGACACGGCCCCCTGGGGCCGCGCGCTGCTCATCGCCGCGTTCGAGGCGCTCTACGAGGCTGAGAGCGCCCGCGTCCGCCACATGCAAGAGGGGCTCGACGCGTTCGGCCTCGACGCCGACGACGAGCCCACCCAGGGCGCGTGAACCGACGCCCGCGCGCGATCCGCGCCAGCGCATAAGGTGAGATAACGAAGGGAGGACCGTACGGACGCAGGGGGCGCGGCCGGCGGCCGCGCCCCGAGGGGCAGAGACCGACGCATGAGAGATGAGATGATAGCAATGAAAGACATGATAAACAGGACGAACGGAACCGAGGATGCCCTCTGGCCCGCGCAGCCCTGCGACGGACGCCACGGCTGGGGCGTCCTGATCGACGCGGAGGAAGACGGCGCACGCCATGGACGGCACCGTCTGACCGACCGGCCCGCGTGGCCCGGCGACGACAGCGTGACCGTGCGCCGGCCCCACCGGGGACAGGGGGGCGCGATCATCGCGCTCCCCATCCCGCCATCCACACGGGAACTGCGTCTCAGGCGGTACCCTAGAGGCATGGAGAGAGACGAGGAGCGCACGCACTTTACCACGACCGAGGCCGCGGCCCTGCTGGGCATTACCCAGCAAGGCGTCCATAGCGCCATCCGGCGCGGCCATCTACAGACGGAGTTGGTCAATCCCCGACTCCGCCTCATCCCCCGTCGCGCCATTGAGGCGTATCGGCGGGAGCGCCTCGGGCAGGTCGGCCGCCCCCCGCGCATGGGGCAGCGCAGGGACACGGAGGTGACCGAGGCGGAGGCCGAGGAGCCCACACCGCACGAGATATAGGGGAGCCATTCACCCCCGGAGGAAACGAACGATGGATACGAGACACGACACCAATGCCCGCGCGCGCGACGCCGCCCCGATCTTTATGGAATCGGCCGACGTCGCCCCGCTGACCGTCGACGAGCGCGACACGCTGCGCACCGCCTTCGCCGCCCTGGCCCACTCCGGCCGCCTGTTCGCGCCCCCGACGCCTGGCGAGATCCCCGGCCCGCTCGACCCCACCGATCCCGGCCTCGACATCCGCGTGCGCGCCATCCTCGACCGCCCCATAGACGCGCGCGACAACGACACGGGAGGATCGATCGCATGAACGCGCGCACCCTCCCGAGCCACGATCTCAAACTCATCGACGACCGCCGCCTTGTCTACGAGGGGGCGCTTGACCTTGGCGGCTTCCGTGGTGTGTCTTTCCACACCGCGGATGGCATGGGGGTCGTCGTGAGCATCGACCCCGCCATCCCCGCCGGCGCGGCCTTCCACATCAGCATCACACGCCCTGGCCACCCGCCCAGCGACGACGATATCGCCGTGGTCCGCATCGCCGTGTGCGGCCCCGGTAGCCACGTCCGCATCGTCACCCCTGCAACGAGCATGCTGCGCGGTCAGATCGTCCACCTGGACGAGGAGCCCGACCACTACGACCCGCCTGATGCCCCCTGGTGGACGCAGGAGGAGTTCGCCGCCGTCGCCGCGCAGATGGCCAAGGAAACGGGCATCCCGGCCAAACGCGCCGGGGCGAACATGGAACACCTGCAACGGCTTGGCTTGGCGCGCATCGAGCGGCGCTGGGATCCCGATCGCGGCGAACTGGTACCGCCTGACCTGCGCCCCATCCAGTGGCGTCAGGAGCGCCGTCAGCGACGCCAGGACGTGGGGCAGGGGCAGGACGCGGGGGGCCGATGACGCGCCTCCGCCTCACTAGCCCATGCCTGGCCGCTGCCGATGGGCTCGTCACCGACGTGGCCGCGCTCGGCACCGATGAGGTCGCCGTCCATAGCCCCTTGTGTGTGGGCCATATGGTGGGCGCCCCACGGCACGGTGCTTCGCTAAACCCTGGTACGGGCTGGCCACCGATACGGGGAGAGCGTCATGGCGCGACGACCCGCTAGCATGGCGGGGGCGGCGCGGAGCGCGCCTGGCTCGCCGGCGGAGCCTGGACCATCATTCAGGGCGACCCGCGCTACGACGCGGCCGCCACCGACGCGGAAGATCCAGACTACGTAGGGAACGTGGCTGTCTTCGATGACGGCTCGCGTCTCGTGCATGCGGCTACGGGCTGGGCCATGGGACCACGCCGGCGCACCCGCCCCGTGGGTTAACATACAAGACGACATAGGGAGGCCCACATGAGCAACGTAAAGATTATCGCCATCGCCAATCAAAAAGGCGGGGTCGCTAAAACGACATCCGCGCTCGCCCTCGGTACCGCCTTAGCCGACCGCGGCCAGCGGGTATTGTTAGTCGACCTCGACCCCCAAGGCAGTCTGACTAACGCCGTCGGTGTGCCCCCACATACCCTGACCACAACCCTGTACACGGCCATGACCGCCTATCTCGCCGAGCGGGACACCTTCACGCTCGATCCCTATCTGCACACCCTCCAACCGCGCCGCGACTTGCTGCCCACCAACATTGGGCTCGCACGCGCGGAGGTCGACTTGCAGCACGCCGTCCGCCGCGAATACGTGCTCGCTGAGATGCTCGCCGCCACCGTGACACCCCACGACGTGGTCCTGATCGACTGTCCGCCGTCGCTCTCCTTACTGACGATCAACGCGCTGACGGCGGCAACAGCCGTGGTCATCCCGGTCGTACCCGAGTACCTCGCCGCATACGGCCTCGGCCTGCTCATGGAGTCGATCGCCGAAGTGCGCAAGTCGAAACTCAATGCCACGCTCCAGATTGCCGGTGTCCTCCTGACCATGGTGGACTACCGCACGCTCCACGGACGCGAGACGGCAGAGGCCGTGCGCGCCCACCTTGCGGGACGCGTCCCCCTCCTGGGCGAAATCAAGCGCAGCATCAAGGCGGCCGAGGCGGCAGCGCATGGCCTCTCGATCACAGACTATGCGGCGGAGAGCGATGTCGCGCTCGCCTACGGGGAGGTCGCCGCAGCGATGCTCGCCTCCTGGGGCGTGAACGAGACGCCGCGCCCGGTCGAGGAGGCGACCCATGCCTAGAGAAACGACGGCGCGGCCGACCGCGCGCAACCCTCTGGCCGGCTTCTTCACCCCTCAAGCTGTGGGCGTCGAGGACTTGGCCGATGCCAAACTGATCGATGTCGCCTTGATCGACCCTAATCCGCACCAGCCCCGTCGCGCCTTCGACCAAGCCGCGCTCGATGAACTGGCCGCCTCAATCCGGCGACACGGCGTGTTGCAGCCGCTACTCGTGCGCCCTGATCAGGCGCGCTACCAACTTATCGCCGGCGAACGGCGCTGGCGGGCCGCTCAACGCGCCGAGGTGACGGCCGTCCCCTGCATTGTGCGGGAGATCGACGAGGCCGAGGCCGAGGTGCTCGCGCTCCTGGAGAACGTGCAACGGCAGGACCTCGACCCCGTGGACGAGGCGTGGGCCTACCAGCGCCTGATGGACCACCTCCACCTCTCGCAGCACGCCTTGGCCGTGTCCCTAGACCTGAACCATACCTACGTCCGCAATCGCCTCCTCTTGATCGAGGACCCCAGGATCGAGGCGGCTGTGCGCAGTGGCGCGCTCGGCGTCACCGTCGCCCAAGAGATTGCCCGCGGTACCGAAGACGAGCAGCGGGCAGCATTGCTGGGTCGGGCTGCACAGGGCGAACGGCTGCGGGTCCGCGACGTGAAACCACCGGCGGACGATCCCGATGTGCAGAGAGTTGAAAATAAATTTCAACAGGTGGCGGTCGATGCGGTCCCGACAGCGATTGAAAATAAATTTCAACCTGTCGGTATACAGCCGCTGGCTGAACTGCGTCACGGTGCCGGGTCCGCTGATCAAGACCAGCACGATTATGTCGCCCCCGAAGCCACCCGTGACACGAGTAGTGCCCGGAGAGACCGTACGGACGTTTCGGCAGACACGCAGGGTGCCCCGTCGACAACGTGGGTGCGCGCCGAGGATCTGCAATCATTCGTGCTGCTCCAGGCCGGTCATGGGCGTGCGGACCGGGAGCAACTGCGACAGGCGCTCTGGGTCGACCTGGAGGCCGTGGACGGCTAAGTGACGAATATGACCGACCTGCACACGAACAATGCGATAGACGACGCCCTAGCGGCGCACGTCACCCTAACCACGGATCACGTCACGGCTGACGACGTTGGCCCGCTCGTCGCGGCGCTACACGCCGCCGGCGTCGCGGTCGAGCGGCACACGTTCCTGCCCGTGCGCGGCGAGGAGCAGCACCCCTGGGGCGTGCTCCTGCTGACCACGTCCGGCCCGCCCCTGCCCCTGGCCCGCCTCGTCGTCCCCGCGACGGCCCCGGCCGGCGTCGCCTCAGCCCTCGCCGCCGCCCTCGGGGTGGGGGCGAGGGCGGCGCCGGCCACGCTCCAACTCAAGGCCGACGGCGTGTTTGTCTCTATCAGGGGCCGCGACTTATTCGACATAACACAGGCGCTCGACGCGCTCCCGGTCCAACTCGCGCGCCTGGACACGCGCCGGGAGGAACGCCGGCTCGTCTATAGTGAGGGTGTCTGGCGTATCGACCCGTGAAGGAGGCATGTGGTGGAACACGACATAACGACGGCACTGACGGTCGTGGAACACGACACAACCGATGTGACGGCGACTGCATACGACATAACCGACGTAGCAGCACCTGAACGCGACAGCACCACTGCTACAACGGAGGGTGCCGCCACGCCGGCAGCCGCGTCGGAGGGGCACGCGCTGCGGCCCGTGTCATATGTGTCCGTGCCCCCCAACGTATGGGCCTTGGCCCGCGCCGTTGCTGCGGTCCTCGATGAGTCGATGCCCCCAGCCATCCGCACCATCACCCGCGCGGTGGACCGACTCGGCCCCGCGCGGGCGCGGGCCGTTCTCGGCCAGGCCCTCACCGTCGAGGCTCAGGGCGGGCTCACGCTCCCCGACGGCCGCCGCCGTACCCCCGGCGGCGTCTTCTTCTACCTGGTGCGCACCAGTGACGCGATCAGCCGGGAGGATAAAGACTACATCTTCCCGTCGCAGGGAGGGCACCCCAAGAGGGCCGGAGGGAGCGGCACGCTGGCGGTGCCTGCCCCAGCGGCTCCCGCGCCGGTGGTCTGGACAGACGAGACGTTTCGCGCGCTCGCGCGGCAGCTACAACAGAACCCAGGGAGGGCTACCACCGTGAAGATCACCGTCATTGGCCGGCCTGGCGCGATCGTTGAGCAGGGGCAGGCCGTCGCCGTTGCTCTCATGAGCGAGAAAGTGCCGGATCTGCCCAAGGGGCTGCCGGAGCCGGCCGCCGGCACGCGCTACACCGTCTTCGTCGCCCGCAAGCAGTGGACGAAAGTGGCCGAGGCGCTCGCCGCCGACGCTGAGGATGCGGCCATCATCGAGGGCTACGCCGCTCTCGACCCGCGCGTGGAGGGCATCGCCGTCTACGCCACCAGCGCCACCACCAAGCGCACGCAGGTCGCCAAGCGCGCTACCACGCCGTGAGAGACACGGGAGCAAAGGTCACAGCGCGCGCTTCCATGGCGCTGAAGGCCTTCGGCGAAACGCCTTCATGCTGGAGTGCATGACACCAAGGGCGCTGCTGTTACCGTCGTGGTCTGCTCCACTATGCACGCTACCCTCTCCGCGTGACCGGTGGCCCACGTAGGGGGCGTGTGGTGGCGGATTGCGGGAACCATTGACGATCTTGGCTCAGTGCTTTTTCTACAAGTTAAGGATTTTAAGCCGTTGTCAAGGCCATTTTTGCAGCTCTTAAGCCAACCTGGTAGCCGCCATGTTGCACAAACGCATGAGGCGCATGGCGTAGCGACAGCCGTGTGTGGGAGCAAAAGGCTCGTGGAAGTACGGCGTATATGCTGCTACGCTCCCTTTGCCACCCCGAGCGGCGGAAATGCGGGTACTTGACATGTGGCTCAGAATCTTAACTTGTAGGCAATAGGCTCAGTGGATAGTTATACAGCAGCGTCGTGCCCACGTAAGCGGTCCATTGTCGGCGCTGGTCTGCTTTCGGTCAGCCGTGAGCATGGTGACGCGAGTGATGGGTACCGATATCTTGATATCTTCTGGGGCTAACGACATGCCGCTAGCGAGACGGGCAAGGTGAGCGAAACGTCGCAACGTTCTGGCGTTGCGCCTGACGGACGGCCTAAATAGCCAAAGCAGAGAGGCTGGTGAGCCGGCGCACATACGCACTCTATCTGAGCAGTCTTGTTGATGGGCACGACACCCTGGCGATCTATCGGATCTGTGCTGATCCCATGTGGGGACGGGCCGTATGAGCGCGGCCATTATCGTTGATGCGAACAGCACACGCCTTGGCCGACGTTTAACCAAACCTTAACAAGCCCTTAAACGCCTCTTAACGCTGATCGTAGCGGCGGGTGGTAGGGTGAGAACAGGGCGTCTAACCACGGCGCTCACGGCGCGACGAGTGGTGGATCGTTTCCCCTACTCTGGCCGACCATGACGAGCGAGGAGAAAGAGAGAGATGAACGGGCAACCCAGGTTGGAGCGACACCTGCTCAGTCGCTGTGCCGTCACGGCGGCGCTAGTCATCGTGCCACTAGGACTTGCCAACGGGATCACGTCCCAGGCACCGGCCGCCGTCCAGGCGGCCACGAACGCCACTGCCTGCCAGCTCAACGCAGCAGGCGGGACGATCAAGCATGTGATCGATATCCAGTTCGACAATACCCATTTCACGCGCGACAACCTCAACGTGCCGTCCGACCTGGAGCAGATGCCGCACCTGCTCAGCTTCATCAAGACCAACGGCACGCTGCTGACGAACCACCATACGCCGCTGATTTCGCACACCTCCGAAGACATCCTGACCGCGCTGACCGGGGTCTACCCCGACCGTCACGGCGTGGCGATCGGACAGAACAGCTATCAGTATTACAACAACGCTGGGTCGCCACGGTCCTACACCACCGCCTTTACCTACTGGACCGACACGATCGGGAACGGTACCTACAACATGCTGAGCGCCCCCCCCAGCACGCGTGCGGTCTCGGGGACGAACGCCCCCGCGCCGTGGGTCCCCTACACCCGTGCTGGCTGCAATGTCGGCGCCGTCGCGATGGCGAACATGGAGTTGGAGAACGCCAACGTCAACAGTCCGTACGGCGCGAACGACATCGCCACCGTCTTTGGCCCCACCTCGCCGGAGGCGCAGGAGAGTTCGCGCAACCGTTTTGCCGACTTCGTGGGTATCGCGGTCCATTGTAGCCAGGCCGACAGCGCCGCTGGCGCTATGTGCTCGAACGCCAATAATGGCAAGCCCGACGTGCTGCCCGACGAGCCGGGCGGCTACAGCGGCTTCAACGCCCTGTACGGCAACAAATACGTCGCGCCGCAACTCACCGCCGACGGCGGCGTGACGGTGACCGATACCGCCGGCCACCCGATCACGAACTCCGCGACCGGCACGGCGGGCTTCCCCGGCTTCGACCCGACCGCGGCGCAATCGCTCGGGTACGTGGCCGCGATGCAGGAGCATGGCGTCCCCGTGACCTACGCCTATATCGCTGACGCGCACGATCAGCACCCAGAGCCAGCCAGCGGCCACTCCGCCTATGGTCCCGGCGAGCAGGGCTACGTGGCGCAACTCAAAGCGTACGACGACGCCTTCGGCGCCTTCTTCCAGCGGTTGGCCCACGACGGAATCGACAAGAGCAATACCCTGTTCGTGTTCACCGCCGACGAGGGCGACCACTTCACCTCCGGGGCGCCCGACAATCCGGGCTGCACCGGCGCGACGATCGACACCTCACAGAATCCGCCGGTGGTGACGCCAGGCGCCTCCTGCACCTACGCGTCCTCCCCCTTCGGTGAAGTCGCCGTGGGCCTGGACGGTGCGCTGGCGCAGGAGCAGCAGGTCACGTCGCCCTCATTTACGGCTGGGAACGACACCGCGCCTGGGGTCTACCTTAATGGACAGCCCGCCCCCACCGATCCAAGCGCGCGGGCTGTCGAGCGCGCGACCGGTGCCTTGACGCTGACCAACCCGATCTCCCAGAAAGCCGGCAAGCTCACGCAGTACCTGGCCGGCCCGACCGAGCTGAAACTCCTCCATATGGTCACAGCCGATCCCGCCCGGACGCCGACCTTCGTGCTGTTCGCCCGTCCCGACTACTATGTGACCGGCGGGTGTGGCTACGCCTACAACAGTGCGCCCAGCGATACGTCACTGTGCGTGACGCAGAGCCGCTCCTATGCTTGGCTGCACGGGAATGTGCAACCTGACATCAGCACGACGTGGCTGGGTCTCGCCGGCCCCGGTGTCCAGCACAACGGCGTCGACAGCAGCACCTGGTCGGACCACACCGATATCCGCCCCACGATGCTGGCGCTGCTTGGCCTGACGGACGACTACAGCCACGATGGGCGCGTCTTGGCCGAGGATCTGGACCCCGCGGCGCTCCCCGCAGCGCTGCAGGCAAACCGTGACGGCTATATCAGTCTGGCGCAAGTTTACAAGCAAATCAACGCCCCCGTCGCGGCGCTCGGCCTCGCCAGCTTGCACATCTCGACGGCCGCGCTGGAGAGCGGGAGCGCTGCCGACGATTCGACCTATACCACCCTTGACAGCCAACTCAACGCGATCGGCGCTCACCGCGATACGCTCACCGCGCGAATGTCGACGGCGCTGGACGCTGCCGCCTTCAGTAACACGCCGGTCGACGCCGGGAAGGAGCAGGACCTCGTGAGCCAGGGGAACGGGTTGCTCGGCTCGGTTATCGTCCTGGCCCAGAATGCGGGCTCCAGCGGCACGAGCGGCACGGGTGGCAGCGCGACGGCTACCGCGACCGCGCAGCCGATCGGGACGGAGACCGCGACGCCAACGGCCGCCGCGACCGGCACGCCGCCGGCGGCGAGCAGCGCCACGTCCACCGCGACCGGCACGCCGACGGCGACAGCTACGGTAGGCAGCAGCGCGACGGCAACGGCGACGAGCACGCCGATGGCGACGACGACGGGTGGCGGTCATAAGCCGTTACCGCGCTACCAGCACGTCTTCATCATCATGATGGAGAACCATAGCTACGACCAGATTATTGGGAATAGCAACGCGCCACGGATCAACGCCCTGGCGCGGCGGTATGCGCTGGCCACGAACTACGACGGCGTGACGCACCCGAGCGAGCCGAACTACGTGGCGAGTATCGGCGGCAGCTACTTCGGCATCCAGGACGACGCGCCCTACTACACGCACACGCTCGCCGACCCCAGCGTGGCGAGCCAGCTAGAGGCCAAAGGGCTGACCTGGAAGACCTACCAGCAGTCGCTGCCGTCGGCGGGCTACCTGGGGACGACCTACCCCAGCGCGAGCAACGCCCTCTATGCCTCCAAGCATAACCCCTTCCTGAACTTCGCGCGCATCCAGGGGAGTAGGGCGGAGTTGCGCAAGATCGTGCCGTGGTCGCAGCTCGTGGTCGACCTGACCAGCGGCCGTGTCCCGAATCTGAGCTACATCGTCCCCGACCAATGCCACGACATGCACGGGACCGGGTCGTGCGCGGGCGACGACACGGCGTTGATCAAAACGGGGGACCAGACGGTCTCCGCGCTGGTTTCGGGCATCATGCGCTCGCCCGCGTGGCGCTCCGGCCACAACGCCATCGTCGTGACCTGGGATGAGGACGACTTCTCTCCGACGAACCTGGGGTGCTGCGACGCCAATCCGGGCGGTGGCCGCGTGGCGACGATCGTCATCGCCAACCACGGACCGCATGGCGTGCAGGACACGACGCCGTACAACCACTACTCGCTCCTGCAGACGATCCAGGGAGTGTTCCGGCTTGGCTGCCTGCACTACACCTGCGATACGGCCAACGTCACGCCCATGGCGCGCCTGTTCGATGAAGGCCGCTCGGGCTTCGACAGTGCCCCTTTCGGGAAGAAGTAGGGTTCTTGTCGGGATACTGTTAGCGCCTGCGGTGAGCCGGCCCCCATGATCGGGCCGGCTCACCGCAAGACAACCGCCTCCGGCTGCCGTACCATTCATCGGCAGCCGGGGGCGGTTGTTCTGGTGTCAGGCACCTCCTGTGCTGGGCCATGCCGTAGGCGTGGCGCGCCAGCGCGCGATGGGGATGATGTTGGTCCACCACGTCAGCCGCGCGATCGTAGCGACAGGCCGTTACGATCGTGCGGCCATGTCCGCCAACACGCGTTGGCGGATGCCTGTACAAAAGGCAGCGGTCGTCGGAACCGGCGCCCCAACGATATACCTTGAAGGAGACGTGGTGCTCAACGACGCAACCCTCGCTCCCGCGGTCGTGTGGCTGCTGGCCCTCGCTCTGGCATCACTCACCGTACGCCGCTGGGCCGGTCCCTGGTCCCGGTCCCATCCCGTGCTCGCCATTGCCGCCACCGCTGCCATGGCGCGCGCCGTGCCCATTGTCGTGCTCGATCGCGGCTTACCTTTCGACATCGAGGCGCATTGGTGGATCGGCTCACTGGCCCTGGCCAGGCGCGATGTCTATACCGATCCACTCGCGCACGGGCGCTATCCCTATCCCCCGTTCCTACACGAATATCTGAGTGCACTGCTAGTCTGGTTCTCGAGGGGAGACCGCGGGCATTTCCTCGTTTTCGACAAGCTCGCGCCCGCGCTCTGCGGCATCGCGATCGCCGTGGTTGTGCGCGCCATCGCTGGCCGGCTCGGTCGCAGCCCTGAACAGGCAGTGCATCTCGGCTTGCTCTACGCCGTCAATCCGCTTCCGGTCTTGGTGACGGCCTATCACGGTCAATTCGAGGAGATTCCGGTCCTGGGTATCGCGCTGGCCTTGTTCCTGCTGTTGCCGTCGCGGCTGGATCGGCGTGTGGGGGTTGGCGCGGCGTCGCTCTCGGCCCTGGCCCTGGGCCTCGCCGTGGCCTACAAGACCTGGCCGCTGCTCGTCTTACCACCGCTCCTGATGCTGATCCCGCGTCGCGACATGCGCTGGGAACGCGGCGGCGCGCTTATCGAGCTGGTGGGATCGTGGGCGCTCTACAGCGCGTTGACTCTGACGCCGCTGGCCATCACGATGAGCCTGTACGAGCAGGCCGTAGCGCACACGAGTCTCCTGGCGCGCGTGCATCAGGCGTTGACGACCACGGGAACGCTCACACATCGCCTCGCGCACGACCACATGCTCTACAACGTCCTACAGTACAAGGGAGCGCAGGGCTTTTGCTGGGGCTACGTCGCGCTCGCGCATGCGTGCTGGCTACACTCCGCCCGCGCCCGCCCGCACCCCGGCATCGTCGCGCTTAATGGCGATCTGCTGCGGATCGCGCTGGTCGTGGTCGTGCTGGCGCTGCTGTGGCGCCGACGGCCGCTCGAAGGGCTGGCGGCGCTGCCCCTCGCCTTTTATCTGTTCAGCCCTGGGTGGGGACCCAACTACACCATCTGGGTTCTCCCCTTCCTGCTGGTGTACGAACCCGCGCTCTGCGCGCGCTATACGGTCGTGATGCTGCCGTTGGTCGCGCTGACGTATCTCGACTCGCTCTACGCTGCCTTCAACCACGACAACGTCTCGTGGACGGTCCTCAAGCCCGTCGAAGCCGCGCTTGGCGTGGTCGCCTGGCTCGGCGTTGGTGTCGTCCTGGCGCAGGTTTACGGTGCCGGTCGAAGGCGCGGTGACGCCCCCGTGCCTGTCATTGGCCACGAACGATCTCACGCCCAAGAACCGATGGTGCAGCCGGTATGTCGGTAGTGATGCGTGGCGCGTGATCAGTAATGAGGCGACGCAAGGCATCCGTACGGATAAAAAAGAGGACTATCCGCACGGATGCTTTGCGTCGCCAGCACACTATAGACGGTCAGGAAAAGAACGAGACGGGATCTGACAAAAAGGACGGGATACCGTACCCTGGGAGCATGGCATGAGACCCAATGCGACAGGAGGTATCCCGTGCACATCAAGATAGCGTTTCGAGGGGCGACCGTCAAGGAGTTGCGGATGGCGTGGCAGCACGCGTTGCGGCAGGGGAACAAGCGGTTGGTCAAGCGGATCAGCGCGTTGCTGCATCTGAGCGACGGCGTGGCCGTCGCCGAAGCGGCGGAGCGCGTGGGAGCGGGCGAAAGCACGGTCCATGGCTGGCTGCGCGCCTTCATCCTGCGTGGCGTCGAGAGCCTGCGCTACGGGGCCTCGCCCGGACGCCCGTGCAAGCTGACCCCCACGCAGCGGGATCGCTTGAAAGAGCTGGTGGCGGCGGGGCCACTGGCGGCGGGCTATCCCAGTGGGTGTTGGAGTAGCCTCATGCTCCAGGATCTGGTCTATCGGGAGTTCGGCCGGTGCGACAACGCCCATTATCTGTGTACCTTGTTGTCCAGGTACCACCACACGAAAGTGTGCTCATGCGACCCTCCCCGTTGGTGGTGGCGCGGGGTGGGCGGGGAAGGGGAGGGGACGATCATGATCGCGCCTGCGACCGCGCGGCGGTTTCGGGGTGACCGTCCGCACGCGGGGTGGGACGGGATAGCGCAGCAACGCGTCCATGGTCCACGCATGGTCGGCCAGCCCAGCGGCCATGGCTGGCGTTCGCTCCTGCCACTTGCGCCCCCCGATGGCGCGCAAACGCAGGCTCTCGTGGGTCCAGCAGAAGTTGTAGGCGCAGCCGACGAGCCACATACCGCTCTCCACGAGCGCCGTCCCGTGCGCGATGCCCCGTCCGCGCCGCGTCAAGGGCGCGAGATGCGCGCGGAAGGTGGCGTTCAGACGTTCGATGTAGGCGGTGTTGATGGCGGTGCCGCCCCGCGTCGCCGCGCTGACGCGTGTGACGGCGTCCTCCGTCCCGACGACCACGCGCCGCGTGATCTCCGCCAGCCGCCGCCCCTGGCGACTCTTGACCACCTGGGCCAGCAAAAAGCCCTCGGGCAGCACCAGTCGGCCGCAAGCAGTGGGTCAAGGTCGCCGAGGCCCTCGCCGCCGACGCGGAGGACACGGCCATCATCGAGGGCTACGCTGCCCTCGACCCGCGCGTGGAGGGCATCGCCGTCTACGCCACCAGCGCCACCACCAAGCGCATGCAGGCCGCCAAGCGCGCGGCCACGTCATGATAGATAAGACATGGTTCAGTACACGCTCGGCGCGGCTTGACAGTCTGGACCTTTGCCAGGCGTAACACTGTCAAGTTCGTTTGAACCATGTCTAAGGGCGCAAGGATAGCAAACGTAGCGCGCCAAAAGGAAGCAGATCAGGCGCGTATCATCGTTAGACATGGTTCAGCACAGGCGCGTTCCAGCTTTGTATTCGGCACTGAGAAACGGGCTCATGCACACATTTGATGCTTGGGGGTGAGAGGCAGAGTATGAGGAGACACCGCCCGCGCGGTCTGACGGCCTACCCAGGGAGTCCTCTCATGCACCTCAATCCCGCCAGCTTCTTGCCCCATCTTAAAGGTCTGCGCTTCGATCACGTCGAGATCGCCGAGCGCCGCATCACGCTCACCGTCCTCAAGACGCTCAAGCGCCAAATGTTCGGCCGCGCGGGCCTCGCCCTCTTGCGCGAGCGGATGCTGGACGGAGGATAAAGCATCAAATGTGTGCATGAGCCCGCTTTCAAACGCCGAACACACCAGCTTGACAGTTTGAACAGTCGAAAACAAATCGACAGCGGCCATTTCACGCCTACGGAGGGCCATTTCGCAGCTACTGCCAATTTAAAACTGTCAAGCCCGATTGAACCATGTCTTAGCTGATATGCGGCAAGGCGGACGCACGGTAGCCGACCATGCCAGGGTCATCCCGCGTCACCAGCCCCCATCATCTGAGGCATAGGCCTCTGACCTTGCAGGCCTTGACGCAAGATTTGCCCCGAAATCATACGCGCCAGTTAGCCAGCAGACGCCATCCAGAGGCATCAGTGCGAGGAGACTTTTTGCACGGATGGACGAAACGGCCAGCACAGGGAGGACGTGGACCTTGTGGCGCACATCGAACGCGCAACGGCGCACCTTGTCGCATCGGTCTGTCTAAGGCGGCGCGTCGCTACCATCTTCAGCCATGAACCCTATGGCGTCGACGCGGCCCGGTTCGGAACGTCAAAGACGGTCAGCGTAGGGTAGTGATCGGACGCGTGCTCCGCCACTGGCGTGCGAATAATCCGGGATTCGACGGCGAAAGGCGCCAGTGTCGAATCGGCCCAGATAAAATCGACGCGAGAGGCGGACGCGCCGCGTAGGGTGCGGGGAGGCTCCGTCGAGGGGTCCCGGCGGACAGCCGCCCGCCATGTGTCGACGAACCCGTGCTCCATCATGCGCCGACCGATTCCTCCCCGCACGGCCACGCGGTGATCTTCGGGCAGGTCGGATCGCCACGACGAGGATTGATCCCCTTCACCCGGCGCCCACGCGTTGAAATCGCCCAATGCGCACCGTTGGCCATCACCGTGAGCGAGAACATCCAGCAAAATCTCCACTTCGCGCATCTTTACCCCCGATCCGGGAGGTCCCGCAAAGGCACGAAAATGCACGTTGAAGAAACCAACGGGTTCGGCGTGCGGGGGCTCGACCCATACTTCCAACACCGGACGGAACATGGCCTCCGGATCTCCTGGATGCACCGTCATACGTGTCACCGGCCAGCGTGTCAGCAACGCGAGATGCTCCGGTTCGGGCGGCGACTCGGGCCGGTTTGATCGCCCGACCACCGGCGGCATCCCAAGGCGTTGCGACAGGGCTAGGAGACCGTCGATGTCGTCGACTTCCTGGCAGGCCACAACGTCCGGTTGTGCGTCCTGAATGACCTGGGTCAGGGCATCTAACCGGTCTCCCGGAGCGTGGAGCATATTATAGGTCATAACGCGCATCGTTGGCATGAGGCTATCTCCTTGTACGGTGAGAGTCGGCGCGGCGGCGCCAACCGGCCTATGTAATTGATAGGGGACGTCACGCGGCACTTTCTTCCTCAACGCTGGCCGGTGAAGGTTACACCTTCCAGGAATAGGCGTTGCAAGAAGATAAAGATGATAAAGATAGGCACGCTGAAGAGCACCGCGGCGGCCATAAGCAGGTTCCACTCCGCCCCATTAGCGCTCAAAAATTGCTCCAGTCCGATGCCGAGCGTCCACGTCGAGGGGTCATTGAGGTAGATCAGTGGACCAAGGAAATCCTTCCACACATCGACGAACGTGAACAGGCTGACGGCCACCAGGACGGGGATGCTCAACGGGAGGATGACTCTGCGGAAAATGCCCAACTCGCCCGCGCCATCGACCCGCGCCGCGTCGGAGAGATCCTGCGGGATGCCCAGAAAGAACTGTCGCAGCAGAAAGATGTAGAAGGGGTTGCCCAGAAACGCTGGCACGATGAGGGGCCAATACGTGTTTAACCAGCCGAGATTGCGGAAAATGAGATAGACAGGGATCATCGTCACCTGGGCCGGGAGCAGGATGGTCGCGAACATGAGGAAGAAGACGAGGTCTCGTCCAGGCCACTGCAACCGCGAGAACGCATAGGCGGCCAGCGGGCATGAGAAGAGGACGCCGACGATGTTGCTCGCGCAGAGGAGCAACGAGTTCTTCAGGTAGGAGACAAACGGTATCGTCGTCACGACGCTCCGATAGTTGTCCCAGCGCAGTGGCCACGGGACCCAGACGACAGGCTGGGCAAAGATCTGGTCGGAGGATTTGAGCGACGTGCTGAGCAGCCAGATGAACGGAGCAATGACGAGCGCGCAGAGGAGCAGGAGCGCGCCATGCCGCGCGATGCGCCCGCGCCGACGTGTGCCCGCTGCCTGAGACGACCGCGCGGCGGTCATACGGCGGGACACGATCATCGCGTCCTCGCTTCGTAATACACCCAGTCGCGTGAGGTACGGAAGAGCACGGCGCTCAGGACAACGACGATCAAGAACAGGACCCAGGCCAAGGCCGACGCGTAGCCCATGCGTAAATAGCCGAAGGCGATCTGGTAGAGGTACAGCGGATAGAAGAGCAAGGAGCCCTCGGGCGCGCCCAAAGACGTGGCGCCTGCGGGTCCGCCACTGATGACAAACCCCTGGGTAAAGTACCCAAACATGCCGATCGCGGTCGTCAGTACATTGAAAAAGAGCACCGGCGTCACTTGCGGCAGCGTAATATGCCTGAAAATTGGCCAGCCGCCCGCGCCGTCTAGTTCAGCAGCCTCGTAGAGAGACCGGGGAACCTGCCGCAAACCAGCCAGGAAAATAATGGTGGTGTTCCCGCTGGTCCATATCTCGATCAAGAGGATGCCCGGTTTCGACCATGTTGCGCTGGAGAACCACCCCGGTCCGCCGATGTGCAGGGCGTCGAGACCGCTGTTGAGCACCCCCCCCGCAGGGTTGAGAACCCAGAGCCACAGGAGCGCCGAGGCGACCGGCGGGACGAGGACCGGGAGGTAGAGCACGGCGCGGTAGACGCCCAGCCCCCGCAGCGGACGGTTGAGTAACAGGGCGGCTCCCAGGCTGACGCTGATCACCAGCGGGACGCCGAACAGCACCATATAGAGGGTATTGCCAAGCGCCTGCCAGAACTGAGGATCGTTGGTCAGGAGCGTCTGATAGTTGGCCAGCCCGACCCACTGCTGCGGTGTCATGAGGTTGTACGACGTAAAACTGTTGTACAACGTGAGTACAAGCGGTCCCACGGTCAGCCCGCAGAAGCCGATCAACCACGGGGCGAGAAACAGGAGGGGGACGCCGAACTGGCGCAGCGCCCTCCCGCGCCGGCACCTATGTCCCCGCGTCGGGCGCGGGGACATAGGGTGGATTGTCGAATCATCCATGGCTCTGGTCATGGAGTTCGGAGGCCCGACTCTCAATGGTTGAGCCGCGAATTCTGGAGGGCCTGGGCGAGTTGCGGCGCGATCTGCTGCTGCACCCCCGTGAGCCCCGCCTGCACCGATTCTTGGCCGTGGATAATCTTTTCGACGGCGGCGCTCATCGCGTCGTTGTACTCCTGGCTTACCGGCGTCGAGGGCCACGGGAGGATGTTCTGTCCGGCGCTATAGTGCCAGAAAGCGGCCATCGTCGGGGTCGGCGCCAGCGACGGATTGAAGACGATCGACTTGAGCTCGGGAACCGCTTGCATGTCGGCGACGTAGTATTTGCGCACCGTCAACTCTGTCCCTGTCGTTTCCAACCACTGAATGAGATTCCAGGCGTCCTGCGGATGGCGCGAGCCGCGCGGTATGACCAGCGGGTTGCCGCCGACTGATCCGAGGTTAGCCGCCGCCGGATAGCCGTCGGCGTAAGGGATGGGGGCAACACCGTAGTCGACCTTGGGCCCGTACTGCTGGAGCGTCGGCTGCAGATATTCGCCCGCGACCTCCATGCCCAGCTTGCCCGCCACGAAGGGATCGAGCCCAGTGGCGTACCCGCCGGCGCCGGTGTTGAACCTGTCCAACTTGTCGGGGTTGAAGGTCTTCCAGTAATCCGCCAACCAGTGCACACTGGCGACGACGCGCGGATTGAGCGCCGTGATATGGTGGGCCGAGGCATCGACATAGCGGCCACCGTAGGCCAGCCCCCAGATACCGCGGAAGAACGTGGGAATGAACCCGACCTGGGTGTAGGAGCCGTTCGATCCGGTGATCGTCATTTTTTTCGCGTCCGCCTCCACCTCGCTCAGCGTCCGCGGCGGCCGCGCGATGTGCGCGCGGGTCAGCAGCGCCTTGTTGTAGTACAACATGTAGGTATCTTCCATGAACGGCATGCCGTACTGATGGCCGTACACGGCAACGGAACTCAGCGAGGCGGAGGTGTAATTCGTCAGATTGAGGTGGCTACGCGCGATGAACGGCTGCAAATCTACGACCGCGCCGTTCGAGGCTAACGAGCCGATATCCACGGTCGTGATGAGAGAGGCTGCATCGGGCGGGTTAGCGGCCGTGATACTCGCCACAAGTTTGTCCTGCGCCACGGCGGGGACGACCGTCCAGTGGACGGACGAGTGCGTGCGATTATAATCGTCGATGAGACCGTTGAACGCGTGGATCACCGGTGTGTCGGTCCAGGCCAGCCAAAACTTGAGCTCTTTCGGGCTGGCGCTCCCTACTGCACGCGTCGGCATGGCGACGCTCGCACCTGTCAGGAGAAGACCCAACGCGAGCACGGCTGTGAACCTCGAACGGCGGTTTCTTGGCGGCAGATCAGATGTCATCCTCGTATTTCCTTTCGCGTTTCGCATGCGTCGTGCGTGACCACATGGATCGTGCGTCACCAACCCCTGGAGGAAGGCCCCTCCTCACAAGCTATCACGCGAACGTTAAGAGGCTGTCAACGGCGCATAAAAGGGAGGTTAAGGCATTGTTAAATCCTCGACTGTTGTGATTTGACGGGCACTGGATGATCATGTCGGCGCCAGGCCCTGGTGTTTGGCAAACAAAGAGGTCAGCACGTCCTCGATGGTGACGCCACCGAGGAGACGGTCATGCGTATAGAGCAGCAGTTTCTGGAGCAGAGCGACGGTTTGCTGGCGACACACCTCCCCGATGGTTCGGACGGGGACAACGCCGTGAGCCAGTGGCGGGGGGAGACAGGCCAGGTGCAAGAACGAGTAGGCCACGCACACCAGACACCAATGTTTCTCAATGGCTTCGGCGCTGCGCATGCGGTACGTGTCCAAGCCCAGATGTCCCTTACCGTCCTGGTAAAAGGTTTCGGTGGGCCAACGCAACAAATAGGTGGCGATGATCCGCTGCGCTGGGCACTCCACTCGCGCTGGTTGGTGACCAGCACCACGTAGGACCCGCTCAGATCAGCGTGTTGAAAACTGATGACCAGGCGCACCTTGCCCAAGCCCGGTATCCGTACGACCAGCGTGAAGCACCAGTAGGTCTGCTCCTTGACGGTCACGGCCCGGTACGCGGTCGGCGGGATCAGGGGCACCAGGTCCTTGACCGCGCTGTGCGGACCCGGCAGGGCGATGGCCGTCCCGCGGGCGTCCTTGAGCGTGAAGCTGGCCGTTTCCAGGTTGCGGTTCCGCTTGAGGATGCTGATCCAAGCCTTGTGACGGCGCTCGGCGACCCGCACGACCTCCTCGGACAGATACCATCCGTCGAACAGGAGCACCCCAAAGGGCGTCTTGTGGCGGATCGCAGCCTCAATCAACGCAATGCCCAGGTCGATCTTGGTGGCGAACTGCGCATGCAGGGCCAGAAACACGGGGTCCTGGAGCAGCACAGGGTCGACCTCTTTGTGCAGCCGCGCCCGCTCCTTCTTCGTACGGGGGATGGCCCGCCCTGGGACGTGCCGCGTCACGAAGGTCTCCCACTGCGTGATGTCCTCGTAGCGCCGATACAGGCGCAGGTCCAGCGGAAAGCGCACCGCGCCGCTGACATAGAAGCTCGTCACGGGGTTGTGCGCCAGCGGATAGGTGCCCTCGCCGTGGTTATAGTGCCGATCGACATGCTCAAACAGGCTGCCTACATGTTCGCACAACGTGTCATCGAGCACCAACGCCGACGTGCGCTTGGGCTGGCGCTGGGCGCGCGTCTGATCCAGCAGGTAGCGGATGCGCCGGGTGTTGACGTGCGCCGGATCCCAGTCAGCCTCCGAGAAGAAGCGCGAGAGGTTCGTTTTATCGGCGCTCTCCACCAGACAGCGCGCGATGTTCGCCATGCTCTTGTTCTCCAGCACCATCAGCCCCGTGAGATAATGCTCGAAGTGGGCGAACTGCCGCCGGTTCCCGCACAAGTCCCGAAACGCCGCGGCGTGCGTGCTGACCAGCGGGGCGGGCGCGACAAGAGGCAGTTGCATCGGAGGGTCTCCCTTTCATGGCACATGGTTCTGGCCTTGCAGGGTAGCAGGGTCCGCCTGCCAGCGCAAACCACAACAGTCGAGTTCCCGTCTATAACCTTAACCTCCGCTGCGGCGTCGAGAGGACGCTGCCTAGCTGTTTCACCTGGGCGCTGCGGTCGGGCTGCGGCCCGACGTGTACCACGATCGCCTGGGATGAGTTACACCGCTA
>JAABUU010002950.1_pt1 | contig 22824 bp, 14 predicted proteins | sample 5559301 | NCBI WGS metagenome assembly JAABUU01 (sample SAMN10711884, study PRJNA513360) | rock metagenome | isolation source: Antarctica rocks | place: Antarctica: Victoria Land, Richard Nunatak white | reverse complement strand
TGATACCCCTTCTCTCCCCAACGACTTCGATGATATGAACGAGGTCCAGCAGAGGCGCGCCAAATCTCTGTTATCTCAACAATCTCTTTTCAAAGCATATGAAATCCTGTCGCTCCAAAGGAACAAGAAGGTCTATCACGCCTTGCGCCATCAAAAGGGTCTTGGATGCCAGATCATCACGTTTGCTGGTAATCTGTTGCAAGATGGGGAACCTTTGGTCAAGGGACAGCTTATGCAAGTTCAGCGCGAGTGGCAAGGACTGCCCGCTGTTCGAGCGCGAGCTTGCCCAACTTGTCCTTTGCATTTTACTTCCCGAGATTTTCTCGCTCAGGAATCAGAGGAAGCGAGATGGATACAAGGGCTGGAGCTGATGACCCAAGTTTTAGAATCACTCGGCACAGTCGACAGAGGTTGGCATGGATGGATAAAGGCAGAAGACTACGCTCTTTTCAAAGAAAAACTGGATCATGTTCGTCAACAATTCTTGGATCAGTTATCAGAAACTGAGGAGGACCGACCGAAATGGCTTTCAGCCTGGCCTTTTAAGGATTAAGTGTGTTGTCAACCTCTTAGGCGTATATATTTCACGGAAGAGGAAATCTGGGGTGGTTTTTGATAATGATATCCTGTTTCGTCTCAACATCACTACAACAAATTAGAAGGAGCGTACCAAAAGTATGCGATGGAAGAAGAGTCTTTACAGAGCTCAAGAAATGTGTCATTTGTAGTTTCTTCTAACTTTCTAATCTGAAAGCATACAATCATCGATGTAGTAATAACGAAAGTACATCGAAGTCTCTTTCATGACTGTGAGTCGCATAATCAACCTAAGCAAGAAAGAAAGTATCTACTCTAAGTACAGTACATCAGCTCCCTATGACCCCGCCTGGTTCGGCTCAACCTTCGAAGTCATATACTCGCTTTTGCCCGCCACCAGGAGCGCAAATTCATTGAGCGACGCAGATTGAAGAATCTCAAAGACCGAGACCTTGGCTTTGACGGTACTGCTAATCCAGTTGCGCAGCTCTACCCCGACAAGAGAGTCAACGCCGTACCGCGACAATGGCAGCTCGGGATCGATGTCAGACAACGGGATGTTGAAGATGTCCGACAGCTTAGCGCCAAGGGCGTTCACGAGCAGCTTCGAGGCCGCATCGATGCTAGGCGCCGCCGCGAAAGCCTGGACAAATGCGGCCGTGGTGGACTTGCTATCGGACGCTGCAGCAGTGTTGAGGCCGACCTGGCTCGCAATTCTCAGCGTGCCAAAGCGACGGTCGTTCCGCATGGCGGACTCGGTGGCGAAGGCGTGGAAGTTAGGTCCGACGATGACCTGGCTGTCCGCGAGGGAACCTCGCAACGGGTCTCTGATGCCGGCTTCGATGATTCCGAGCACGGCTTCGATGTCGACGGAGCCGAAGCCGACGTTTTCGACACGTGCACGGAGGCGTTCGTCGCCGCTTGCTTCTCTTTCTGCCACGTAGCCGACGGAGCGTACAGCGCCCAGGTCGATAGTGACGGCTGGCTTGCCATTTGCCGTCCGCTGGCGAGCGAGAGCGTCCTGGAAGGTATTACCGGCAGCGTAGTTGGCCTGCGACATGTGGCCTGCTACACCGGCGACAGAGGACAGCATGATGAAGAAGGACAAGTTGGGAAGGTGTTTGTGTAGGTTGCGGCTGCCGTTGATCTTGGGTCGCACTCCATTGGACCATTGCTGGAATGTCATGCGCTCCATGACGGTGTCGTCCAGCACCATAGCACCAGTGATCGCTCCCGTGATTGGAGGCAACCCGGCTTCAGCAACTTGCTTCAAGAGTTGGAGGACGCTACTCTCGTCTGAGACATCGCAGTCACGTATCAGAAGCCGGCATCCAACAGCTTCTGCTTCCTCGATGAGCTTCGCAGCTTCGGGATGGGAGCTGGCTTTGCGAGAAACAAGCACAACGTTCTTGGCGCCTTTGCGGATGATCCATTCGGCGACCGCGCGACCAATACCGCCCAGACCGCCGGATGCCAAATATGTAGCGTTCTCTTTGTCCAGGGAGACAGGCGGTGGGCGTGTGATGACCTGTAGAGAGAGCACTCGGTCAGCATTTCTACTTCACACCCAAGGAGGCAAGACAAGGGATACTTACATTGACTTTGTCGCCAGAATTTGGTACCAGCACCAACTTTCCCATATGTGCTCCCCCCTGCATTTGACGCATTGCCGTGGCCATATCAGTGATCGAGAATGGGGTGATGGGATGAACGGGAGCAGCGTGACGTTCACGAACAATGCGGACACACTCCACCAGGGCTTCATGTGTCAGGCTACCACGGTACTCTGTGAGCTGCATCAAGTCAAAGCTGGTGTAAACGGCGCAGCGACCGAAAGGTGCAGTCTCCAGACTACGGTTCGCCTCGATGTCGACCTTGGTAATATCAACAAGGCGACCAAAGCGGGCCACACAGTCCCATGTAGCTTTCAGCAATGGTCCTGACAAGGAGTTGAGCACCATGTCAACACCCTTCCCATTTGTTGCTGCCATGATGGCTGGAGCGAAGCTGGCGTCTCTGCTCGAGAAGATGTGGTCGGGATTGATGCCGTAGGTCTGGACTAGGAGGTCTCGCTTCGCCTTGGTGCTACAAGTCGCATACACTTCCGCGCCGACAGACTGGGCCAAGATCACAGCCGCTTGACCGGTTCCTCCTGATGCGGCATGAACCAGGACACTTTCGCCTTTTTGCAGCCTGGCAGTTTGCATCAGACTGCCGTAGGCCGTGACGTATGCCGCTGGGAATGAAGCAGCATGCTCCCACGAGATATCCATGTCGTCGGGCAACTTCGCCACCGAAGTCCACCATGTTCGACCTCTGCTAGCAAGACGACCTCGGACCAGAGCGCAGACACGATCACCGACCTTGAGTCCGCTTGCTTCGGTGTCCGGGCCCAGGGCAGTGATGACTCCAGCACATTCATGTCCTTTGAGAGGCTCATCGAGTTCTCCCAACGCGACCATGACCTCGCGGAAGTTGAGACCGAATGCCTTGGCTTCCACCTCCACCATGCCGCTGGGGACATCAGTCGTGCTGATCTCTGCATTGTCGACAAAGTATGGGTTGACTGCAACGAATGTCAGTACAAAAATGCAAAAATCTGCAAGAGGCCGAGAATAATTAAGGAGTGATTTGGGAGTGATTCGGAAGTACGTCTAGGTAAGACATTCTTACGGCCGCACTCCTGAATCACTCTTATCACTCCTCAACCACCTAGAAACAAAAGCGTTTTAACAAGGAAAAGGGATGGTTACTTCCTGTGGCGCCTGATTTAGGGGTCTCCCATATCAGCGGCCGTCCCGGCTGATGGAATGGTTGCGACTCCGGAGGCAGATCGACTGCAAGGTTCTTCGAGAGTGCATCTTGTATTTTATCCGGATATGTCCTAGGCACCTGAAGCAATGAGTCTTTGACAGCATACTCCCACTCTACGTCTGCAGGGTCAAGAGTGGCATCGAAACTCTGCTGCAACACATGAACAACATGTTGAATCTTGTCGCTGGACCATGGGCTCGCATCCTTCTCGAAATCCAGTCGGATCCATCGCTTGCCTGCATCTTCCTGTCTCATGGTTCGTATCAGACCATCAGTCGCGCCAAAGGAAGGCTCTGTTGCATCGACGAGGCCACCGCAGCTAAGCCAGACTAGGCCGGAGCTTTGGTTAAGAAGTTTCTTGAGTTGATCGAAGGCGGTTTCATCCATGCCATCTACAAAAGGTGCTTCCATCTCGGCCGTGAAAATGCAGACTGTGTCCTGCCACGCTTCCACGTCCTCGAGTGACACAATCGACGGAGATTTGCCGGTCAACGACGCGATGGCATCCGACACCTCACGCAACCATGCTGTCCGCTCTCCAGAGGGCTGTTGGCTTGACGGCACCACAATCTGCACGGTGGTCGTTGCCCTGGAAAGCATGACGCGTGCAGACTGGAAATCTGGCTCTTCGTAGTCGGGCACGTCAAAGTCCACACCAGTGAAGCCCACCTCACTCAGAACCCGCTTCCACATCTCGAGAGATGCGTTCGGACTCATTTGTCTTTCGGGTTCCTCTCCAAGCCACCATCCGGGCAGAGTGCCGAAGATCAATTGGCCTTCCAGGCGGTCTGCTGTGGCTTCGATGAGCAGGAGTGTTCCACCCGGCTTCAGTAGCTGCCGGACATGCGACATAGTGGTGTTGAGGTTCTTAGTGGCATGAAGACACGATGCGGCCACGATCAAGTCGTAGGTGCCGTTGGTGAAGCCTTGCTCGAGTGGATTGACCTCGATGTCCAGCTTCTTGAAGTCCATCAACGACGACCAAACCGCAAATTTGGACCTAGCCGCTTCGAAGAAGCCTGGCGAGATGTCCGTGAAGGTGTAATGTCCAAGTATGGATCCAGTGCCATCGCCCCTAGTGCCAAAACCCTCCAAGACTGTGGTTGTTGCACCACCGGTGCCAGCACCTATCTCGAGAACATTGGCGCCTGGGTTCTTAATAGCATAGAGCTCTGCAATGGTAGAAAGATGTTTGTAGGAACGGGTCTTGAGGGCTTCGTGGTCCATGTAGAACTGATTGAGCAGGTTTCCTTCCATCATCAACTCAAGAGGGGTAATTTCGCCACGGATGATGGCCGCAAGGTTCCGTCCTACACGGACAGTGAGTCGACCAGCTGCATTCTGGGCGTTGAGCTCGTCTGCGAGCATGGTTTTGAGACCCTTGCTGGTTTTTGACCACGACTGGCTTCCAGCTCCGAGCTTTCCGTTGTGGCCATCTTGCACGACAGTCTTCATCCAATCGTACATGCGCTTGTGATGCCATTCAAAAGCTTCAGGATCCTGACCTCGCAGCTCTGCCATAGCCTCGCAAATGAAGTTGTAAGAGACCCGAACGAGCTTCCTCTCGGTTTCGACTTCATGTTCCGCCAAAGGAATGGCTAGAGAAGCCCTTAAGTCCGCAGGCACGTTGTGGAGGATATCAAGCTCCCAGCAGCTCTTCGAGCAGATTCCAGCCTCCTGGCTCGAATCATCGGTGCGTCGAGGCACCGCTTGACCGAAAAAGCCATGCATCTGCAAGAAATTGGGGAAAGTCGAGTTGTCATCCTCAGGCTCTGGCGTCGCCGCCGCGATGGCAATGTTGGATGTGTAGCCACGCTTGTCGGCCTTCACTAATTCAGAGAAAGCCTGTAACTTGTCTCCACCCTGTCTCTTAAGGGATTTCGGCACAGTCAAGCTTCGAATAAACCTAGGCAGAACCATGACGTCCTTGTCCATTTCTTTGGGCAGACTACTGAAGGAAGCTTGCAATACGGAGTCGAGTGTAGTTGGGTGCAGCACATAGTCATGCTCCGTGCATGCAATCTTTGCTATAGCGAAGTTGGTGATTGCCCGCTGTCCAGCGGTGCGGCTGTCGATCAGATTCTGGAACTCTGGTCCGTGGTAGATTCCTCTGTCACGGAGCCCTGAAAACAGAGCCTCGATGTCAACTTTGGTCGCGGAGGTGTCTTCTGCGCTTCCAAGACCCTGCTGAAGGTATGTGTCATCCCGAGGCGTTTCCACTTTGCGAGTCAATTCAGCAGTCCTAGCCTTAGACCTGTCGTCCGTATCGGCAGTGACGAATCCTTTGCAGTGCTTTATCCAAGAGCCACCAGACGTCAAAGAGCAAAGCTTGAACTCGTACCAGCCGTCGTGATCTAGGTGCTTATCACTACAGCTCTGGAGACTAACCTGAGTTTCCAGCCCAAAAACGGAATCCGGAATGACCATCGCGTTCATGATATCAATATCCCGCAGCTTGTAGCCTTGAATCGTCGCTTCCGAAGGATCCGTGAGAAGACGCACAGCCTCGATGGCCGAAGCAATGTATCCAGCGCCCGGAAACACCACTGAGCCATCGATCTGGTGGTCTTTCAACCACTCGATTTCAGATAGGCGAATGAAGTTCCGCCAAGTTGGTATGAGAGCATTGCCACCATTGATGGGCGTCCCAAGCAGCTCATGAGGTGGGAATTTCTTGTATCTCTGGTCTCTGCTGATCCTAGGTTCAACCCAGAAACGCTTTGTATGATTCCAAGGATATGACGGAAGATCGGTGACCAGCTGACCTTCAACCCCAAAGGGTGAATTTACTGCCTTGAGATTGACTGGGTAGCCTCGAGCGATCAGGGCACAGGCAACATCTTGCATGGTTTCAACAGCGTTGTCGGGTCGCTTGAGACACGATACATAGGGCAGCTCCGTGTTCCGTGCCTTGAGGATTTGTCGTATCGGGCCTGCCAAAGTGCTGTGTGCACCAATTTCCACGACCATGTCAACATTGGAAGTGCCTTCTTCTTCAAAGCACATTTTGTCAAACGCCTGGCTGAAAAGGACCGGGTGCGTCATGTTGCGGGCCCAATGCTTAGGAGCCAAGGTACTTGGCGATGTGATTTTGTCTCCCGTGACGGGCGACACAAACGTCGCGGCATCACCCCAAGTCTTCTTAGGCAGAGGAAGTATGGACTGGAGTTGGTCGATGTACTCTTGTGAGATGTGTGACATGTGATGAGAGTGGTATGCCATGGGGACCTTGAGCTTCCTGGCAAAGATGTCATCCTTCTGCAGGCGAGAAGCTACCTCATCGAGAGCAGCCAAGTCTCCTGAAAGCGTGATGCTGCTGGGGCTATTGACACAGGCCACGACAACAGTTCCGCCAGGAGTGTCGCTGATGTATTTCTCGACATCTTCGGGTCCGATAGCAGTGGCAAGCATTCCTCCTGCCAGAGAATGCAGCTTCTGGTGCTTCAGGGTAAGTTCTCCGCGGAAGTAAGCAACACCAAGCGCTTCTTCGAATGAGAGTACATTCGTGGCATACGCAGCGGCGATCTCACCACTAGAGTGGCTAGTCACGGCTGTTGGGAAGATATCCCAAGACCCCAGTAAGTTGATAAGACAGAGCTGAACAGCGACGCTAATAGGCTGGCTGAGATTGATGTCGGCCACGCGAGTTGTAGCTTCGCCGCGCAAGAGTTCGTCTGAAATAAGTCATTAACCTCACCATTCAAGAATTGAAAATGGCAATGCAGCTCTCAAAATGAAATTCATACATACCTTTCAGCGACCAGGAGGCACCATACTCTTTGAGGATCTCATCGGCCTCTTGGATGCTGCGGCCAAAGACCGGATAGGCATCGATGAGTTCCCGCCCCATCGCATGCCATTGCGCACCTTGACCGTTGAAGACGAATGCGAGACGGGGGCGTTTGGAAGTGCTCGAAGGCTTGATAAGTGGATCTCGCAGACGCTCCGCCAATTCATCAATAGTTCGAGCGCGAACAGCTGCGACCCAAGGATGCATTGATCGCCGGTTTGCCAGAGTATAGGCGAGATCACTGACGGATGGCTTCATGGTTCCCACATGGGTAGCAAAGATGTCCATCATGGTTTGACAGGCGACGGAATCTTTGGCGCTCAGGATGAAAACACGCGGTTGATCGACATCGGCGTGTCCGTTGCCATTGTGGACTCCATTGCCATTAGCTTCGCCATTGTGGACTCCATTGCTGGATCCATTGCTGGATCCATTGAGGATTCCATTGCCATTAGCTTCGCCGTTGTGGACTCCATTGTGGCCATTGGCATGTCCATTAAGACCATTCTTCTTGGCAGACGACGCTGGAGGGGGTTCCAGGATCAAGTGGGAGTTAGTTCCTCCATATCCAAAATTGTTGACTGACGCACGCAGCAACTTGTCTTGGGGCCACGGCACTGGTGTGGTCGGCACCTTCAAGTGCCACCCTTGCAAATCGATCTGCGGATTCGGTATCTCAAAATTCAGATTGGGTGGGATCAGGCGATTCTTCAAAGCGAACGTCGTTTTGATGATAGCGGCAAGACCACTCACTGGCTCGGTGTGTCCAACATTTGTCTTTATGGACCCGACGACAACAGGGTCGTGTGCTTCGCGGGACTTGCCGAACGTCCTGGCGATGGCTTCGGCTTCGATGGGGTCTCCAGCTGCTGTTCCAGTCATGTGGGCTTCAATGTAGCCGGTGTCTTTGAGATCGTAGCCTGCACGAGCGTAGCATTCCCGGATAAGCTTGACCTGGGCGTCTGCAGAAGGCGAGGTAATTGTTGTGGTCCTCCCGTCTTGATTGAGCCCGGTCTCCCTGATGACTGCGTGGACTCTGTTACCAGCCTTGAGTGCAGCGTCGAGAGGCTGGAGTATGAGTGCTGCGACACCCTCGCCACGACCGTAACCGTGGGCACGCTCATCCCAGGCAAAACATTTGCCTTCTGCGCCGATAGCACTGTGATGGTATACCCGTCAGCTTTATCGGCTTTGTCTCCCACAGTGTGGGACGCAGGAACAGAAAAGGATACTCACCTGATGGTAGATGCCGAGATAAAGGCATCCTGGTTGAGGAGGGTACTAGCTGCGCCGACAACCGAGATGTCACTCTCTCCAGTGCGGATGCTTTGACAGCGTTGATGAACTACCACCATGCCCGCGCTGCAACCAGTGTCTATAGACATGCTCGGGCCTTGCAGGTCGAAGAAATGAGAAATACGATTAGCAATCATAGCAGTGCCAGTGCCTGCAAGGAAGGCATGAGGAAGGACCTCTGCATCTTTGGTTTGGATCTCATGGTAATCTTTGTTGAATGTACCGGCGTATACAGAGGTATTGGTGCCAGCAAGCGTTTGGATGGGGATGCCGGCTGTGTTTCAGGTCAGTTGGTGCTCTCGGGGGGATGAACACAAGGACTAAGGGACTTGCCGTCTTCGGTAGCTTCGTAGACAGTCTCAAGTAGAAGTCTAGCCTGAGGATCCAGTCCCTAAAGAAAGCAGGTCAGCTTTCCGGATACAAAGGCTGCAGAAAAGCCTTCTCTGAGGCCCAGGGGACTTACGCTGGCAACGTCCGCAGCAAGATTGAAGAAAGCAGCATCGAACAAGGCGATATCCTCGCCCATGAAATAGCCACCTTCAACATGGCTCTAAATTCACCGTTAGTCGATTACACGAGGATGGTTCGATGATGTCCTGCCAACCTACCCTTCCAGCTCTGGAGGAGTTCTTGTGATACAATGACTTGTTATCGAAACGTGACTCGGGGATAGGCTGCCACCCATCTTTGCCAGAAGCACACAACTCCCAAAGTTGAGACGGCGAGGTCACGTTGCCAGGGAAACGGCAAGCCATCCCAACAATGGCAATCGGGGTTGTAGCTTTCCCGGCCGGGCTGTCAGCCTTGCCAGGTCCGCTGTCCCTATGGACGCCATTGGTGCCGTTCCTAAGTGTTGACATCTCTATCAGCTGATCTCTATGCAAAGGTAGTTTGTAGTGTCTCTGTTGAATGAAGACGCATGGACTCTCGGATGACTCGGTAATTACGCTGTACTCCTGGAGTCGTATGTTATAAGTCTAAGAGCAGCACACGGCATATCCTCGAAGCCTTCCTGGATCGGTATCGTTGGATATTTCCTATTCTTCCATACAGCGTCGCTCACTCGGAGGTTTCCTGATGCGGAGTCAACCTCGAATCAGACTGACCCCTTCTATGCGAATCACCAAAGTGTCCTGGTGGCTCGTTGTCGGATTGGTGGAATGGATAGAACAGATTCTAAATACGTAATTTGTCAGCTCTTTGCTACATCGGGAGACGTGAACCATCTGATGCCTGATTCCTACTCTGTTTGCCTGTTCGAGACGGGAAAACACTGTCCCTTGAGATATCCCTCTTGAAATATACGCACTACTGGGACAAAGTCATAACTAAGTGGTCATCTAGTCTGATTGTTCTGCTACCTACATCTTTGCAGTCTCGATATCAGAGCCCCTCCCTTCCCAGCTAACTTCCACCACAAAACATTCACGTCTTACTCAAGCTCTGCAAGTTGATAAATTCAAAGTACGCGCCCTTCTCCTGCATCAGCTCATCGTGCGTGCCAGACTCGATGATTCGGCCCTGGTTGAAGACATAGATCATATCTGCCTTCTTTACCGTACTTAAACGATGGGCAACAGCGATCGTGGTGCGGCCCTCAGCTGCGGCATCCAGAGCAGCTTGCACGACCTTCTCAGATTCCGAATCAAGAGCTGAAGTGGCTTCGTCCAGCAAGAGGATCTTCGGGTTACGGAGCAATGCTCGAGCAATCGCAACGCGTTGTTTCTGACCACCCGACAGCATGCAGCCCTTACTGCCAACAAGAGTATTAAGACCGCTCGGTAGACTGATGATGAAGTCGTAGATGTTTGCATCCTTACAGCATCGCACTATTTCCTCTTCCAAAATGTTGTCTCTATCAGTACCTAGCAGAATGTTCTCGCGGATGGTGCCTCGGTAGAGAGTTGGCTCTTGACTGACAAGCGCTAGATGGGAGCGGTATTCGTTGATGTTGAATGATGAGATTTCCGTACCGTCGACATAGATCCCGCCAACGAGTGAATCGTAGAATCTCTCTAGTAGGGCAATCGCGGTCGACTTGCCACATCCACTAGCTCCGACGAAGGCGACGTACTGTCCTGGCTTGACTTGCAAGTTGAGGCCTCGAAGAACAGGCTGATTCGGTCGTGTTGGATATCTAAAGTGCACATCCTTGAATTCAATATGGCCTTCTATGCTCTGGACCTTCGTGCCGTCTTGGCTCCAGCTATCAATTTCGGGCTTCCTGTCGAAAAGAGCTTTAAGGCTAGCAGCAGCATGTCTGGCCTTGGCCAGGTCCGGCGCAAAGGCAAAAATAGTTCCTGCAGACTGTGCTCCGAAAATAATCGTGGTAAAGCACAGAAAAAATTGGAACCCAAAATAAGAGTCAGAATTGACTTCACGATGTCTGGAAAACGTATCTCATCTACTCACATGCTATATTCATGTCTGCCAAACAAGGTACCTCCATACCAAAAGCCGAGCGCCATGCAAAGAAACTGAAGAGACTGAGATGCAGCGTAAAGTACGGATGACTTCAGAATCGATACAACTAACTGGCGGCTTTGTCCGAGGAGCTGTTCGTGATAGTGATTCCAAACGTCATCCTCGCGGGTTAAGCAAGCGACGGTCCGAATGGCTGAAGTGGCCTCACAAGCATAGCTTGCAGACTTTTCGTGGACTTTCTTCTTCTCCTTCTGGAATGTGACAAGCATGGCTAAACGGAAGTACCCGCAAGCGAGAAGGAGGGGAATGGTGGAGATACACACCAGACTAAGTTTCCACCCTACGGCCAGACCAATGGCGGAGGCGGCAACTAAAGTGGTGATGAGCAAGAGAAACGTCATGAGAGTAATCCCGGACAGTCCAGCCAGGTGGGTGGTCTCGGTAGATAGGAAAGAAGTGAGGGCACCCGACGAGTTCTTGTCGAAATAGGCAATGTCTTGCCGTAGAATATATCGGAATGCTTGGTCGCGGACCCGGTGGGTAAGTCGCTCTGCGCAATATGAAAACGCAATACCCTGGGAGATAAGAGCGAGGAGCTGTACGAAGGCAAGCATCAGATACATCAGAGACCAAAAGTTGGCTTGGCGCCGTATTTCAGCATGCTCTGAAAGAGGAAGCGAAAGGGCTGTGATGGACTTGGCGAGGAAGACAGCCTGTGTTGGAGTACCTCCACCGCAAATGGCAGAAAGTAAAAGTCCGAAGACCATGATCTTCCATTCTTTCTTGTTCAAGCCGGCAATGAATCGTACCAGTGTGAATAAGGTATAGTTGTCGCCGCTGTCCTCTTGTCGCTTCTTCGCAAGTGCCATTCTCGACGCGGTCCTATTTGTCTGTGTCTTGCTAAGCTGAAGATCATCAAGGTTTTCTCCATGAGCCTCTTTGCCCGAGTTGCTGCTCTTCTCAGCGAACTCGGATCGCAGCAAGTTATCATCCTTTTCAGACAGTATGGGATCTTCATCTTGGTTCCTAGATTCTTGCTTAGTGGCGATTCGCTGAGCCTCGATCAAGTTGTAGTAAGCCTCTTTCTTCTCGAGGAGTTCATCGTGGCTGCCCTGCTCGATGATACGTCCTTCAGACATAACCACAATGTTGTCGGCATGCTTGATGGTAGATAGTCGGTGAGCAATAATCACAGTGGTTCGTCCTTGGGCAGCTTTGTCAAGTGCTGCTTGAACAACTCCCTCACTCTTCGTATCAAGTGCGGATGTCGCTTCGTCAAGTAGCAAGATTTTGGGATCGCTAACTATAGCTCGTGCAATGGCAATGCGTTGCTTCTGACCCCCTGAGAGAAGAAAGCCTCGTTCCCCAATGTTCGTCTCGTAGCCTTCAGGAAGGGTAGTAATAAATTCGTGGGCCTGAAAGAACAAGGTCAGAACATCATTTCATCAAGAGTTTTTGCATAGAGAGTATGTCTGAGGGAGGATTTTATGCCATTAGCTGTACTTACGTTCGCCATCTTAGCAGCACGTTCTACCAGCTCACGAACCGCTTTTTCGGACTCCTGCTCCTGCGTTGTTCCAATAAGACCATGCTTGATGTTGTCGTATATGGAAGTGGCGAACAAGACTGGCTCCTGGCTCACCAGAGATATCTGTCGTCGCAGCCAGCATAGATTCAAACCTTTGACATCATGGCCGTCGATGTAAACGCTTCCGCCGACTGGATCGTAGAAACGTTCAACTAGACCAACAATAGTGCTTTTGCCAGAACCTGAAGCACCAACAAGCGCGGTGGACTTGCCGGCGGGTATTAGTAGGTTTACATCCTCCATCACAACAACCTCGGGCCGGGAAGGATATATGTGTTTGATGTTCCTAAGCTCCACATTGCCTTGGACTGCATCCAGCTTCTTGCCCTCGGTCGATGCAGGATCGAGAGGAGAGACACGATCGATTACTGCGTAGATCTTATTCGCCGCAGCGACAGCTGAGGTGACGGCTTGAATGTTCGGTGCAACGTTCCCTAGAGCAAAAGCCCCGATCATGATGGCCAGTTGAATGGTAAGGATCTGCGATAAGCCGACGGATCCATCCACAAGGAAGCGGGAGCCCATCCAGAAAGCGAGTCCATAGTTGAGGTATATGAACCTAGCAGACAAGGTCAGAACATCATGTTGTTTGAGGTGGTTTAAGGGACTGCCTTGCGGACGGCAGGGCATTTTGCCATTTGCTGTACTTACAGAAAGAGAAAACCAATCATGGAACTAGTGGTGGACTTGAGTTTGAATCCAGCCTTCTCTGCCTTAATGAGATATGTATCGTATTGTCGAGCCAGCTTCTCTTGGGTATGGAATGCGGTCGCATTTCGGATGGAGCTGATGACCTCTTCTGCAACCGTTCCGCCTTCGGCAAAATGTGCAATGTATGTTTTGCTGAGCTTGCCAATGAACGAGCCCACAGCACCCAATGTGACAACAATGGCTACTACGGTCGAAGACAAAATCAGCGTGAGCTTCCAATATCGTATGAAACTAATGACGAACGCTGCCACAAAGGTGGCAATAGCTGTCAAGGTCAATCCAACTTTTTCTGAAAGACCTTCTTGGACCAGGTTGGTGTCTGCTGTGATTCGTGTAGTGATCTCACCGGCACCGAGTTCGTCGAAGAAAGCAATGTTCTGCCGGAGAATGGCGGCCAAGAACTGCTCTCTTGTCTTTGAGGAAATGTGTTCACCGGCGTACAGGAAGCCCACCGTGGCTATATATACCATTACAAACTCGCCAATAGCAAGATAGACAAAGTACAGAGAGTACCTGGCAAGCTCGCTGGTGAATTGGCTCGGAGATGTGTTGCCTAGGGTAAAGGCCTGGAAGGTGCCTGCAAGACCTCCAAACAGTACAGTCATGAGTGGCAAGAGTGCACCACCTATGATCGCCGCGAGCCCGGCGATGACCAAGATTATCTTGTCGTTCCTTGTCGCATAACGGTATAGAGTCATGTAATTGACCTTGACGGCGGGCAGGTCCAGCTGCCTCTTCAGGATTTCCTTCTCGTGCTCGGGTAGATGCTTGAATGGATCATCAATCTCTGCATTTGATGGAGTTGAATCCAGTGTGTCCAAGGGAAGTTTGACGGGCTTCGCTTCTTGAGATGCCCGAGTGGACTCTTGCTGACCTCCTTCTAACTGCATTTGAGGTTCTGTCTCTCCGGAAGGTGCAGATTCGTGCTGCACGCCCCTCTTTTCCGTTCTCAGATCAGTTGCTTGTGTGTGAGGCTTCACGTCTCCCTCATGTGTCTTTTGTGTCATGTCTAAGTTCGCCATGTTTTGAGGCTTCGGCGGTTGCTTCAAGGGGCGTGTGAGAGCGGTGCTCTACCCAGTCAGATATGCCGCCGATGCTGCTGCTGAGGGCGTATTCTCGCCGAAGAGTAAGCACGAGAGTGAGAAATGAGTGAAAATGTAGCCGGAATGTACAGCAATGTTTGCCAAAGTGTGTTGTTGTTGTTGTTGCTGTTGTTGTTGCTGTTGTTCGAGGCAGAGGTTCAATATCAAGTTTCAGAGCAAAAAGTGGGCCTGACAGCTGGTCGCGTTTGTTTACGCGATTAACTTCGGATGTGATGCATTCATGGCCAAGATGACCTGCCCAACCTACCTCTCTAGTTTCCGCGTTTCTCTATCCGTAGTGCATCCCAGTCGAGCGAAACAGAGACCTTTTCATCAGTCCTGTGAGCCTTACCCTGAAGGAGACTACCACGCAGATCAAACGGCATGGCTAAATTGGAAGGCTGCGCATGCTAGCCCCAATTTAGACAGCCAGCACAGGCCTCCCCGGCTGGCGCATCTCGGCCCGCTTCGGCTTCGGGATATATCCGGCCGGCATTCAATTCGGAACTTACTACGGAGTACATCGGATGTTTCCCGATTCGAGACTTGAAGATCCGGTTTGCTGAATCTCCCAAACTGTATCCCAAATGCTTGTGATCCCGTTTAGCGGGGTTACAGTTGGTGGGGGGTTGGAAAAGTTGAGTCAGGGCCGGAACCTTTTTTTTTGATTCCGACCCCGACTCAACTTTCTGCATATGCTAACCATGAGTTCAAAAATATTCCAACCCCGGCTCAGCTTTCTGCATATGCTAATCATGAGCTCAAGAATTAATATTATTTAGCTAAAGTAGCTAGAAGACAAACAGCTTGAGCGAAGTATTGAAGCCGTGCATATGCACAGCTTGAGCGAAACATCACATATATCATGAATCTACTTTGCAGCAAGATGAGCGAAGATTCTTCTACATATGCTTAGCATATGCTTTAACAAGCTATCGCTTATGTTATTCTCGTCAGATCTTTCTCGTGCATTTTCTTCTTCATTCTCATCATTCTGCTCGTGATTTGCACTATCACTTTTCTCATCGTCTTCAACATTTGCGTTGAGAGAATCTTGAGCAAGCTGAGTTTCTTCTTAGTATATGCGTGACATATGCGAAGTGCGACACTCATCTTCAAGTCATTTAGTCAATCTGTTATCTCATTCGCGCGATTTTCAGCGTCGATGCTTTCGTCGTTCATCGATATTTCTTTATGCTCAGTTGATGCTGCGCATATGCATCGACGAGGCTTTAGTGACCAGATATAAATTTTAGTGGCCTCGCTTAATGCTCTTGGCATATGCTTCGCATAGGGCCCGAAGCTTTTCCAACCCGACGTCAGGTCTTGGATGTGCGGGGCATATGTGAATTTTAAAGTCCAACCCGACGCCAAGAATTTTTTCCGACCCCGGCTCAACTTTTTCAAGCCCCCGGCCAGCTGTAACCCGTACATAACGGTACATAACGGAATTGAGGAGCTGATTTGCCACCTCGGTTATAGCCAGCTTTGACTGTACGGTCTGTAAGGTACCTTAGTAAATGCTCAGAGCACTGCGGCACCCTTACCTGATTGGGTATAGCTTCTCAACCATTGGCGCTGCTGACTAGTCATGTGACTTTCCTTCCAGTATATGCTGCCGTCTCTAAGCGGCCTACATGGGCTTTCCTGACTGGGTGGAATTTCTGATGCCCGACAGCAGATGCATCAATTAGTCAGGCGAGCGGCTGCCTATTCTTACATCTTAACGCCTTATTTTAATCCAGTTCTTAATATGGCCGACGCCCCGCGTCCCAAAAGGTCTGAACTTTCGTGACTGACTAGTCGCAATGGCAAATCTTGTCCAGCAAACTCTTCCTAGGCGATACATCAACCGAGGAAATCTGAAGAGATTGTTGGATCGCTTGTTCAACGGCAATTATGAAATCGAGGTAAGCTAGCATTACCAAATATAAGGAGAGCTGTGCTCCGATTTCACAGAGAGGTATGTGGTAGAGTCACTTACACAGGTATAGGACTGCGACGATACATGGGTTATTAGCATTCCGCGCAAGTTGACAGAGGTGTGCAAGTGTCATTACACCATGAAATAGGACATACAATTGTCCCATCTTCTGACAGTCAACAGACAGAGATTCAATCAATTACGAAGAATCCATGAAGACCTCAAGTGTCAATCAAACCTACCTGTATGGAATGAAAGTCATGGAGGAATTGAAAGATTCCATAGATAGCCTTCGTGTGGAGAATCATGAATGCCGTACCTTCGTCCCGCAGAACTCTCTATTTCAACTTTTAACCAGAGAAAAGATTGAAGATATGTGTAGTAATATCACTGGCGCTTCTCAACAAGGGACCCAAGATGATGTAGTTACGACGATCATGGGTGGCGCAAGAAGAATCTTTGCTATACTAATTCTTTGTGACCATCCAGAATTTATCATTAATTTCATTAAGACGGTGGATCAGTTTCAGCCCTCAGAGTTAGATCACAGGCTACCGTTCGACATCAATACATTGCAGCGTGTCTTACCTAGCGTCCGTGCAGACAAGTTTCATAAAATACAGTGGGAATTCTCAGCTCCACATCTGTCAAATACAGGAATACCAAGATGCCTCGAACCCAAGATTATATTGCCATTCTCGGAGGACCGACGTCTCGACGAAGGTGGCTTTGGAGTTGTCTACAGTGTCAAGATGAAGGATGACTACCATAGGTTAGGGATTTCCGATGGCTCAGCAGTCCTGTCAGCTTCAAGCGTATCCTACTTGATCCGCAAGGAGTTGCTACCACATGCTAAGGACTACGAAGTCGAGCTACGTAACCTTTCGCTACTAAAACTGCTCAAACACCCGAATATCATCCGCCTGCTCTCGTGTTACACCTACCGGGATTCACATAACTTTATCTTTCCTCGAGCAAGTGATGGCGACCTTGGAGATTTTTTGTCAAAAGAACGCCCTGAAGCATTCAAGCGGAATGAATCCTTCTTTGTTGCGCTGAGCGGGATTGCTTCTGCTCTACATAGCATACACTATTTCTCAGCAGCAACACTCGACGTGTATCTCATTGGATGTCATCATGACCTGAAGCCCAAAAACATTTTGGTTGAAGGAGATCGCTTTCTTCTAGCTGAATTTGGCCTATCCCGCTTCAAGGTTCAGTCTGACGGATCGAGGACACCGTACCGCGAACGCAACGGATACGAAATAGCCCCGGAGTGTCAAGATTTGGAGAATGATGAGATGCATGAAATCGGCCGATCGAGCGACATTTGGTCGTTTGGATGCATAATAGCTTATGTGCTAGTATATATGAGAAGAGGTTCTACTGGCCTTAGAGCTTTTAAGCAGGCTAGAAAATTCAAATATGGGCCCTACACATACTATTATTTTCATTGCGGCCATAAACCGAACGAAGGAATGCATGAATGGCTTACCGACGAGTTAGAGCCATCTTGTACAGTCAGCGAAAGGCTTATACTGCAATTAATACGGAAAATTCTTGTACTGTCGCCCAGAGAAAGACCAAGTTCAGGCTATGTCATGGCTTCGCTACAGTTTGCTACCCTCCATGCTCTTTCTCAACCAGTTCAAACACGGTTGCGTATGCTTACCAACTCGTTGGACTCTGGCCAAGCCAAGACTGAGCTGCTCATCGAGAAGCAGCGATTTCGAAGCTGGCAATGGACGTTAGGCCTCGTAACTGATTCACATAAGCCAGCTGAAGAGTTGAGATCAGAGAGTAAGCTTGAAAACTTCGACACAATGATATCTACGCTGTCCATGCTACAGCAAGTGCTGGACTGCTTCGAGACATCGATAGGAAAACGCCGCCTTATCCTACCGACACGACAACTGAATGCTTCACTGTTAGGTAACCTTAGCCCTATGGAACAATTAAAGGCCAGAAACTTTCTCGACACTGTGCTTTTAAGTACGGACAATACAGAATACCTTGCTTACCTCGCCCAGTTCGGTTTAGTTCATGGTATCCGAAGCCTTGCCGACACAAAGCACAAGACCTTAATGGAATCCTCGGTGGATCTGCCAATTCGGGGCTCTTTGGAGATGGAATACAACTCCATTCTCAAAGGTCAATCAACAGAATTTCACTTGATAGGCCCAGCACTTAGCGTGTTGTCGGACTCAGAGCAGAGCGTCTTAATTGAATGGAGAACATATGACGACTCTTACCGCCATGAAACCATTCTTCAGCGGATGCAAGAGATAGCAATGCTTCTAACATCAACCAGATCAGATCCCTGCTTCCGCAACCTACGATGTCGAGGCTTTTGCAAAGATTCAAATCCTAAAAGTCATGCGCTAGGTCTCATTTATAGCTTTCCCACTGGAATTCAAGGACCACGTGCTCGGATTCAAACTTTGAGCGCACTACTCGACCAAAAATCCCGCTCGGCATTGCCTGACCTCGGATCCCGATACGCGTTGGCATCAAGTCTCGCATCCACTGTACTTGCCTTTCACCAAGCGTCGTTACTTCACAAAAGTCTATCTGCCTCCAACATTGCGTTTTTCAGGCTCTCTGGCACACTATCTACCCCACTTTTGAGCGATCCATATGTCATAGGATTCGTACACAGTCGTCCTGACAAAGCCAACGTATTCACGGAGGGTCTGGACAGCCTTGAAAACAGAGATTACTCGCATCCGGACTATCTAGAGAACGACAAACGCTTTGAGCCGTGGTTCGATTACTATAGCTTGGGATTGATTCTGTTCGAGATTGGCATGTGGAGGTCTCTGAGCAAACTGACCAGCGAAGGTGGGAGTCCGCGAAAGATGGTGAAAATGCTCATGGCAGATCATCTCTCTTCTTTGCGCCTGAAAGCGGGTTGTGTGTACGCCGAGTGTGTGAGGAGCTGTTTAGACGGTAGTCTAGAGAGTCCCTCTTCGGGCGATGGAATCACTGAATCTACGGAGAAACGGGGCGTGGCCATTCGTGTCAATTTTACCCTATCCGTGGTATCGAAGCTTAATCGTCTAGCCAGCTATGAGATATGAACCGGATTTCATCCTTTTGGTGGGGCTCTAGGATAGTTTGGCCTCTCATGATGGACATGGCGAGAAGGAAACAAAAAGAATGGACCCATCAATTTTCATCGTTGCGGCTCATCTTTTGACTAAACTATACTCAAGGAGCTGTTTAATGTGCTAGAGCTCACGTTCACCCAATTGCCCACTAATTACAGACTCTACCTACAGTAGTTACTGCATCACTAAAACTCAGCTCACGCCTATTGCATACGGTAGAGCGGCTTCGTGGGGGTACGTTGGCCGCTGACCCTATCAAATGCCGTCGGCATACGGTGCGTCCTTGCCTCAGTGTTTACCTCTACATCCTGAATATCGATCCCCGACCTTCAATATTCCAGTCGTCATACCATCATACGCGCAAAACAATTGCCGCTATAAATTTCAATAACACTCACTTAAAGACTTTACCTGCTACAGCAAAATTTTGCTTCAGAGTCATTATAGCGAGTACATGGCTTTTTTTTGGGGGGGGGGGGGGGGTTTCTTCAGTTCTGCATGCAGCCGAGGGCTATGGCAACTAAGAATATATCAAACGATTCACTTAAGAATCAAATTGACGAAGGGTCTCAATCCTTCACGCTTTTTGAATGTGAAAACCTGGCCTTCAGGAAAAAACCACATTCTATCCCATCACTTAACTTCATCGAGAAAACTCTTGATTATCACGCAGGATACACTCAGTCATCGAGTATCAGAAGTTCTATAGACTCAATTTCTTGCCAGTGTAATAACGTTCATTCATTATCTTCTTCATTTAATCAAATACCTCTTTCTATTCATCTCGGCGCGCTCTCTAGAGGGCAGATGCGTACGACGACTCGTAGTGATGATTTTCTTCTGTATTCGACGCTCGACGTTTTGTGTATGTGGCCACTGGCTACGTGATCGTAGGCTTCCGTATTGCTGAAAATTTGATCTGTTGACACGTAGACTCAACACTTTTCGTGATGGTTGCTGACTACTATGCAGGACGAACAGTAGGCTTCCGGTTGATTGCAGTCCGTTATAACTGGCCCGTCAGGGACTTTGCGGGGTTGAATCGATGTGTAATGCTCAGAGGCCTGAAGCATGTTAACGCGCCCGTTACTCAGAGGTCTTTAGGCATGTCATAACGTGTCAATTCTTTTAATCGAGGTTTCCCTCTTGCCATAATAGGATTCGAACCTACGAAGCCTCGTTCCGTGACTAGCACGTTCAGAAGCTTCGCCTGGGTGCATGACCAATGCACCCTCTGGCGCGAGTACATGGCATTCTTCTAGTCTGGCTTCGCACTGGGAAATATCTGTGAGACAATGTCGACCCCTTTCTGACTCTTCGATGTACTCGCTAGATAAACCCTATAAAGTGTCTTCAAGTGTTGGGACACCTTTGATTTTATCTCTATTCTAGCCCTATGCCAATCATTAGGAGTCGACTTCTTAGGAACCACCTGGCAGCCTACACTGGACTCCCTCGGACTTCGCGGACAGGCTGAGGTTCTTCAATCGATAGTGAACAATATGAGGTTCTTTTATTGACTCGAGTGCGGCGTCGCGAAGCGGCTCAACCGAAGCTAAAACTACAATATACACTCGCTAGTGTGTAGGCCTGGTTATCCACAGACTATACAATCGCCACCGAACTGTACCATCCTCAAGACAGGCCCTCAATACACGAGATTCTTCCTATTCGTACCCTCCTCCTTCAGTACTTCAGGATAGTCGGCCTTTGTAGAATAGCCCCACGGAAACGAAAAATCATCGGATCCGGTGAAAACTCTAAATCGTAGAAATGCATCGATGTCTCTAGATATAGAGACGTATGAAGAAGACTGACAATTGAATTCATCCCTACACAGTCTCTGACACTCAAACGACACGTCGTTAAGTCTTGATTCTCCCTCTTTCTGAGTGTATCAACTTTTCAATCAACTTGTATATCTTTCATCGTAGTGAGCGCTGAATTCGAGAGCCAGACTTCTATCGAAGGTCACTCTATAGCTCATATAGTTTGTTTATTGGCAAAGTCTCTTTCCCAACAGAACAATGATTTGATCGAAACGCAGTCGAATAAGCCTCGAGAGCTTAATCGTCGAAGATCGCTGAGAGTCTTTATCGATAAACTTCGGCACTGAGGTATATAAGTCGTGTGGTGAGAACACAGTATCTTACCTCTGAAATGGCTCGGTGGCTTCGATGATCGTTGTAACAGTCGCACATCGCTCGATAAAGATCGTTGACAAGCGTCTCTGACTGCGTATCGTCGAGTTTGTGACTCTTCTTAGCTCTGATAAGAATAATCAATTGTTATCAGGTTTCCAGCCGGCACCACGTGGAGGTGAGAGTCTTGCCAGCCTCGATAGTGAACATATCGTTCGATTTTTGTTGAAGTTGATGCGGTCTAGTCGCCCGATCGGGACTAGCGCACAATCTCGTGGAGGTAATGTACTTAGCACACCACCATACAGATAGTTTCTAATGGAGGCCATACTAAGTCAGTGCCAATGGGATGAGGCCGAAAGACGTTGTTAGGATACAGCGAGCTGAGCTTGGGAACGAGGATGAGCTGACCTTGACGAGCTTGTCATTACTTGCAGATACATATTTGGAAGCAGTAGCGGCTACAGGAAGCCGCCGATCTAGGTACCCAAATTCCACAAGCGAGGGAGAAGATATTAGGCCCCGATCATTTGACTACTATAGATACCTTAGGCATCTTGTCTTCCACTCTCTGGCGCCATGGAATTGAAGGAAGCCGAAGAACTAGAGCTGAAGATCGTGGAAGCTCGAAAGCGCATTTTGGGCTTGGGATATCCGGATACGTTGACGAGCATGACCGACTTGGCAGTGACATGGCGAGAACAAGGACGCGTTAAAGAAGCATTAGAGTACAAACTACAGGTGGTAGAGGCGCGTCGAAAAGTATTCGGTCCAGACCACCGGGACACTCTGTTGAGCATGAACAACCTGGCTCATTCCTACATGGCAAGTGGGAGCAAACTTGAGGCCGTAGACTTGATGAATGATGTTACTGTTAGGGAGAACAGGGCACTTAGAGCAAAACATCTCTTCACTCGGACAGCAAAGGGGATGATGGCGCTCTGGAAGAAGGACGAGCAGGACGACTCCAAAGCCGAATAGGCTTGTGAAGGCTTGAGACATCTCAGCATGAACAGAGCTTAAGCAATAAGCATATGCCGGCAAAGGCTTTGAAATCCGCTATCACAGCGTCATTTTTTTTTTCATGGCCAAGCGTAAATCGTCCTTGGGCCTTTATAATTTATTGAAAAGATAATGCTTAAATATCACAGCAAATCAATACTAAAAAAATGAAAGAGTTTGATGGAGCCCAAGACCGCAAAAATGGGAGGTTGAGTTCCATCTAAGAACGCGGTGCGAGCTTACCGGCTAAGCACAGACCACAGTTAGGGCTGAGCGTGACTGGTACTGCTACTTTGAGCATATTTGATTGCTCTACCAACTCAAGCCACCTGCCCGACTTTACAACCCAATTTGAGCGCACGCACGTTTGACGATGCTAAGCAATTTCTTAAAGCCTTCTTTTCC
>JAABUU010002949.1_pt1 | contig 22834 bp, 17 predicted proteins | sample 5559301 | NCBI WGS metagenome assembly JAABUU01 (sample SAMN10711884, study PRJNA513360) | rock metagenome | isolation source: Antarctica rocks | place: Antarctica: Victoria Land, Richard Nunatak white | reverse complement strand
CTGAAAGGCAGCGAAGGCGGTGGCGACATCCGCAAGAGCGCCCCTATCCATGACGCAGCCTCCTCGCACTTGCAGCTCGCAATGAAGCCGCTAAGTCTAGCGCAAGGAAACCGTCGTTGTAGCACTAATTCCACGCGAGCCCCTAAGGAAGAAAGGGGGCGCGTGGCGGCACCCTTGGTACAATGAGGCCGATGGGGATGGACCACAGGTGCGAGGGGCGGCCCGAGGAGCGCGGCGCCCTGTATGGCGTGTCGGGTCGGGCACCCGCCGCCGAGATCGAGGGGCCGTGTCGGAGTTGATTAGCAGCGCCGCGAATCCGCTGATGAAGCGCCTCCGCGCGCTGAGCGAGCGCAAAGGCCGTCGCCGCGAGGGGGCGTTCTTTGTCGAGGGGTTGCAGCCGGTGTGGCAGGCGGTCGAGGCCGGTGCCGCGATCGACACCTTCATCGTCGCGCCGGAACTCCTGGTCAGTATCCCGGCACAGCGCCTGATCGCGGAGCAGGCGGAGCGCGGGGTGCGCGTGGCGTACCTCTCGGCGGCGCTCTTCAAGGGCCTCTCGGAACGGGAAGGGCCGACCGGCCTCGGCGCGATCGTCCGCGCGCGTACCACGCGCCTGGAAGATCTGCCCGTGCGCCCCGATGCGCCCCTGATCGCGCTGCACAACATCGGCAATCCGGGCAATCTGGGGACGATCATCCGCACCGCCGACGCCGCCGGGGCGGGCGGCATCCTCCTCCTCGGCGAGACGACCGATCCGTTCGCCCCGGCGGCGGTGAAGGCGAGCATGGGCGCGCTCTTCGCCGTGCCGATCGCCCATGTCACCGATCCCGAACGCTTCTTCGCCTGGGCGGCGGAGCGGGACGTGGCGATCGTCAGCACCTCGGCGCGCGCCGAAGCGACCCACTGGGCGGCGCGCTACCCGCGCCCGCTGGCCCTGTTGCTCGGCAGTGAGGGGGCAGGGCTCCCGGCAGAATTACTGGGGCGTGGCGCGTTGCAGGTGCGGATCCCGATGGGCGGAACCGCGCGCTCGCTCAACCTCGCGGTCGCGGCGGGCATCCTGCTCTACGAAGTGCGACGGCAAATCGCCGGGGGATGACTGACGGTATTGGCCTCAGAGACGCAGAGATGTAGAGAACGAGAGAAAGGACGATTTGCCACAGAGCCCGCAAGCGGACCGGGCACGCAGAGCACGGGGGAGAGGAGGGACGATTTGAGGGGGGCGGTACCGCCATGCGCGCGGTGCCTCCCACTATGGTAGCAACCAGGAGCCACGCAACGGCGATGCCCCCGCTCCTCGGATGGGGAGAGGGGTGTCGCCCGCAGGCGGCGGGGTGCGGGTGGAAGCAGAGCCGCCGCGCGCGTGAATTGCCGGTGGGTTGAAACCCCGGCCGAATGGCCTCCGGCCACGAAGTACCCATGAAGGGCATACTATCCGCCCGCGCGGGCTGGAACGCCGCGAACGTCATGGCAAAGCGCCGGAATCGAAGCCATGATGGTGGTGGTGCCACTTCCCCACGACCTTGGATGGGCGGGTCCCCCGGAGGGGAGCTACTGCCCTCTGGGCGGCGGGTGGCGCGTGAGCGCCGGGGTGAGGGCGGTGGTAGTGTCGTTGCATATGTGGGTCGGGGATCAAAATACCCCTGAAGGGTAGCCGCTACCCCTGAAGGGCAGCCACTCCCGGCGAAGGGCGCTCCACCGCCACAAAGCCCGCTTGAGCGGACTGGACAGTCCTACTCTTTGCGTTTCTCTCTCGATCCCCTCGATCCCCTCGGTGCCTCCTGTTTCGTCTCCTCCCGTACCCCGCTGTGTCTCTATGTCTCTGAGGCCCCCGCCCCCGCGTTCCCTACAAATATGCCTTGAGGCGGGTGAGGTCGACGTTGCCCCCGCCGAGGAGCGCGATGACCTGTGCGTCCGGTGCCACCGTGACCGCGCCGCTGAGGAGCGCCGCGACCGCCGCCGCCCCGGCGGGCTCGACGACGAGCTTGGCCCGTTCGAGGATGAAGCGCAGTCCGTCGAGGATCGCTTCGTCATCGAGCAGCACCACGTCTTCCACGTATTCGCGGACGAGCGCCAGATTGAGCACGCCCACCAATGGGGCGGTCAGGCCATCCGCGACGGTGCTGATGTTCGCGAGCGCGACCGGTTGCCCGGCGGCCAGGGCGGTGTGCATCGTCGCTGCGCCCTCCGGTTCCACGCCGATGATTCGCACGCCGGGACGCTGTGCCTTGATCGCCAGCGCCACCCCGGCGATCAAGCCGCCCCCGCCGATCGGCACGACCACCGTGTCGCGCCCCGCGCCCGCGCCGAGGCCCAGGTTCGGTAGGTCTTCTAAAATTTCGAGGCCGATCGTCCCCTGGCCCGCGATCGTCAGCGGATCGTCGAACGGGTGGACGAGGATCAGGCCGCGCTCCGCTTGCAGGCGGTACATCTCCGCGAAGGCGATGATATTGTCCGCGCCGTAGAGGATAACCTCCGCGCCGTAGGCGCGCGTGGCCGCCACCTTGGTCGGCGAGGCGATCTCCGCCATCACCACCGTCGCCCGTACCCCGGCGGCGGCGGCGGCCCAGGCGACCCCCTGCGCGTGATTCCCGGCGGAGACGGTGATGACGCCGCGCGCGCGCTCCTCCGGCGAGAGGGTGGCGATCTTGTTCAACGCGCCGCGTGCCTTGAACGAGCCGGTGCGCTGGAGATTCTCCGCTTTCAGCCAGGCGGGGCCGGTGAGGCCGAGTCGGCGTCCCAGGGTGTGCGAGGAAACGAGCGGGGTCCGGTGGACGTGCCCCGCGATCCGTTCGCGCGCCGCCCCCACATCGGCCAGCGTCACCGGCGGTTCCATCCCTTGCCCTTGCGTCACGCGCACTCCTCCTGGTTTACCCCTGCGGGCGGATCGAGAGTGGGGCGGCGGGGGACGATCATCGTCCCCGCCGCCCCGTTGCCCGGCGTCTTTACTGACCGCCCCCGCCGTAGAGGAGATCGAAGGTGCGCGCCTCGACCTCATCCGGGTTGACCGCCGCGCGGGCCTCGCCGGTCGCGACCGCCGCGCGGGCGACGGCGGCGGCGACCTTCGGGGGCACCCGGTAGCTGATACTATCCGGGATGATGAACTCGGCGCTCAACTCCTGCGGCGTCACCAGCGAGGCGATCGCCTCGGCGGCGGCGATCTTCATCTCATCGTTGATCACGCGCGCCTTGGCATCGAGCGCCCCACGGAAAATACCGGGGAAGGCGAGCGAGTTGTTGACCTGGTTCGGATAATCGGAACGCCCGGTCGCCACGACCAGCGCGCCCGCCTCGTACGCCAGGCCGGGATCGATCTCCGGGGTGGGGTTGGCGAGGGCGAAGACGATCGGCTTCTCGGCCATCTCGCCGATCATCGCCTGGGTCAGCGCACCCGGCGCGGAGACGCCGATGAAGACGTCCGCGCCGGTGATCACCTGTTCGAGTCGCCCGGAGAGGCATTCCTTGTTGGTGACTGCGGCGATCTCTTCCTTGGATTGGTTCATCCCGATCGGACGTCCGGTGTAGACCGCGCCGGAACGGTCGCAGAGGATGATGTCGCCGACACCGTACTTGAGCAGCAGCTTGGCGACCGCCACGCCCGCCGCGCCGGTGCCGTTGATCACGATCCGCACCTGATCCATCGTCTTCCCGGCGATCCTCAGGGCGTTGATCAGCGCCGCCAGTGTGACGACCGCCGTGCCGTGCTGATCGTCGTGGAAGACCGGGATGTCCAACGCCGCCTGCAACTTCGCCTCGATCTCGAAGCAACGCGGCGCGGCGATATCTTCCAGGTTGATGCCGCCGAAGGTCGGGGCGATCGCCTTGACGATCTCCACGATCTCGTCCGGCTCGCGCGCGGCGACGCAGATCGGGAAGGCCTCGACCCCGCCGAGCGTCGAGAAGAGGACCGCCTTCCCCTCCATCACCGGCAAGGCCGCCTGCGGGCCGATGTCGCCGAGGCCGAGGACCGCGCTGCCATCGGTGACGATCGCCACCAGATTCCCCTTCGCCGTCAGGTCGTAGACGCGCTGCGGGTCGCGGCGCACCGCCTCCGCCGGGGCGATGGCGGCGGGCGGGACGTAGAGCATGTTCAGGATGTGGTGATCCTTGATCGGGATCTTGCTCTTGATCTCCAGCATCCCGCCGTAACGGCGGCGGAGATCGAGCGCGCGCTCCTGAAGCGACGCCTCTGGGCCGACCCGCGGCGCGTTGTTGTCGGCGGTGACGTTGGTCATCTGTCCTTCGTAGACGATCCGGCGGGTACGCTCGGCCTCCATCTCGGGGTCGACATCGCGCCGGGCCTCGCCGGTGGCGCTGGCCGCGCGGACCACCGCCGCCGCGATCGCCGGGGCGGTGCGGAAGTCGAAGATCGGCGGCAGGATATTCTCGGCGTGCAGCCGCTCGGCGGGGACGCTCGCCGCGAGGGCGCGCGCCGCCGCATCGAGGATCGCCATGTTGATGTTGCGGGCGCGGGCGTCGAGCAGCCCCCGGAAGACGCCGGGGAAGACGAGCGCGGGGTCCATCTGGTTCGGATAATCGGAACGGCTGGTGGCGATGACGCGCGCCCCGGCCCGCCGCGCCTCGTCGGGGTCGATCTCCGGGTTGGGCGTGGCGCAGGCGAAGACGATCGGGTCCGGTGCCATCGAGCGGATCATCTGCGCGGTCAGCGTATTCGGCGCGGAGAGGCCGACGAAGACATCGGCCCCCGCCAGCATCTCGGCGAGGCTGCCGGTGCGGCGCTGGGGGTTCGTCTCCTTGGCGACGTACGCCTTGGCCCAGTGCATGTCGGCGGCGCGGTAGGGGACGAGCGCCCCGGCACGGTCGCAGATGATCACTTCCCTGGCCTTGGCGCGCACCAGCAGGCGCGCGGTGCCGATGCCGGTGACCCCGGCCCCGTTGACCACGATCCGCGCATCCTCGATCCGCTTCCCGACGACCTTTAATGCGTTGTAGAGCGCGGCCAGCACGACGATCGCCGACGCGTGATGCTGATTGGAGAAGACCGGCACGTTGGCCGCCTTCTCCAGGTGATCGGCGATCGTGAACGACTGCGGCGCGGTCAGGTTGTCGAGGGCGATCGCGCCGAACGTCGGGGTGATGCTATAAAGGATCTGCACCATCTTCTGCGTGTCGCGCGTGTCGAGGCAGAGCGGGAAGGCATCGATCCCGGCGAACGTCTTGAAGATGACCGACTTCCCTTCGAGCACCGGCAGCGCGGCTTCCGGCGGCGCATCGCCACGCCCGAAGAGGGCCGAGCCGTCGGTGACGATCGCGACGGTGTTGCCACGCGAGGTGAGATCGAAGGAGGCATCGGGGTCTTTGGCGATCACCAGGCAGGGCTCGGCCACGCCCGGCGTGTAGACCAGGCTCAGCACCGATCGATCCTTGATCGGCACCTTACTCGCCACGCCGATGACGCCCCGATAGCGTTGCCGGTAGCTCAGCGCCTCGGCCCATTCCTCGCCGTTAACCATCCTGCCCCCCACATTATGCGCGGCGCGGCATGGCCGCCGCGCGCTTCCCACTCATCTTGCTCCCCACAGAGTAGGCGACAGCGGCGTTCGTTGCAAGCGCCCCCGCGCGCCGGGAGCGGCGTTGCAAGCGACGCACCGCCGCCCCTCGGAACAGCGCTAGATTCGGCGTGATAGCCCTGCGTCGGGCGGAGCGAATCGGCCCGCCCGACGCCCGCTAGCTGGCCTGCCAGGGCTTACTTGTTCGTCAGCGCCGCTTCCTCGATCTCCACCGTGGTCAGCGCGGTCGGCTTCTTGGCGACCGCAACCTCGATCGGGGTCGCCGTGTTGTCGACATCGCCGAGGCGGCGGGTGACTAGGAAGATCAGCGAGGCGAAGACGCAGGCGATCAGGAACGGCACCTGATAGCCGACCCGCGTCAGGATGAACCCGGTCGCGACCGGCACCACGATCGCCGCCGCATGCTGCATCGTCACGCCCATCGCCAGCGAGGGGGCGATGTCCTTCGGTGCCGCGATCTTCCGCAGATAGGTGCTGGCCCCGATGTTCGAGAGGGGCATGATGAACGAATAGATCATGTAGCAGACGATCGCGACCACCACATTGTCGACCAGCGCGTACCCGGCGAGCGCGATCACGTAGCCGACATTCGCCACTTCGAGCATCTGCCGCACGCCTCGCCGGTCGATCTGTCGCCCGATCCACGGTCCCAGCGTCATGCTGATGGTGGTGACGCCGATCAGCACCCCGGAGATGACCGGCACGCCGAGTCGGAAGTGATCGACGAGCACCCAGAGGCCGAACGAGAAGAAAATCTGCTGCCGCCCGCCATCGAGCAGATTGAGCAGATAGTAGAAGCGATACTTGCGCCGCATCACCAACGGCTCGCGCCGCGACTCGATCGCCTGCACGCGGCCTCCATCCAGGCTGGGGAAGCGCACGATGGCGATCGCCGCGACCAACGCCAGGATGCCGCAGAGGACGAACGTGGAGCGGAACGAGAGGAGATTGAACTGGAAGGTGAGCAACACGACGACCATCGCCACCAGCCCGCCGCCACTATTGATCGCGGCTAGCCGCCCCAAGACGCTGCCAGTCTTCCCGGCGGTGGTCAGGGTCATGCCCAGGGCGAATTGCGTCTGAAGCCAGGTGTGGTAGCCAATCGAACTGATGATCACCCACGGCGCGACCGTCCAGAACGACGACGAGACGCCGAAGAAACCGTAGCCGATCGCCAGCACGACGAGCGCCCCGGCGGTCAGCTTCGGCAAGGAGAGGCGGTAGAAGAGCGCGGTCAGGAAGATCAGCAGGAAGCCGGGGATCTCGCGGATCGCGGTGATGTAGCCGAATTGTGGCCCCGCGAGGCCGAGATCGTGCTCGAAGTAATTGGAGACGATATTCTGCTGCGCCGCCATCGCGAAGCCGGTCGACGCCGTCGCCACGGCGATCAGCGCGAAGCCTCGCCCCACCGGCGTACGCAGCCACGCCAGGAACCCACCATCCATGCCTGCCCCCCACACCCTTGCCGACGGTTTCAACCGGCACAGTATACCCGAGGGGGGTGAGTCGTGAGTCGTGAGGAGGATACGTATCGTCCCTGGCGGGCGGGGGTGGAATAATAGGGGATGAGAGTCGGTGCGATCCGCCACTTGTCGCTTGCCGTGGGCGAGGGCGGGCGAATCGCCGAAGTGGAGTGCGACGATGATGGCGATGCTGACGCGCGCGACCGCGCCGCCCGACACCGGGCGGGCGGCGGTCGAGGTGTCCGAACTGGTCAAGACGTATGGTGGGACGCGCGCGGTCGATGGACTGAGCTTCACCGTCGCACCGGGGGAGATCTTCGCGCTCCTCGGCCCGAACGGCGCGGGGAAAACGACGACGATCGAGATCCTGGAGGGCTATCGCGCGCCCGATACCGGTTCGGTGCGTGTCCTCGGCCTCGATCCGATCCGCGACGCCCGTGCATTGAAGCTGCGCCTAGGGATCATGTTGCAGGCCGACGGCCTCCAGCCGATGCTGACGCCGCGCGAACTCGTGCGCCTCTACGCCGCCTTCTTCCCCAACCCGCTCGATCCCGAGGAACTGCTCGAACGGGTGGGGCTGCGCGAGGCCGCGACGACCCGGAGCCGTCGCCTGTCAGGGGGGCAGAAGCGGCGATTGGCGCTGGCGCTGGCGCTCGTCGGGCGACCGGCGCTCGCCTTCCTCGACGAGCCGACGACCGGCATGGACCCGCAGGCGCGGCTGGCGACCTGGGAGATCGTGCGCGAACTGCGCGCCGGTGGCACCACGATCATCCTCACCACGCACTTGCTCGATGAGGCCGAGCGACTCGCCGACCGGGTCGCGATCGTCGATCGCGGTCGCCTGATCGCCCTCGGCTCCCCCGCCGAATTGACCGGCGCGGGGGCGACCGGGCGTGCGCGCCTGATCGCCGCGCCGGGCTTGCCGGTCGCCACCCTCGCCGCCCTGCCCGGTGTCGCGACCGCGCGCGAGAGCGAGCCGGGCGTCTACGCCATCGAGGCCGCGCCGGACGCGCTGCCGGGCGTGCTGGCGGCGGTGACAGCCTGGCTGCGCGACGAGGGGATCACCCTGCGCGAATTGCGCGTGGGGCATGGTTCGCTGGAAGAACTCTTCCTGCGGCTGACCGGGGGGAAGGATGATGAGTGACCGTGCCCTGCTCCTCCGCTCGATCGGGGCACAGACGCGCGCCGAATTGTTGCTGACCTTGCGGCGCGGCGAGAACGTGCTGATCACCGTGATCGTGCCGCCCCTGCTCCTCGTCTTCTTCGCCGCCTTCGGGGTGCCGGGCCTGACTGCGGGTCGTCCCGTCGATTTCCTGCTGCCGGGGATGCTGGCGCTGGCGATCATCGCCAATGGCATGGTCAGCCTGGGGATCGCCACCGCCTACGAGCGCTATTACGGCGTGTTGAAGCGTCTGGGTGCCTCGCCGCTGCCGCGTGGCGGATTGCTCCTCGCCAAGGCGCTGGCGATCCTGGCGCTGGAGATCATCCAGGTGGTCGTGCTGGTGGCGCTTGCCACGCTCGTCTACGGCTGGCGACCGGGCGGGATGCCCCTCGTCGCGGTGCTGGTCGTGATCGTCGGCACGGTCGCGTTCGCCGGGATCGGGCTGGTGATGGCCGGGGCGTTGCGCGCCGAGGCGACCCTGGCCGGGGCCAACGGCCTCTACCTCGTCTTCCTGATCATCAGCGGCGCGGTCCTGCCGGTCGAACGGCTGCCCGGCCTGTTGCAGAACCTCGCCCAACTGCTGCCGTCCACCGCACTCGTCACCGCCCTCCGCGCCACGCTGACAGCGGGCGCACCCTTCCCCGGTTCCGCGCTCATCGTCCTGGTGATCTGGCTCGTGCTGGCGCTTGGCGTGGCGGCGCGGACGTTCAAGTGGGAGTAGTGTTGAATGAGCGAGGGCTATCCCTTGCCCGCGCTCTGTGCCTCCTTTTACAGCGGTACGCCGGATGTCACCCCCAGCCCGCAGCGGCGGGCTTCGCCGGTGCCTCAGGCACCCACAGCCGGGGGTTAAACCCCCGGCACCCCGCGCCGTCGGACCAACCGGGCCACGCACAACGAGCGTTGCTCTACCATTGCTAGCTGAAGGAAAACGGAACCATAAGCGCGGATAGATCGCTAACACTGTAGCAGCGTCAGTCTCGACGCATGAGGCGCGCTGCGGGAGTCCATTGGTTAGCGCACGCGACATCACGACATGAGGGTCCAAAGGAGGGACACGATGCGCGGACACATGGCTTGGCGATGTATCTGGTGCTGCGCTGCATTGTTTGCTTTGACAGGCTGTGAACTGTCGAGCGCTTCCCCCACCACTCCTGATCCTGCACAGAGTACGTCCAGTCGGGTGACGACCGCTGCTGCGCCGTCGCGCGCCGCCCAGGCCACCGTCACACCGCAGCGCACCCCCGGCGCGGCTACCCCCTCCGCATCGGCGGCGAGCGCGGCCCCCACGATGCAGCCCGCCGCGCGCCTCGACACTCCTGGGAGCGCTCTGACCGTTCTGGCGTGGTCCTCGGATGGGCAGACGCTGGCCGGGAGCGCTGGCGCGACGGATACGCGCGACTACGCCGTTCACCTGTGGCGCGCGGACGGGACGGCGCTCGCCACCCTCGTCGGCCACAGCGAGCGGATACCGGCGTTGTCCTGGTCGCCGGATGGGCGCGTCCTGGCCTCCGGTTCTGCAGATGGCACCGTGCGCCTGTGGAGTGCAACGGGCGCGGCCTTGAACACGCTGTCCCTGCCCGCGCAGTGGGTCTACGGTTTGGCCTGGTCGCCCGACGGTCAGACGCTCGCGGTCGGCGCGATCCAGGTGCCGTCTACGGTTGTCCGCAGTGGTACACCTACACCGATTGTCCCTGGCACAGTGACGTTGTGGAGTACCGCTGGCGAACTTCGGGCGACCCTCGATCCGCCACGCCGCACGGGCGGCAAATTCTTCCATGTCGCCTGGTCGCGCGATGGCAGCACACTCGCCGCTGGCGCGGTGACTTTCGCGATCTGGCGGGCCGATGGCACCCTCGTCGCCGCGCTCGATGAGGTCGCCTCGCCCGCCTGGGGTATGGCCTTTTCGCCCGATGGCGCGGTACTCGCCACGGGCAATGAGAATAGGCTGCTCCGTCTCTATACCGGCACGGGCGTCCTGTTCGCCACGCTCGGTGATATGAACACGGGTAGCCTGACCTTTTCCCCATCTGGGACGACGCTCGCCGCCAGTGTGGGGAGCGGTGGAGTATCCCTCCTCGACGTGGTGGGCACACAGGTGACTGTGCGTGATCTACCAGTACGGGGTAATCCACAGAGCAACGTCGTCTGGTCCCCAGATGGGACACGTCTGGTCGCCGGATTCAGCGATGAAACCGTACAAATTTGGCGTGCGATGGGCGACTCGACACGATCCTCGCTGGCTGCGGAGGTATCCCGATCAGCGTCGCGTGGTCGCCCGACGGGCGCACAATCGCGGCGACGACCCAGAATGGGCGCCTCTGCCTCTGGCACCCCTAGCACAGCACGCTACTTAGCCTACACCGATAAGTGCGGAGGGTTCTGGCACATCAGCCAGAACCCTCCGCACGCCCTCTTTTGGAAAGTCTGCGCGATCGTCAGAGGGTGCTCGCCGCCTGCCGGAGCAAGCCCTCGATCTGTGCCTCGTCGATCGTCTGCCCTTCGCGAATCTTGACGGTCTTGCGCTCGGGTGGGCCGTCCTCGAACAGCCCCTCGGGCGCATCGATCGCGGTGGCGTTGAAGATCGTGAGCGTGACCCACCCCTTCGCGGTGCCGATCACGGCGGCGTACTGATTGTTCTTGCGGTAGTGGGGCTTGCCGTACTGGAGTTTCTCGGTCGTGTCGGGGATGGCCCGGTGGACGATCGCATCGAGCTTGCGGCACAACTCAGCTTGCCACGGCTGGCTGATTTTATCGATATATCCTGCGATCTCCGCGCTCATGGCTTCCCCCTTGAGCCCACGTATGGGCCGCTAACGCCTTGCCGTTCTCTGCGTCGTCATGGATTCATCGCCGCGTACACGTCGTAGACGTGCCGCGCGACCGGGGCGGCGATCTGCGAGCCCGCGCCACCATTCTCGACCATCGTGATCACCGTCAGTTTCGTCGCGTCAGCCGGGGCGAACGAGGCGAACCAGGCGTGGTCCGGGTTCGGTGGCACCTGGGCGGTGCCGGTCTTCCCGGCGATCTTGATCTTCACGCCCTTGAACGCATCGGTCGCGGTGCCATTCGAGGCGGAGATCACATTGACCATCGCGGTATGGATCATCGCCATCGCGTCGGGCGGGATCGGCAGTTGGGCGATCTCCTTGCGCTCGCCGGCGCGTAACACGCGACCGTCCGGGGTGGCGACCTTCGCCGCGATGAAGGGGCGCAGCAGCGTGCCGCCGTTGGCGATGCCGTTATACAGGTTCGCCATCTGGAGCGGCGAGGCGAGGAAGAAGCCCTGTCCGATCGCCAGATTGATCGCGTCGCCCGTGGCCCAGCCGTCGTTCATGTTCTGGCGTTTCCAGGCCGGGTCGGGCACCACGCCCGCCGCCTCCGATAGCTCTTCCAGGCCGGTCGGCGAGCCGAGGCCGAACGCGCGCGCCTCTTGGGGCAGCAGATTCGGATCTTTGTCGTCCAACTGCTTGCCGAGCTGGTAGAAGACGGTGTTGCACGACCGCGTGATCGCGGTCTGGAGGGTCATGTTCCCTTGCGCGGTCGGGTAGGTCCAGTCGCGCCAGACGTTCGGCGCACCGGGGAGCGAGTATTCCGCCGGGCAGGGGATCATCGTGTTGGCGTTCATCCCGAGTTTCGTGACCGCCGCCGTGGCCGTGATCACCTTGAAGATCGAGCCGGACGGATAGGTGAATTGCGTGGCGCGGTTCCAGAGCGGGCGCAGGGTTTCGTCGTTGAGCTGCGCGCGGGCCGCATCATCGAAGCCGAGGGTGAAGCCGTTAGGATCGTAGGTCGGGTGCGAGCCGATGGCGAGGATGCCGCCGGTCGTCGGGTCGAGGATCACCCCGGATGCGGCGCGGTCGCCGAGCCCTTCTTCGAGGGCGCGCTGGAGATCGATATCGAGGGTCAGGGTGATGTCGGCGGCGGGCTCGCTCTTGCGCTCGGCGATCACCTTGCGGACCGTCTCGGTCTGCGAGACGATCGTTAGCTGGCCGCCCTTCTTCCCGGCGAGCCACTGTTCGCCCCACGCCTCGATACCCGAGCGCCCGATCTTGTCGCCGCTGATATATCCTCGCGGGGCCAGTTCCTTCAACTCGTCGGCGTTGACCTCGCTCATGTAGCCGACCGCGTGCGCGGCGAGCGAGCCCTGCGGATAGACGCGGTCGTTGACCTTGCGGATCGCCACGCCGGGCAACGTCTGGAAGATCGCGTTCATGTCAGCCGGGATCTGGTCCGGCAGGGTCTTGATCGGCACGAACCAGGTCGGGTCGGCGTTGGCGTATTCCGCTTTGATCTTCTCCGGTGGCACGCCGGTCGCCTTGCTCAGCGCGGGGAGGAACGCCGCCTCATCCTTGATATCTTTCGGCACCACGCCGACGATCGTGATCAACCCCTGCTGTGCCAGCACGCGGCCCTTAACGTCGAGGATGCGCCCGCGCGTCGGGATATCGGGCTTGAAGCGGATCAGGCCGTCGCCGAGATCCTTGAAGATCAGCGCCGGGGTCCAGGCGATCCGCCAGCCCGCGTCCTCCTGGCGGAGCGTGATCGTGTTGTCCTCGGTGATCGGGCCGACGAGCGCCGATTGCATCTCCACATGTAATGGGATCTGCGACGTGCCGCTCGGCGCGCTGCCAACCGTCGCCTTGAGGTCGGAAAGGCCCGCCTCGGCGGCGATCGCCCCGTAACGTGCGACGAACTTATCGCGGGTGATACCGCCCTGCTCGGTCGCCCCGATCAGATCGTACATCCCACTGTAGTCTTTATTGTTCCAGCGATCGGCGTACGCCTGGGCGACCGAGGCCGGATCGGTCGCGTTGAGCGCGCCCACCGGCGTGGCCGGACCGACACGCCCGGGTGTCCCCGCGATCCCCGGCGTGCCGCCGCCGAGCGGGACGGCGGTCGGCGGGATCGCCCCGCTGCCATTCGCATTGCCGACCACGCCAGCTGCGCCAGATACGACCGTCCCCGGCGTGCCCGCCACCCCAACTATCCCGGAGGTCGCCGTCGCCTCACCGGGCACCGCCGCCGCCTGTTGCTCCGTGGGGGTCGTCGCGGCGATGCCGGCGCGCGAGACGTTGAGGCGGAAACCGGAGGCGTAGAGGGTCGCCCCGCCCGCCGCGACGAGGAGGATCACGATCAGCACACCGAGGAGTTTCGGCCAGAGCGGCGCGCGACGGGCGCGGCGGACGCTGCGGGCGGAGTAGGGCGAGCGATAGGTCACTGGCATTGCTCCCTGTTGCTGAACGGTGTGGTGGTCGTCGGGATGCAAGCTGCTATACGGACGCGCGCCAGGTTGGCTGGTCTTGGACCCATCCTGTTAAGAGAACGCGCGGTGCGCCCCGACGGATGCGCCGCGCGATTAACTGTGCCACGTTCAGTCACGCGCGTCAAGGCTAAAAACTGCGAACGTTCGCCTCCTGCGGTCCTCACCGAGTCAGGCGTATCGGTGGGTGCTCCGCCCGGTCGGCGGATGGCTCCTGCCCAACCGGGTAGGGCCGTTGCCCACCCGTTCTGCCTCACCTTGCCCGCGCATCTTGCGGGGGACGGCGTGGTGGCGCGCGGGGTACGCTATCTATACGCCCCGAGAGATGACCGAAGGTGATGGGGCGAGAGCGACAGAAGGAGTACGTGGCGATGAGCGAGACGGTGACAGGGGGCGGGCTGTTGCAGCGCCTCTCCGATGAGCTGGCCGGTGCGGTCGAGACGGCGGGTGCGTCGATCGTGCGGATCAACGCGCGGCGACGGCTCCCGGCGACGGGGATCGTCTGGGCGAGCGATGAGCGCGGCGCGACGATCGTCAGCGCGAATCATGTGATCGAGCGCGACGAGGAGATCACGATCGTCGCGCCGGATGGGCGCGAGCTGCCCGCGCAGCTGGTGGGACGCGATCCGGGGAGCGATCTGGCCCTCCTGCGCGTCGAGGGCGCGGGCCTGACCGCCGCGACCCGCGCACCGGAAGGGTCGGCCAGGGTCGGCGCGATTGTCCTGGCGCTAGGTCGGGCGGGGGCGCTGGCGGCGACCTTCGGGGTGGTCAGCGCGATCGGTGGCCCCTGGGAAGGGGGGCGCGGGCGGCGCTTCGGGCAGCTGATCAGCAGCGATGCGCCGATGTTCCCCGGTTTCTCCGGTGGTCCGTTGGTCGATGCCTCCGGGCGGCTGATCGGCCTCCTGTCGTCCCACCTGGGGCGCGGGATGACCCTGGCGATCCCGCACGATGAGGTGGAGCGGATCGCGACGACGCTGCGGACGCACGGGCGTGTGGCGCGCGGCTATCTCGGCATCGGCGCGCAGCCGGTGGCGTTGCCCGCCGCCGTGCGGGCCAGCGTCGGGCAGGAGCAGGGGTTGCTGCTGATCACGATCGAGGACGAAGGCCCGGCGGCGCAGGCGGGGCTGATGGTTGGCGACATCATCGTCGGCCTCGGCGGCAACACCGTCGCCTCCCTGGACGACCTCCGCGCCGGGCTGACCCCCGAGCGGGTCGGGCAGGCGATCCCTGTCCGCATCCTGCGCGGCGGCCAGCCGACCGAACTGACCGTGACCCCGGTCGAGCAGAAGTAGTGATGAGTGGGCGGAGTGGGCGAGTGGGCCAGTGGCCCAGAAGGGGGAGGCGGAGCAAACCGAACACCATCGGCTGCTCACACTCTCCTTTCTCGCCCACTCCGACCACTGGCCCACTCCGCCCACTCATTCCCAAAGGAGACGAAGATGACAGCACTACAACAGGCCCTCGGCGGGGCGTTGGCCGGGGAACTGGCGACGCTGGCCGAGCGGGTGCGCGCGGGGACCGTGCGCGTCGCCACCCGGCGCGGTGCGGGCGCGGGGACGATCTGGCATGAGGATGGTCTGATCGTCACCAACTATCACGTCGTGCCGGGCGAGCGGGCGCAGATCACCCTCTCCGACGGGCGCGAGTTCCCCGGCACGGTCGTCGGCAATCTGCCGGAGCGCGATCTGGCGCTGATACGCATCCCGCAGGGCGGGTTGGCGGCGCTGCCGGTCGGTGACTCCGCCGCCCTGCGCGTCGGCGAGATCGTGGTCGCGGTCGGACATCCGCTCGGGGTGCCGGGCGCGACGACCTTCGGTATCTACAGCGGCACCGGGCCGATCGAGGGGGCCGAGGGTCGCGGGCGACACTTCCGCGAGGCGATCGTGGCGGACATCGAACTCCGCCCCGGCAACTCCGGCGGGCCGCTGGTCAACGCGCGCGGCGAGGTTGTCGGCATCAACGCGATGGTGCTGGGGCCGCGCACGGCGCTGGCAGTGCCGAGCGCCACCGTCGTGCGGCTGATCGGCGGGCGCGCGCGGCGCGTCCTCGGCGTCCGCGCCGAGCCGATCGCCACGCCGCGAGCATTGGCCGCTCGCCTGGACCTCGTGCAGGAGACGGCGCTGATCCTGACCGATGTCGCCGCCGACAGCGCCGCCGAGCGGGCGGGGTTGCTGCCGGGCGACATCATCCTGGCCCTCGACGGGCATCCGATCGAGGAGCCGGGCGATCTCGCCTGGGGGCTCACCGAGGCCCCGGACGGCGCGACGGTGGGCGTTCGTCTCTTGCGCGGCGGCGAACTACGCGAGGTCGCGATCGCGCCGGAACAGGGGCAGGTGGCGGCGTAGCACCCCGGCGCGGGGGCGGGCGGCGAGGGGCGTCTCGCCCGCTCGCCCCCGCGCCGGGGAACTACGATCACCATGCGCCGATATGGGCTGTGTGTGGGGCGGGGGGCGTCCCGCAACGCGCATAGCCCGGAGCGGGCGGGCGTGACCGCAACCAGGACCAGGGGAGGCGGCCCATCACGAGCCGCCTCCCTTCGTCGTTTCCGGCGCGTGTCAGCGCACGAAGGTGACGTACGTCAGCGCGCCGCCGCCCGGTGATTGCTCGCCCGGCACCTCGCGGAGTCCGGCGGCGGCGGCGATGCGACGCGCATCGGCGACCTGCTGGTCGAAGTCCTGCTCCTCGCCGCGCGGTATCACGATCAGCAATGGCCCCACTGGGAGCGCGCCGGGATCGTTCGGCAACTCCCGGAGCGCGGCCCCGCCCGAGGTGAATTGCAAGATGTTGTAGGCGTCCCCATTCGAGAGGAAGAAATTCGGCAGATAGGCCACGACCGCCGGGTCGCGCTCGTGCGCCGCGCGGATCGCCAGCCCGGCGCGCGTCTCCCCGACGTACTGGAACTTGCTGAGGACGCGCGGGTTGCCGGGCATGTAGCCGAAGTAGATCCAGAGGTTGATCCCGATCGCCAGCGCCAGCGCCGCGCCGACGATCATCGGGGCCGCGCGCCGCAGGAGGCGTGGCGCGTCGAGGGCGCGCAGGCGCTCCCAGAGGGCAACGAGGCCGAGTGCGGCCAGCAGATAGGCGGCGGGGGCGGCGTCCTGGGCGCGCACGGCGCTCGGCGCATCGACCGACACGATGCTCGGGGCGAGGAGGGCCAGGAACCAGCCGAGGATGAAGAGGGCGGCGAAGCGGAAGCGCAGGGCCGCGCCGATCATCAGCGCCAGCCCGAGGACGAAGCAGATGCCGGTCACGGCGTCGAGCAGCGGCCAGCCGGGCGCGTGGTGCCGCGCGTTCGGCTCGCCCCGATAGTTGAACATCGCCACATGGCGCAGCAGATTCTGCTCGACCGCGCCGATCTCGGTCTGCCCCTCCAGATATTGATCGGAGAGAAGGTAGACCTGTTCGGTGCGCTTGAAGAAGTTGTCGGGCTGCTCGATCGCGTAGCGCCCCAGCGGGATCAGCGTCAGCACCGCCAGCAGCAGGCAGAGGATTAGTCCCGGCCAGCAGCGTCGTGCGAAGCCGCCGCGCTCGCGGAGGAAGAGGACGAGCGCGCCGCCCGCCAGGACCGGCAGGGTGAAACGGCCCGGATAGTAGTTGTAGATCGCCAGCCCGCCGAGCAGCCCCGCGCCCGCGAATGGTAGGAGGCCGCGCCCCCCGCCGCGCACCCGACTGACCCCGACGAGGAAGAGGGCGAACGCGCCGAGGGTGCAGAGGGTGGTCGGCGCGGTGTCGAACGCGAGACGATCGATGCTGACGCGCCACGAGCCGACCGCGCCGAGCAGTGCCGCCACGAGCGCGACGCGCGGCCCGCCGAGTTGCCGCCCCACCAGCCAGAGGGCCGCGACCGCCAGCACCCCGGCCCCCGCCGTCAGCCCGCGCAGGCTGGCGAGGGTCGCGCCGAAGAGTCGGAAGTCGAGCGCCAGGAGGGTGGGATAGAGGCCGGGCAAGGAGATGTTCGGGATGTAGACCGGGCGATAGGCCGGGTCGGTGAGGATGTGCAGCCCCTCCAGTCCGTGCCGCGCCTCATCGCGCCACATGCCGAATGGGATGCCGTTGAGGTCGTAGAAACGGGCGGCGGCGGCGAGGACCAGAATGGCGAGGAGGGCTGGGATCTCGATGCGCGGTCGCCAGCGGCGTGCATCTGCGGTCGCTGTGGGATGATCGCCCTCCGCGAAGGTTTCGTACGCCGGAACCTCCGCCGCGCGCGCGGCAAAGGTGGCGAGGACGATCACGAGGCCGAGCGCGCCGAGCGCGAGCGCGAGCGGCACCCAGCGGTCGCTGCTGAGGAGCGCCTGCGCGGTGGCGAGCGGCAGCAGCCCGAGCAGGGTGACGACCGGCGTCGGGATGCCGAAGCGGCGTTCGGTCACGGCGAGGGTGCGGACGGCGAGGCGCGCGAGATCGTCGCGCCAGGCGAGGGGCAACAGGGCGAGCAGCAGGAGGAGCGGCGGGTGGATCAGCTCCCAGAAGTGGGGCCGGGCGAGCGTCGCCGCCAGCGTGCCGACGACGAGGAGCACCCCCGCCGCCACCGTCGCCGGGCCGGGTCGGCGCAGGAAGCCGAGCGCGACCCCCCAGCCGCAGCCGAGCGTGAGGAGCCAGCGCCACCACGCGCCGAGCGGCGGCAGCGCGATCCCGACCCCCGCTCCTTCCACGAGGCGTGCGGAGCCGAGCAGCGCCACCCCGAGCGCTCGCCGATCGCCGGGCGGCGTGAAGGTGTCGGACCCGATCGTCACCGATGTATCGGTCGCCGCGCCGCGCGCCGCGCCCGTTGCGGCGGTGATCTGCGCCCCCCCAGGGACGGTGCGCGCATCGATCTGTGTGCCACCAACCGCCACGGTGACGCGCGGCGGCGTTGCCCCGGCGGGTCGGCTCGCCGTCACCGTCACGTCCACGCTCACCGGGCGATTCGCCGGGAAGGCGAGCCCGGCGGCGCGGAAGATCAGCGTCGAGGTCGCCTCGGTCCAGCGATACGTCTTACCGTCCGGGCTGCGCTCGCGGTCGAAGAAGTCGCGCGTGGCGGCGCGATCGTTCGGTGCCCCGACGACGATCGTCTGCGTCAGCGGGCGCGCGTAGATGAGGAGGAGGGCGAGCGCGGCGACGGCGAGGAATAGTACGAAGTACGAAGTACGAAGTACGAGCGGATCGGCGATGTTGAAAGGCAACCTGGCAGCGGTGCGGCGCCTGGTTCGTGAACGCCGCGCAACGTTGCCTACCTTCTTTGATGCCGTAATCGTTTGCTTTTCCACCCGTCCCACTTCGTATTTCGTATTTCGTGCTTCGTCGCTCGTCCTTCGTTGTTCGTCCTTCCCCGTCACCCCACCGCCCCCAGCCAGCCCACCGCCAGGATGATCGTACTGACCATCAGCAGCCCGAAGGCGGCGCGGTATGGCGCTTCCTGGCTCGGTTGACGGCGCGTGAGCGCGGCGGCGAGCAGGATCGTCAGCAGTGTGAGGGCGAGCGCGGGGCCGAAGCGTTCCCAACGGTACGGGAGCACGAGCCCGAGGGCGCTCCCGAACACCAGCGGTAGCAACGCCGCGCACCAGAGCACGCGGATCGCCGGTTCGCGCCCGAGACGCTGCGCGATCCCGCGCACCCCGGCTGCGGTGTCGCCCGTGTAGTCGGCGAGGGCGTTGGCGAGGTGGAGTGCCAGGAAGAGACTCGCGCCGAGCGGGTAGAGCCAGAGGAGGCGTGGCCCGAAGCGGTCGAGCGCGACCCAGACCCAGATCGGCGCGAGCGGCAGGGCGAGCAGATAGGGGAGCCAGGAGAGGGTGGTCCGCTTCAGGCGTAGATCGTAGGCGAGGCCGAGGCCGGTGCCGAGCGCCACGGTCGCGAGCGAAGCGAAACCGAAGCTCGCCGCGCCGAGCGCCGCGCCGAGCAGCGCGACGCCGAGCACCCCACCGGCGACGACCGGGCTGACCGCGCCACTGGCGAGCGGCTTGGCACCCTTCGTGGCGCGGTCGAGGGGGCGATCCGCGAGATCGTTGGCGATCCCGATCGCGAACTGCGCCGCCAGCATCGTCAGCGCCAGTCGCGCGCCGAGGGCCACGCCGGGCGGGTGCCCGAGGGCCAGGGCGGCGAAGAGGAGGACGGCGGCGGCGTTCATCAGACTCGGGAAGGGGTGTAGCAGGCGCAACGCCCCGCTGAGCCGCCACCCGAACGTGACCCCGGTGTTCGTCCCCGCCGGGATCGCCCCCTTGCGCTTTATCGCTTGTGGCATAGCGCGCCCCATCGTTCCTCGCACACCCCCACGACTAAACTGAAGCCCGGGTGAAACCTACAGAGTTCGCAGCGTAGCGCATGGAGTTCTCACCGAAGCTTTGGTTTAGCACCGTGCGGGGAGTATAGCAAGCGCCCGGCAGCGAGTCCGCCACCGCGCGATCGCCGGGTGGGTTGGGATGCCTGGTGCGGCGAACGGCGGGGGGGAGCGATGGGACGCAACCGTCAGGAAATGAACAGCAATAAAAAACGGGACACCCGGTTTACCGGGTGTCCCGCGTGTGCTTCGTGGTTAGGGGTGGGTGGCGAGCGGCTCCGGCGTCACCGTGGCCTGCCCCTGCGTGAGCGGACCGCCGGTCAGTTGCGCCCCGAAGACGATCTTGGGGTAGATCAGGATGCCACCGGTGAACGGCTCGATCGTGATCGGCACATCGACCGGATCCCATTCGTGGAACCATTGCGCGTCGTCGGGGAGGAGCTGGATGCAGCCGTGGCTGGCCGGTGAATTGCCGATCTGCGCTGCGCTATAGAGTTTCTTCCCGGCCCCATCGAGGGTATACGGCGCACCGTGGACCAGGATATCGCCGTTCCACTCGCCACCGGGCAGATAATCGGTGAAGAGCCAGTAGCCGAGATCCTGCGTGGTGCCGAACGAGGAGAAGGTGCCCCAGTATTCGCCGACCCGCCCGGTCCACGTCGGCGTGAAGGTGCGACGCACGCCCGGCCAGCCGGTGCTGACCGGGAATTCGCGGACGACCTTGTCCCCCTGATAGATGAACATGCGCTGCTTGTCTTGCGAGACGACGATGCGCGAACTCAGCTTGCTGGGGAACTGCGGCTCGGCCTGCACGCTGAAAGCGCCCGGCAACAAGAGACACCCTAGCGCGACCGCCAGGGCCAGGATCAGCCGCGTCATTGGCGTTATGACTCCCCGTAGGCAGGCTATTGGCGGGCCTGACTCACGTATATCCTCAACTGCCCGCTCATTGTACCGGATCGATCGATCGGTGACAATCAGTACGTACGGTCAAATTAAGGCACCGTGTTGCGGAAAACGTTGTGGCACGTCAATCGATCCATCGTCTGTCACGCCGCCGATCAGTGGCGTGCCGTTACTGTGGCGTCAGTCCTTCAGTCGGTCGTCGTCGATGGAGTGGTCACGGATCGTCGTGAATGGGTTGTGTCGGAACCCGGCGTGGTATAGCGCAACGCGCGTTGTGCGTGGCCCGGTCGGTCCGACGGCACGGGGTGCCGGGGGTTGAAGTACCCCGGCTGCGGGTACCCTCTGGGCGGCGGGGTAGGGGGTCAGGGCCGTACCGGCGTGGGGATCGTCCCCGCGCGTGGTGGAGCCGGAGGGCAGCCACTACCCCGGAGGGCAGCCACTACCCCGGAGGGCAGCCACTACCCCGGAGGACAGCCACCACCCCTGAGGGGCACACCGCCCCGGCTGCATGGCCCCCGGCCACGAAGTACCCATGAAGGGCATACTATCCGCCTGCGCGGACCGGGATGCGCCGGCCTTCCCGTGCTGTTAGGGCGTGTGTAGCGTCTCCTTCCCCCGCTCCTCGGCTGGGCGGGTGCCCCCTGGGCGGCGGGTGCCGCCCGCAGGCGGCGGGGGTGAGGGTGATCGCGGTGGCGTTGCCCTTGCAGTTCCGGGGGTTGAAACACCCCGCGCGGGGGTACAGCCATAGGCGACACCGGCGAAGACCGCCTGCGCGGGCTGGGGGCGCTCATCCGGCATACCGCTGCAGGCACGCGAACCCTCCACGTCCCCCAAGGTTCATGCCATTGGATGCGACAGGCGACGGTTTGCTAGCGCCGATACGTCGCGGGTTCGCAGGATTCCGGCGAGCCACCGAACGGGCCGTTGTTGAAGTTCGTCAGTTGGCCGCGCGGCTGGACGTTGCGCGGGTCGCTGTAGTCGAAGAACACTTTCGCCGCCAACTGCGGTTCGATACCATCCGGCAAGCCTTGTGCCCGCAGGGTATCGCTGGTGCGGCGCGCGAAGGACACGCCCATCACCAGCCCGCCCTGCCCCCCGATGGTGATTTGCCCGAGAATTAACTGGTCGTGGTCCGCGAAGCGCTGCCCGAGCCAGGCGGCAAATGTATCCTGGCCCGCCCCGGTCGCCGTAGCCCCGCGCGCGTAGTCGCAATCGCTCCACCCCCACGGCTCCGCGATGGCGGCGAGGGTGGCATCCAGGTCGCCCGCATTGTAGGCGGTGAGGAAGGCCGTAAGCGTGGCAACCTCCTGCGCTTGCCGCGCTACTCACGGTTGCTCCTCCCGGCGTCGGTGTCGCTGATTGCAGCGCGCGCGTGGCGACGGGGGCAGGCACGGTGGGGGTGGCGGGGCTGCCGGAGCGCCCGCCCTGACTCCACAAGAAGATGCGCCCCTGTGTGCAGCCCACGCCACCCTTGCCCCCGAAGGTGGTCTCCGGGAGATCGTCGGCGGTGCGGGTGATGCGGAAGTTGATGACGGGTTCCCTCGGCACGCCAGCCTCCCGGTTGACCGTCAGTTCGAGCAGCCGCATCTGCTCGTGTTGCTCATGCCGTGCCGCGAAATAAGCCAGCAGGGTTTCCCTCGTGTAGAGATTGAGCGCGTCCACGCCCGTGCTCGGGCTCGCCCGGACCAGCGTGAACCAGCGCAACTGGTCGGGGTCGCCTGCCCACGGGTGGTCGCTATCCGACCCCTTGGCCGGGAAGAGACGCGCGAGTGCCTCCTGGTCGCCTTCCGCGAGTGCCTCCTAATCGCCTTCATTGAAGGCGGCGATGAAGGCGGCGATGAAGGCGGCGACGACGCCCCGGATGGTCGCCTCGTCGCAGCCAGCGGGCAATGAAGTATTTGGTAGGACCGGCGTGGCCGGTATAGTCGCGTTGGCCGACAGCGTCGCACGAGGGGATGGTAGGCTGCTGGCTGTGGCGGTTGTCGCCGTGGAACGTGCCGATGGTGCCACGGCGGTCGCCGGGTCGTTATTTCCCCCGCCACCACGGCAGGCCGTCAGGCTGAGCGCTACTGCCGCGACCACGAGCATCCGTGCCACCATCGGGCTACCCCCTTCCCGCAACATGCAGCTATCAATATCAATTAGGACTTACGCAGTTGGGGTGGGATCGGCTAGACTTGGGGCATGAATGCACCGAAATGTAGCCCCAGCGACTCTATCGACTTCCTGGTGGCGAGCCCGCGCGTGGTGCGCGGCACAGAAGCCGCC
>JAABUU010002948.1_pt1 | contig 22837 bp, 22 predicted proteins | sample 5559301 | NCBI WGS metagenome assembly JAABUU01 (sample SAMN10711884, study PRJNA513360) | rock metagenome | isolation source: Antarctica rocks | place: Antarctica: Victoria Land, Richard Nunatak white | reverse complement strand
ACCGGTTACGCCATAAGCAGGAGTGTGTCAGCAGGTCCGGTGTTGCTGTTTCATGACCGAACCGTCCCGTGTGGGCTGGAGGCCGGATGCGCGCATCATGGCGGTAATGGGGTGTGCCCGGGCAGCATCGTGCCGGGCACACCCGTCATCCAGGCCAGGCACCGTGCCGTCAGGCGTCCACCAGCGGGCCGCGCGCCGTGATCGCCCGCTGAGCGGCCGGGGCTGTGTCGCGCACCATGTAGCCGCGGCCCCAGACTGTGCCGATCAGGTTCGGCGCCCCGGCCTGCGCCAGCTTCTTGCGGAGCTTGCAGATGAACACGTCAATGATCTTCATCTCCGGCTCGTCCATGCCGCCGTACAGGTGGTTCAGGAACGCCTCCTTGGTCAGGACCATGCCCTTGCGCAGCACCAGCAGCTCGAGGATCGCATACTCCTTGCCGGTGAGGTGGACCGGGCAGTCCGCCACCGTGACCTCGCGGCTGTCCAGGTTCAGCTGCAGGCTGCCCAGGACCAGGGTCGGCTGGCTGTAACCCTTGCTGCGGCGGAGGATTGCCTGCAGGCGGGCTTGCAGCTCTGCCGGGTCGAATGGCTTGCAGATGAAGTCGTCGGCGCCGGCGCCGAAGGCCCGCACCTTGGCGTCGGCCCGGGTCTGCTCGGACATCACCACGGCCGGGGTCTCGATCCGGGCGGCGCGCATCCGGCGCACCACTTCCGTCCCGTCGCTATCGGGCAGCGTAAGGTTCACCATTACCAGGTCGAACTCATAATGACGGAGGAGGTCCAGGCCGTCGGCGCCAGTGGTGGCATGTTCCACCACCGCCCCGTTGCCGCGCAACAGCGCGGTCAGGCCGCGGGACGCAATCGGATCAGCTTCAATTACCAACACACGCATAAGTTGCTCCTTGTCATTCTGACTGATCCAAATATGCAACCTATACGCGAGCATGTCCACAATTATTTTACTTCTGTGCTCATAATTTTAGTTATACCGGCTGGAGCGTCCTTGGGGTGGCCCTACTCTGTCTCCCCGAACCTAAGGAGTGTTTAATTTGAGACGAAACCAGGTGCTTGACCGGTTGCGAACTGCAGCAGCCGTGTTGCCCGGCCATGCCGCACCGTGCATGTCCGGCCAGGTCGCGGCAGTATCGGGCATGCTGATCGAGGTCTCGGGCATCACGGGAGAGCTTGCTGTCGGGGACCGGACTGCCGTCCACGGCCAGTCCGTCCCGGCAGGGCCATCGGGTCATGGAGGCGTCCGGAGCGTCGCGGCGGAGGTCGTCGGCTTCCGCAACGGCATGGCGCGTGCGCTGGCGTTCGACCCGCTGGACGGGCTGGGGCCGCGCAGCGCCGCCACCCTGCCGTTCGGTCCCGGACGGGTGCGGGGGGCCGGGCTTGCGGTTTCGGATGGGTGGCTGGGGCGGGTCGTTGATCCCCTGGGACAGCCGCTGGACGGGCGCGGGGCTTTGCCGGCTGGCACGTTCCGGCCGGTGCGGGCGAACCCGCCGCCCGGTGCGACGCGCGCGCGGCTTGGCGCGCGCGTCGGATTGGGAGTGCGGGCGCTGGACCTGTTCGCCACCTGCCGGGCGGGGCAGCGCCTGGGGCTGTTTGCCGGGTCCGGCGTCGGCAAGTCCACCCTGATGTCGCAGATGATCCACCAGGCCGATGCGGACGTGGCGGTGCTGGCCCTGGTCGGGGAGCGCGGCCGTGAGGTGCGGGAGTTCCTGGAAGACGACCTCGGCGCCGAGGGCCTGGCCCGCGCCGTCACCGTGATCGCCACCTCCGACCAGCCACCGCTGATGCGGCGGGAGGCGGCCTATGCCGCGATGACAGTCGCCGAGCATTTCCGCGACCAGGGCCTGCACGTCCTGCTGCTGATGGACAGCGTGACCCGGTTCTGCCTGGCGCTGCGCGAAATCGGCCTGGCCGCGGGCGAGCCGCCAGCCACCCGCGGCTACCCGCCCAGCGTGTTCGCCGAGCTGCCGCGCCTGCTGGAGCGCGCGGGACCGGGGCCGGACCGCGGGCCGGACTCTGGCCGCATCACCGCCCTGTTCACCGTGTTGGTGGAAGGTGACGACCACAACGAACCCGTGGCGGATGCCGTGCGCGGCATCCTGGACGGCCACGTGATCCTGGACCGGCGCATTGGCGAAGGCGGGCGCTACCCCGCGGTGGACGTGCTGCGGTCGCTGTCCCGGACCGTGCCGGGCTGCCTGGACCCGGCGGAGGCAGCGCTGGTCCGCCGCGCCCGCGCCGCCCTTTCGCTGCACGCCGACATGGCGGACCTGGTGCGCCTGGGCGCCTACCGCGCCGGCACCGACCCGGCGACGGACGAGGCGTTGCGCCTCGCCCCGCGGATCGAATCCGTGCTGCGCCAGATGAAGGGGGAGCGCAGCTCCCTGCCCGAAGCCTTTGCCGCCTTACATGATGCGATGGAGCCTGCCGATGCCGCGTGACCCCTTGGACACACTTGCCCGCGTACGCCGCCTGGCGAATGAGGAGACGCTGGCTGCCCTGGCCCGCACCCTGCAGATTGAGGGGGAGGCGGACGACTTGGCCAAGGAGGCCGAGCGCATCATCGCCACCGAGCTGGTCGCGGCCGGCGCGCTGGACGGAGATGACAGCGTGGTGGAGGCGTTCGCGGCCTGGCTGCCCGGCGCCCGCCAACGCGCCTACCAGGCGCGGGAAGCCTGCGAGCGCGCCCAGGCCGACGTCGCCCGCGCCCGCGCCGTGCTGACGATGACCCGCGCCGCGCTGGAGGCGGTGGCCACCCTGGCGAAGCAGCAGGCGGCGCGCCGTGACGCCGCCGCGGCGCAGAAGGAGCAGCATGCCCTGGACGACGCCACCCGGGGACGTGACGGTTCGCCACCGTTTTGACGGTGCCTACCGTCGCCCCATCTGGTCGCGGAACGCCGGATGTGGTCTTTGCCGGCGACATAGAGCCTGTTTGAGTGGGCTCAGGGTCGGTACAGCGGGTATTCCGCGTCGGGTGCGTCAGGACCTTGCCCTGATGCAAAGGCATCGGGGCTGCGGCCCTTCCTGCCCGTCACGGAAAATCCCCTGCTGGACCTCAACCGGCGCCCACTCAAACAGGCTCTCAGCGCCACTAGACAGGGAAACACAGCGTGCGGATAGCAATGATCGGTGGCGGCTATGTGGGCCTGGTGTCTGGCGCCTGCTTCGCCGACCTGGGGGTTGAGGTTGCAGTGGTCGAGGTGGACCCAGCCAAGCTCGCCGCCCTCTCGGATGGGCGCATCCCCATCTACGAGCCGGGCCTGGACCGGCTAGTGACGGAGAACGTGGCCGCCGGCCGCCTGACCTTCGGCAACGACTTGGCGGCAGCGGTTGCGGGGGCGGAGGCCGTGTTCATCGCGGTCGGCACCCCGACCCGGCGCGGCGACGGCCATGCCGACGTGTCCTATGTCAACGCGGCGGCGGAGCAGGTGGCGAAGGCGCTGACCGGTTATGCCGTCGTCGTCACCAAGTCCACCGTCCCTGTGGGGACCGGCCGGCGGATCGAGGAGATCATGCGCCGCGCCCGCCCGGACGGGGAGTTCGACGTCGCCAGCAACCCCGAGTTCCTGCGCGAGGGCAGCGCCATCGGCGACTTCATGCGCCCGGACCGCGTGGTGATCGGCACGGACAGCGAACGGGCGCGGGAGGTGCTGCGGCGGCTTTACCGCCCGCTGTACCTGATCGAGGCGCCGATCCTGTTCACGACGCTCGAAACCGCTGAGCTGACCAAGTATGCCGCCAACTCCTTCCTGGCGATGAAGGTGACGTTCATCAACGAGATGGCCGACCTGTGCGAGCGCGTCGGGGCGGACGTTCACGACGTGGCGCGCGGCATCGGCCTGGACGGGCGGATCGGGCGCAAGTTCCTGCATCCCGGACCCGGCTTCGGCGGCAGTTGCTTCCCCAAGGACACGCTGGCGCTGATGCGGATCGCCCAGGATTGGGGCGCGCCGTCCCGCCTGGTGGAGGCGACGGTCGCGGTCAACGACGCCCGCAAGTCCGGGATGGCGGCGCGGGTGATCCAGGCCGCCGGCGGCAGCGTGCATGGCAAGACGGTCGCGGTGCTCGGCCTGACGTTCAAGCCGGAGACGGACGACATGCGCGACGCTCCGAGCGTGCCCATCATCAGCCGGCTGGCGGAGCAGGGGGCGTCAGTCCGCGCCTTCGATCCCGTGGGCATGACGCATGCCAAGGACATGCTTCCGGACGGCGTGCAGTTCTGCGCCGACGCCTACGACGCCGTGACCGGCGCGGACGTGCTGGTGCTGGTGACGGAGTGGAACGAGTTCCGCGCCCTGTCCCCTGCCCGGCTGCAATCGCTGATGCGCGGCAAGCTGATCATGGACCTGCGGAACGTGTTCGACCCGGTGGCGATGGCGCAGGCCGGGCTGGAGTATCATGGCATCGGGCGGGGCGTGGCGCGGGTCAGTGCAGGGACTTGAACGCAGAGGAGGTTTGAGCCGACGGTGAAGTCACGGCCCGCGCCGTAACAGGGTGCGGGGCAGGACGAAATCAGGAAACCCGGCACATGAACTTCGACAAGCTTGCGCATGTAGTGGCGAGGGGGGGCCGGCAAGCCCTTCACCTTCATCATCGCAACGGCGCTGGTGATCGTCTGGGGCATCAGCGGCCCGATCTTCGGCTTCAGCGACACCTGGCAACTGGTGATCAATACCAGCACAACCATCGTTACGTTCCTGATGGTGTTCCTGATCCAGAACACCCAGAACCGCGACACGGACGCGCTGCAGGTGAAGGTGGACGAGCGGCTCCGGGTGGCGGAAGGCGCACGGCTGGCGCTGCTGAGGCTGGAGGAGATCAAAGCCGAAGACCTGGCACGGATCAAATCCGGATTCGTCGAGCTTGGCCGGAAGTACAAGGCTGGAACCGAGTTGCCTGCAGACTAGAGCATGTTTGGTGCAAGTGAAGACACCAAACACGCTCTAGCCTTTGTTTTGGCGAGCATGTCCGACCCAAACGAAGCCGTTTGATCCGGACATGCTCTAGCGCGACTTGCGTCCAAACCTGACGTAGCCCGATCCAACTTCTTGTTTGCGGGCAGATGGTGGCCAGGTCCGGTCGCCGCGCGTCTAGACCTGACTGCAAGCGGCTCTGACTGCCATCGGCGCTACCCCACGGACACCGGCACGCGGTGCCAGGCGGCCGAAAGGTAGCCCTTAAAGTTCCAGGTGTCGTCCGGCATCGCCGGCTGGGTCTGGCCCGCCTCGTCCCAGGCGCGGACAACCAGCTCGTGCTCACCCTTTGGCAGGTCGAGCGTCGCGCGCCAGAAGGTCCATGACCACGCGTTGCCGGGATGGTCCTCGAAGTCTGCCTGCAGCCAGGTCCTGCCTCCATCCTGCGACACGTCCACCCGGACGACGGCCCGTCCGCTCGCCGTGGCATAGCCGCGCAGGGTCGCCGGGCCGGGCGGGAGCTGGACGTGCGGCGCAGGCTCGCAGATGGCGCTGTTCAGTGGCATGGCGTTGATGGTGATGCCCGCCGCCGGGTCGGCTGTTTCCTTGGTGACGTGCGGCGGGAACAGCTTGTAGTCGCTGGCCTGGATCGGACTGTCACTGGGGCGGTCCTGGACGCTGATGGCGCACAGCCACTTTGGGCTGCGCACGCCGGCATAGCCGGGCACCACCACACGCAGCGGCGCGCCGTGCTCCGCCTCCAGCGGGTCGCCGTTCATCGCCCAGGCCAGCAGCACCTCGGGGCCGAGGGCCTTGGTCATCGGGATCGAGGCGCCGTAGCGGAACGTCTTGCCGTCCGTGCTGCACTCGTCGGCGCTGTCGAAGGCGACGTGCAAGGCCGCGTCCTCGTCGGCCCCGGCGGCGCGCAGCACGTCGGCCAGGGGCACGCCGGTCCACTCCGCATTGCCGATGGCGCCGGGCGCCCAGGGGTCGCCGGACACCGGCCGCACCCGCTGCATGTCGGCCCGGCGGTTGCCGGCGCATTGCAGGGTGGCCATCACCGTCGCCGACGGGAACCGGTCCTTCAACTCGTTCAGCGACAGGTCGAGCGCGGTGCTGACCCAGCCGCCGACGCGCAGCCGGTGCGCAGCCGGGTCAAGCTGCGGGATGTCGCCGTGGCTGCGGACGTAGAAGCGGTGCCGCGGCGTGATGAAGCTGGCGCGGAGCTGGTCGGCCGGCGGCTCCGCGTTGAAGGGCTGCTGCGAATGGGCGATCAAGCCTGGCTCGATCACCGTTTGCGCCGGCATGGCGGGGGATGGGTTCGGCATAACGAGGCTTTCCTTGGTGCTGCGCGCCAGCAACGCGCGGCGGCATGGAAAGTCGTCGGCGGGATAGGCGCCATGCGCCCGGCCATGCTCGACACAGGCTTGAAACCCGCTATCGTCCGGGTTCAAAGCCAAGCGGCCTGCAACGGCCCCGCCCCGCTTGCCTTCACCGCCGCCCTGCGGGATACGCCGCCCATGTCAAGCACCGCCGCCGCCCTGCCGTCCAAGGTCCAGCCGCCCACCGTCACCTGGATGCCCCCTGGCGCAGCCACCCCAGCGGCGCTGCAAGCCCAGCCCTGCCCCAACTGCGGCGCCGCGGACCCGAAGGCGCAGGTGCTGCAAGTGGACGTGCAGCTTCCGGACAATCCGCCCAAGCGCCTGCGCCTGCTGCGCTGCCCCGCCTGCGCCTGCCACTTCTACGACGACCAGGTGCCGCCGGATTATGCCGAGCCCGCGCTGAACAACCGCGGGCGGGTGCCGTTCTACGTGCAGCAGGGCGCGGGCGTCGGCCTGATCACCAAGCCGCTGGCGATGACCGGCGCCCCGCCGGGCAGCACGTATATGGAGGTCGGCTGCGGTTACGGCTTCGGCCTCGACTATGCCGTCAACACCCGGGGGTGGCAGGGGCGCGGCATAGACCCGGCGCCGCTGGCCGCCCTTGGCCGCGACGCCTTCGGTTTGCCGATCGAGCTGCGTTACCTGCGCGACGACGACGAGGCGCGCGGCACGATGGACGTGGTGATGGGGTCGGAGGTGGTGGAGCACGTCACCTCCACCGCCGCCTTCGTCCGCACTCTGCGGGCGATGCTGAAGCCCGGCGGGCTGCTGATCCTGACGACGCCGAACGGCGACGACATCCGGCCGGACACGCCGCCGGGCATCCTGATCCCGCTGCTGTCGCCCAGCCTGCACTTGGTGATCCAGAGCACCGGCAGCCTGACGGCGCTGCTGCGGGCCGGCGGATTCGCGCATGTGCACGTCGAGGTAGACAGCCACTCGCTGATCGCCTTTGCCAGCGACGCGCCGCTGCGGCTGGAGCGTGACCCGGCCCGGCTGCGCCAGGCGCTGCGCGCGCACCTGGAGGGCCGCGCCGCCAAGCTGGACCCGGCGAGCGACCTGTTCCTGGGCCTGGCCGGACGCGCGTTCCAGGAAGCAGTCAACGACGGCGACATGGACGCCGCTGACCGTGCCTGGGCGCTGCTGTCCCGCGGCTGCCAGGCGCGCTTCGGCTGGACCCTGGATGCGCTGACGGAGCTGCCGGCGGAGGTCGCAACCTGCGGGCTGGAGCGCATGGCGCAGCTTGTGCCGCTGAACCTTGGCGGGCTGCTTTATTCTCGCGGCATACGCCGCCTGGCGGCCGGCGCGACCCGTGCCTCGCTGGAGGACCAGTTCACCCTGGCCGCGTCTGCCGCTGCCAACATGCGCCGCGCCCTGGGCGAGCTGGCGATGGAGGACGGCCAGACCGAGGACATAGACTGGACCGCCCGGGCCGAGGCGCTGCTGTGCGCCGCCGCGGCTGGCAACCCCGGCGTGTTGGGGCGCCTGGCCGCCCTGCCTCCGGCGCCGACCGGCGGTGCGGCCCGGCGACTGGGCGTGCTGCGCCGCGGGTTGATGGCGCTGGTGAACGCCGGGCACTTGGACCTCGCCCGCGGGCTGATGGCCGTCGCGGCGGCTGAGATCGTGCCGGCGCCGGCGCAGGGCCAGACGTTGGCCGATGCCGACCGCGACTTGCTGTTCAGCCTTGCGGTGCTGGACGTGCAGGGCGCGCCGGCCGACCCTGCCTCCGCCCGTACGCGCTTTGCCGCCGTGCGCGCCGCCGCAGCGTCCGGGGGCGGGCTGTGGTGGGCGGCGCTGCGCGGCGAGCTGCAGGCGCTGGACCTGATGGGCGCCAACGACGACGCGACGGCCGTGGTCCTGCAAGCCGTGCACGAGAACCCCGGCCCGGACACCGGCGCCTGGGCGCTGCCCAAGCTGGTGAACGCCGGCCAGTATGGCCCGGCGCGCACCCTGGCGGAGCGGTCCGGCCTGATGGACGCCCCGTTTGCCCGGCCCGGCAGCACCCGGCCGCTGTCAGAGTCCGAGCGCGACCTGCTGTTCTGCTTGGGCGTACTGGACGTGCAGTCCGACCGGCACGGCCGCGCCACCCACGACCCGGCGATGGCGCGTAGCCGCTTGGCCCGTGTCCGCACGGTGTGCCCGCCCGGCTCCGGCCTGTGGTGGGCGGCGCTGCGTGGGGAGCTGCAGGCACTCGATCTGCTGGAGGCGCTCGACGAGGCCGCGGCGCTGACGGCGGAGATACACGCGGCGCACCCGGACTTGGACTGGCCCGCCGACGTCATGGCCCGGATTGGACCCGCCGCCCCGACCGACGCCGCCTGACATGCCCAGCACCGTAATCGGTCACGCGCTGCACCGCAGCCTCAGCTTCATACGCTACCGGGTGCTGCCGCAAATCGGGCACGAGGTCATGCGCCACCGCAGCCCAAACCAGATCGTCCACCGCTGGCCGGATGGAGAGATCCCCCTGGGGCCACGGGTGTGCATCTTCGTCCATTGGGACGGCGGCGGCGACGTGCGGGAGCATGTGCTGCACCAGATACGCAGCCTGGCTGCCGCCGGGGTGTCGGTGCTGTTCGTCACCAACGCCGGCCGGCTGCGCCCCGCGGCGATGGAGGCGGTCAAGCTGATCTGCGCCGGGGTGATCATACGGCGCAACGTCGGCTACGACTTCGGCGCCTGGCGAGAAGGGATCGAGCAGGCCGCCCTGCCCCGCCCGAACACGGCGATGGTGCTGATCAGCAATGACAGCGTCTATGGCCCGGTGCGGCCGCTGCACGACCTGCTGTCCCGCATGGACTTCACCGTGGCAGACGTGTGGGGCTGCACGGAAAGCTGGCAGTCGCGCTATCACCTGCAATCCTACCTGATGGCGTTCAGTCCTCGGGTGGTCGCGAGCGAGGCCTGGCGCGGGTTCTGGGCGGATGTGCGCCCGACCTGGGCAAAGGTGTGGCTGATCCGGCTATATGAGCTGGGCCTGACGCAGCAGCTTCTGAGGGCCGGCTTCACCTGCCGGGCGATCTGGCCCTACCAGGACCTGGTGCGCGACCTGGACCAGGAGCTGCTGACCGACTTCAAGGAGGGCGGCCCGAACCTCGCCGACGCGGCCGTGCGCGCGCGCCAGCACCATGCCCGGTGGATACGCGGCCACGCGGTGAACCGCACGCCGATGAACCCGACCAGCGACCTGTGGCGGCAACTGCTGGCGTCGGGATTTCCCTTCATCAAGCGCGAGCTGCTGCGGGAGAATCCGACGCGCGTGTCGGACGTGGAGGACTGGCGCGACGTGGCGCTGGAGCACCATGCGTCCGACCTGGCACCGATTGAGCGGGATTTGCAGCGCACCTTGAAGAACAAGGCGCCGTAAGCGCTCCGGGAAAGAACAGGGTGCCATCGGCGCCCTGGGGTCAGCGCAGGTAGTAGCGCAGCACGATCAGCACGGGCAGCGCGCCCAGACCCAGCAGCCCGGCAGCGGCGGCGGGCGCCGACAGCAGGGTGCGCGCCACCCCATCCACCGGCGCCGGCAGCCGGAGGGCGGGCAGCGCCGGCACCAAGATTGCGAGAACCGGCAACAGATAGCGGCCCTGCACGCCGTCCACAGTCGCATGGCCGACCCCGGTCCACGTCAGGTATTGCAGCAGGATCACGCCGGCGAGGCATGACACGGCAGCGGCCGCGAGCGCGAGGGAGGCCCATGGCCGCGGGGTGGACGGCTCGGCCCGCCCGCCCACCGTGACAGCGGCAGCGAGCGCCGCGGCGGCTAGGGCGGCATACCAAACCCGGTAGAACCAGACAGGCAGGTTGAAGTCCAGGGACGCGAACACGCCCACTGCCGTGCTTGCGAAGTATCGCCAGCCCTGCGTCAGCGTATCCAGCGGCAGACGCAGGAACAGTGCGGGCCGGTGCAGCAGCACCTGAAGCTGCGCCGCCGGGTCGGTCGCATGGAATAGCAGGTCAGGTCCGGACCATAGCGGGCCGGGATGGTAGGGCGGGCGCAGGAACGGCACCGCCGCGAACGCGGCAGCGGCCCCGGCCCACGCCAACCCGGCAGCGGCAACGACCAGAAAGGCGACGCCGTGCCGCCTGGCCCGCCAGGACGCGCCATCCAGCGGGACGAGAGCCGCGGCAGCGAGCGGCAGATAGGGCGGCTTGGCCGCGACAACGCAGGCCAGGGCCGCCACGCCCACCCAGTAGCGTCCCCCGGCTTGAGGCAGCAGCGCCGCCGCCAGCGCCGCCGTGGCGATCAATGGCCCATCCTGGTTGATGGTCGCGGCCAAGTGCAGGGTCATCGGCAGCGCAAGGAGCGCGAACAGCGCCGGGCGGCCACGCCGGGCCAGGCGCAGCACGAGGTAGCCGGCCAGCACGCAGAACAACGCATTGGCTATGCGGCCGGCGAGCACCGTTTGCATCGGCCCGGCCCGGACCAGCGCGGCCAGGCCTATGCCGGCTGCGGACGGAAGGTAGAACAGTGGCAGGTAGCTGGCGGTGTTGGATGCCTCGGTGAACACCAACCCGTTCGGCCACCGGCTGGCGGCGGCGGCCTGGACCATGTCTAGCGTCACCGGCTTGTGCGCCTCCAGAGGCAGCGACGGCAGGGCCAAAAAGGGCAGAAGGTAGCCCGGGTTGATGTCCACCCCGGCCACCGTGACCGGGACGCCATCCGCGGGGTGCGGAATCTGCACTCGGCGGCCGATCCATTGGCCGTGCAAGACGGAGGCAGCGCGTGCGGCCTGGGTGGCCTCGTCCGGCCCCTCGCCGATCGGGAACAGCAACGCCATGGCGAGGACGGACGGCAACGCTACCAGGACGAACAGCCGCGGCAGCCAGGGCAGCGCCGGGTCGAGCCGCCCGCCCAAACGGGCGAGCACGGCTGCCGGGAGGCTAGACCTTCTCGACCTGACTGTATTCCAGCTCCACCGGCGTGGAGCGGCCAAAGATGCTGACGCTGACCTTCACGCGGCCCTTTTCCTCGTCCACCTCCTCCACCGTGCCGTTGAAGCTGGTGAAGGGGCCGTCGGCGACGCGTATCTGCTCGCCGATCTCGAACAGCACGGCGGGGCGGGCGCGTTCCACGCCCTCCGCGCTCTGCTTCATGATGCGCTCGGCCTCTGCCTCGGTGATCGGCGACGGCCGGGTCTTGCTGCCGAGGAAGCCAGTGACCTTAGGGGTTTCCTTGACCAGGTGCCAGGTCTGGTCGGTCAGTTCCATCTTCACCAGAACATAGCCGGGGAAGAACTTGCGCTCCGAGTTGACCTTCTGGCCACGGCGTACCTCGACGACCTCCTCGGAGGGCACCAGGACCTCGTCCAGCATGTCGGCCAGGCCCTTTTGGGCAGCCAGCTCCTTGAGCTGCTGGGCGATCTTCTTCTCGAAGCCGGAATAGACGTGGACGACATACCAGCGCTTGGCCATGATTAGGCTCCGAACCCGAACAGGAACCGCACACCGATGCCGATCACCTGGTCGGCGAGGAAGAAGAAGGCTGCTGCCAGCGCCGACAGGGCGAAGACCAGCCCGGTGGTGACCAGCGTTTCCCTGCGGGAGGGCCATGTGACCTTCGCCACCTCGGCCCGCACCTCGCGGACGAACTTCAAGGGGTCAATCGCCAAGGCCATGTTCTTGCAACTCTTTCGTGTGGCTGCGCCAACCCGGCGCGGGATGCGATGGGAGAACGCGGTGGCAGGGGCGGAGGGAATCGAACCCGCAACCTCCGGTTTTGGAGACCGGCGCTCTAGCCTAGTTGAGCTACACCCCTGCAGGACCGGCGCCGCGCCCGAAGCGGCCGGGCACGGCGGGCCGCGTTGGGACGTAGAAAGAGCGCGGCGGGACTTATGTCAAGCCTGATGACGCGGCTGCGCGCTGCTGCAACTGTTCCGCAGTGCGGCATGGGACGCTATATGGCTCCACATATGACCCGTGACCGATGCTGCTGAGCACCCTTCCCAGCCTGCGCGTGCCCTTGTCCGGGCGGGCAGACGCCCGCACGCGCCGCCGCCGGGCATGGTGGGTTGCGGGGTCCGTGGTGCTGCACGGGCTGGTGCTGGCGGGGCTGCTCGTGGTCCGCCGGCAGGAGCCGGAGCTGCCAATGGCTCCGTCCTACGAACTGCTGTTCGACAATGGCGGGTCGGCGACGCCGCCTGCTTCCGAGCAAGCGGCGATGGACTCGGCGCCCCCGTCGCAGCCGGCCGACACATCGTCCGCATTGGATTCCCAGGCTGCGCCGCCGCCGGCGCCAACGCCGCCCGAACCGCAGCAGCTTGCGGCAGCGCCCACGCCGGATGCCGCGCCGCCGCCCTCGCCGCCCGAGCCCGATCCCACTCCGCCGCCAGAACAGGTGGCGACGACTCCGGCTGAAGCGCCGGTGCCGGTAGCGCCCCTGCCGGCGCCAGCTGATCCTACCCCGCCGGTTCAACAGGCCGTGACGGCTCCGGCCGAGGCGCCGACACTTCCTGTACCGGCACCCGATCCATCGCCGCCGGTGCAGATGGCAATGGCGCCGCCGACCGAGGCGGTGCCGCCGCCGCCCGCACCGCAGCCGTCCCAGCCGCCGCCCGAAGCCGCCCTGCCCGCCCCCTCGCCGCCCGCCCTGCCCGCGGTACGCCTGGCACAGCCGGACGAGTTCGAGGCCGCGCCGAGGCCGCGTGACCTCGTGCCCAACTTCGAGCAGCCTGCGCCGCCGCCGCCTTTGCCCCCGCCGGTGGTGCCCCGTCCGCGGCCGGCGCCCCCGGCGCCGCGCCAGGCCTTGGGCACGCTGGGGGCGCCGATGGACCTGAACTTCGGCCAAGCATCCAGCCGCGCCCCGGCGCCGCGGGGGTCGGCCGGGTCACGGGCGATAGACTTCTCGCTGGGGACGCCGAAGGCCGGGCCGAACAGGTCCGAGGCGTTCTTTGACGCGCGCGCCGCCAATGTCGGGGCGGACTGGGCACAGGGGCTAGCGGACTACTGGCGCCGCCACCGCTTCTATCCGCAGCAGGCCGCCGAGAACGGGGAGGACGGGACGGTCCAGGTCACGCTGGTGGTGAACCGCCTGGGCCGGGTGCAGTCGGTGGAGGTGAAGAGCCGCAGCGGATCGCCCTGGCTGGATATGGCAGCCGTGTCGGTATGGCGGAACGCGCAACTGGCGCCCCTGCCGGCGGAGAACCCCAATCCGACGATTACGATCCCGCTGACGATCAACTACATCTTGTTGCGGTAGGCTGGAGCGGGCGGAGGGAATCGAACCCTCATCAGTAGCTTGGAAGGCTACCGCATTACCACTATGCTACGCCCGCACTGGTACAGAGATAGCGCGGCGCTTGCCGCCGGGCAAGGCGACGCTTGCATCCCGTTACTCCATCGAAAAGGCGGCATCGAAGGTTGCTTCCGGCATAGCGCCGTAAGTGCAGCCAACATCCTGATTCATCTGGCTCGATTGTTCCCGTCATTGCGAGCCAAGGCGCGCCGGGGTAATCCAGGGTCCCAGGCATAGTCCTGTGGACCCGGGAACCGCGACGCTGCAGGCGGCTCGCGCTGACAAGGGGCCGGCAGAAAGATCAGAACGAGTAGTGAGTTGGTTTAGGTGCGGTCATACCGCAAGCGGAGCGGCGATCATGCCAGCCGCCCTGCTTGCGGTATGCCGGCGCTGCGGAGCTACCCTTTCGCGGCGGCCTTGGCGTCATGCTTGGCGACGCGCGCCGCTTCTTCCGCGCCGGCCTCGGCCTTGCGGTCCGCAACCTCCTGGGCGTGCTGGCGGTAGCCGTCCACCGCCTGCATGGCGTGCCGGTTCGCCACGCCCTCGGCCTCGGCTGCCGACGTGGCCAGGCTTTCGGCCTTCTCGTAGTTGCCTGAGGCACAGTGCTTGGCCGCGTCGTGGTGCATCTTGGCGGCCACCTCGAAGTGGTGCGCGGCGTCCTCGTGGTGCTTGGCTGCCGCTGCCTTCATGTCGTCCATTTGGGTATCCTGTAGTGGGTGGAATGGGTGGATGCTGCGTCGTCCCCGGCGCACCGGGCGCCGGGGATTGGAGCAGGGAAGGCGTCTTACGACAGGACGCGGCGGATTGCAGCAGGCGAAGCCGAGCCACGCCGCCGCGGCCAGAAGCGGGCGAAGCCTGCACTACGCCGCCGCCCGCACCGTCACGGCGTCCAGCGCCTGGCCCAGATCGGCCAGGATATCGTCAATGTGCTCGATGCCGATGGACAGCCGCACATAGCCTGGGCTGACCCCTGCCGCCATCTGCTCCTCCGCCTCCAGTTGTGAGTGCGTGGTGCTGGCCGGATGGATCGCCAGCGTGCGGGCGTCGCCGATGTTGGCGACGTGCAGCACCATCTGCAGCCGGTCGATGAACGCCCGCCCGGCGTCCGCACCGCCCGCCAGCTCCATCCCGACGAGACCACCGAGCCCGCGGGGCATGTATCGCTTGGTGCGCGACGCGGCCTCCCCCGTTTGCTTCGACGGGTGGATCACCCGCGCCACCTCCGGACGGTTGGACAGGAAGTCCACGACTGACTGGGCGTTGCTGCAATGCCGCTCCATCCGCAGCGCGACGGTGTCAATGCCTTGCAGCACCAGGAAGGCGCTGTGCGGGCTGAGGGCCGGGCCGAGGTCGCGCAGCAGGGTCACGCGCGCCTTCAGGATGTAGGCGATGGGGCCGAGCGGCTTGGCCGCCTCCACCCACACCGCGCCGTGATAGCTGGGATCGGGCCGGTGCAGCGTCGGCTGCCGCTCGGGATACGCCGCCCAGTCGAAGTTGCCGCCGTCCACGATCAGCCCGGCGATCGTGGTGCCATGCCCGCCCAGGTATTTGGTCGCGGAATACACCACCACCGCCGCCCCATGGTCGAACGGACGCACCAGCAGCGGCGCGGCGGTGTTGTCCATGATGAGCGGGATGCCGTGCCGCCGGCCGATGGCGGCGACCTCGGCGATCGGGAACACCTGCAGCTTCGGGTTGGGCAGGGTTTCGGCGTAGTAGGCGCGGGTGCGGGCATCGGTCGCGCGCTCGAACGCCTCGGGGTCTGCAGGGTTCACAAAGCGGACCTCGATCCCCTGGTCGCGCAACGTGTTGGCGAACAGGTTCCAGGTGCCGCCATACAGGTCGGTGGAGCTGACGATGTTGTCGCCGGCGACCGCCAGGTTCTGCACCGCGAGCGCCGACGCCGCCTGGCCGGACGCCACGGCCAGCGCCGCCGCCCCGCCCTCCAGCGCCGCGACGCGCTTTTCCAGCACGTCGGCGGTCGGGTTCATGATGCGAGTGTAGATGTTGCCAAGCCGCTTCAGCGCGAACAGGTCGGCCGCGTGCTCCGCGCTTTCGAACTGGAAGCTGGTGGTCTGGTAGATCGGCACCGCGACGGCGCCGGTTGCCGGGTCGCTGCGCCAGCCCGCGTGCAGGGCCAGGGTTTCGGGATGAGTCGAGTTCGTGTGCGCCATGGGGCGGTCCTCCGCTTTATGCGGCGCATGGTAGTCCCACAGAAGCCCGGCACGGAAGCATGAACCGGGTGAAGGATGCCGCGTTGCCCCGGGACACCAACGCGAAGGGCTTACAGGAATGGACATGCAGGGCATCAAACTGGTGGCGGACGGCATCGAGGCGACGCCGTTCCAGATCCCCGGCGCGACCGGCGAGTTCCGTATCCAGATCTTGAACGAGGACCAGGGCCGCGGCGTGGTCACCACCATCGTCCACCTGCCGGCCGGCGGCGTGATTCCGGCGCACAAGCACCAGGCTGGGTCCGAGATGCACTATGTCTTGGAGGGCGACTTGCATGACGCCGGGCAGGAGCATGGCCCCGGCGCCTTCATGACCCACGCCGCCGGGCAAGTGCACGGGCCGCATGAGAGCAGGGGGGGCGCCAAGGTCCTCACCGTGCAAACCTGGCAGTCCAAGGACGGCAGCTTCGACTTTGAGCCGGTATGAGCCGATGAACGATTTGCCGGAGTTGCCGCAGGGTGCGTTCGCCAAGGCGGACGCCTCGTCCGACACGCAGTTTTACGTGCAGGCGCGGCTGGTCAACCACATTGACGACCGTGCCATTGCCGGGATGACGGGATTGTACCGGGAGGTGCTGCCGGCAGGCGGGCGGGTGCTGGACCTGATGAGCAGTTGGGTCAGCCACCTGCCGCCAGAGGTGCGGTATGCCGAGGTTGCCGGCCACGGCATGAACATGCAGGAACTGCAGGCCAATCCACGCCTGGACCGCCGCTTCGTGCAGAACCTGAACGAGAACCAGGTGCTGCCGCTAGAGGATGCCAGCATGGATGCCGCGTGCATCTGCGTGGGGGTTCAATATTTGCAATATCCCGTCGAGGTGATGCGGGAGGTTGCCCGGGTGCTGCGGCCGGGCGGACCCGTCGTCATCAGCTACAGCAATCGCTGCTTCCCGACAAAGGCGGTGGCGATCTGGCAGGCGCTGGAAGGGCCGGACCAGGCCGGGCTGATCGGGCTGTATCTGCGCCGCGCCGGGTTTGCCGAAGTGGAGGGTCGGGAAGTCGTCTGCGGCGGTCGTGCGGGCGATCCGTTATGGGCTGTGATTGGCCGCAAGGTGGCTTCTGACGACGGTAGTGCCTCAGTTTGACTCGTGCCCCTTCCGGTTTCGATGCCGCGCCTGCGATGCGGTTCCGTCTTTCGCCGTCATAGAGTGGTGCGTTTCAGCAGCGACGACCGCTTGGAAGGGGTATGCTGGGTCCAAGGGTAGATCGAGGTGTCACGGTGACCTTTCCTGACGTGATCGGGTTGATTGGGGTTGCTCTTTACGTAGGGGCATACGCCAGCCTGCAGCTCAGTATCCTTGGTCTGTCCGATCTACGATACAGTATTCTGAATGCTGTCGGCGGCATTGCCGTCATCTATTCGTTGATCTGGAACTTCAACCTTGCAGCTTTCGTGACGCAGGTTCTCTGGCTTGCGTTTACGGTGGTCGGCTTCGTTCGTTCGCGGCACACTCAAACGACATCAAGCCCTTCTTGTATAGCCCACGCTTTGCCTGAACCACGGAAGGAGCCGGGTTAGCAGTACTCATCTCAAACTGAGACACTGCCCGGGCGATGCCGGGGGCTGACACTGCCTCACCTTCGTGCCATCACCCCTGGAACAAAGCGGAGGCGGTGATGGAAGGGGCACATGGCGGGCACCTCGAGGGCGGGGACAAGCGGGTCGCGCTGGTGATTGCGGTGCTGGCGCTGCTTCTGGCGGTCGTCGAGACCGGCGGCAAGAGCGCCCAGACCCATGCGATCACGCTCAACGTCGAGTCGGCGAACCTATGGTCGTTCTTCCAGGCCCGCACGGTGCGCCAAACAACGAACAGCGCCGCGATTGCCACGGCAGACATCCAGAAGCTTACGACGTCCGATAATGCCGTCCGTGCGGCGATTGACGCGCAGCAGAAGACTTGGCGCGACCAGTCGGCCGGTTGGGAGAGCAACGGCAAGGACGGACGCAAGGAACTGACCGCCAACGCCCGCCATGCGGAGGAGCAGCGGGACCATTACATGGCGCAATATCATTTCTTCGAATACGCCGCGGCGCTGCTGCAGGTGGCCATCGTGATTGCCTCCGCGACCATCATCACCAGCGCCTCGTGGCTGCTGTTCGTGAGCCTGGCCCTGGCGGCCGGCGGTCTGGCGCTGTCCGGGATCGGCTTCTTCGCGCCGGAGGCGTTCCACTTCTGACGCCAGGCAGCGCCATGCCGCTGGCGGCCCTGCGTCCAGGCAGCGCGGTGCGAGAGCCGGGGGTCAGGCCCGGCCAGCCGGCGCCTTGATGAAGTCCACGAAGGCCCGCAGCGGAGCAGGCAGCAAGCGCCGGCCGGGATAGTAAAGGAACGGTCCCGAAAACGACTGCCACCACGGTTCCAGCACGGGTTCGAGGGCGCCGCTGTCGAGGTATGGGCGGAGCCAGTCCTCGAACAAGCATATGATGCCGGTTCCGGCGACGGCCGCATCAACTGCCAGGTCGGTTGCCGCACCGGCCCGCACCAGCAGGGGACCGGTGGGATCAACCCGCACCACCTTGCCGTCGCGTTCGAACTCCCAGGGCGCCATCGCACGGCCGCTGAACTGGCCTCGTAGGCAGGCATGGGCGAGCAGGTCGCGCGGATGCTCCGGACGGCCCCGCCGGGCGAGGTAGCCCGGCGAGGCGGCGGTCGCGAAGCGCTGCACCCGCGGCCCAATCGGCACTGCGATCATGTCCTGCTCCAGCCGCTCGTCATAGCGGATGCCGGCGTCGCAGCCGGCGGCGAGCACGTCAACGAAGCCGTCCTCGGCGATGACCTCCAGCCGAATGTCGGGATAGGCGGCCAGGAAGGGCGGCACGATCGCGGGCAGCACCAGCCGCGAGGCGCTAATCGGCACATTGAGGCGCAGGGTGCCCGCGGGACGGTCGCGGTAGCCGTTCACCACATCGAGCGCCGCCTCCACCTCGGCGAGCGCCGGGCCGAGCCGTTCCAGCATGCGCGCGCCGGCCTCGGTCGGGACGACACTGCGGGTGGTGCGGTGGAGCAGCCTGACGCCAAGGTGCCCCTCCAGCCGCCGGACCGCCTCGCTCAACCCGGACGCGCTGCCGCCGCTGGCCCGGGCGCCGCCGCGGAAGCTCCTGGCGCGTGCAACCGCGAGAAAGGCGTTCAGGTCCGCGACGTTCGCTGTCATTGTTCGCCGCTCCGCACAACCCGTTCGGATTTTACCGGATTATCGGGCGGGCGGGCAACGCCCAGCTAGGTGGCAGGCCAACAGGAGACCGACCATGCTTACCACTAACAACTCCGGCACGTTCACGCTCGGCAGCCGCGCCGTGAACCGCCTCGGCTACGGCGCCATGCAGCTTGCAGGCCCCGGCGTGTTCGGGCCGCCCAGGGATCGCGGCGCGGCGTTGGCGGTGCTGCGGGAAGCAGTCGCGAACGGCGTGGACCACATAGACACCAGCGACTTCTATGGCCCGCACGTCACCAACGGGCTAATCCGCGAGGCGCTGCACCCCTATCCCGACGACCTCGTGATCGTCACCAAGATCGGCGCCCGCCGCGGTGAGGACAAGTCCTGGAACCCGGCCTTCTCGCCCGAGGACTTGACGCAGGCGGTGCACGACAACCTACGCAGCCTCGGCCTAGACGTGCTCGACGTGGTCAACCTGCGCCTGATGTTCGCACAAGGCCCGGCCGAGGGGTCGCTGGAGGCGCCGCTCACGGTGTTGGCCGACCTGCAGCGGCAAGGATTGGTGCGGCATATCGGGCTGAGCAACGCCACGCCCGCGCAGGTCGCGGAAGGGCGCGGCATCTGCGAGATCGTCTGCGTGCAGAACCAGTATAACCTGGCGCATCGGGACGACGAGGCGCTGATTGACGGCCTCGCCCGTGACGGCATCGCCTACGTGCCGTTCTTTCCGCTCGGCGGGTTCAACCCGCTGCAATCGGCTGCCCTGTCCGAGGTCGCCGCGAGCCTCGGCGCCACGCCCATGCAGGTGGCGCTGGCTTGGCTGCTCCGTCGCTCGCCGAACATCCTGCTGATCCCCGGCACCTCGTCCGTCGAGCACCTGCGGGAGAACCTGGCTGCCGGCGGGCTGGACCTGCCCGGCGACGCGGTGAGTGCGCTCGATGGCATGGCGGCAAGCACTGTCCACGCCTGACGAACGGCTCGCAGTCAGGGGATGGGCAGGCCGTTGGCGCCGGGACACGGCCTGCCCTTACAGCCATTGCCCATCCCGGGCATGATAGGTGCAGCCAAAGGACGATCCCATGCCCGACACCCCCCTGCCCACCCTGGATGCCCGCGGCATCCCGCAGTCCGACGACCCGTTGGCGCTGTTCGGCGCCTGGATGGCCGAGGCCACGCGCACCGAGCCCAACGATCCCAACGCCATGACCGTCGCCACCTGCACGCCGGACGGCACCCCGTCGGCCCGGATCGTGCTGCTGAAAGACTATGACGAGCGGGGCTTCGTGTTCTACACCAACCGGGAGGGCCGCAAGGGCGGTGAGCTGCGCGCCAACCCGCGCGCTGCCCTGCTGTTCCACTGGAAGACCCTGCAGCGGCAGGTGCGGATCGAGGGCGAGGTGTCCGACGTGACGGATGCGGAGGCCGACACCTACTACGCCAGCCGCGCCCGCATCAGCCGCCTGGGCGCCTGGGCGTCCGACCAGTCCCGCCCCCTGCCCTCCCGCGCCGAGCTGGAGCGGCGGGTGGCCGAGTACGAGGCGCGGCACCCCGGCGACTCCATCCCCCGGCCGCCGCATTGGTCCGGCTTCCGCGTGCGCCCGGCGGTTATGGAGTTTTGGCAGGATATGCCGTATCGGCTGCATGACCGCCGGGTTTACACGCGGACAGCCGGAGGGTGGACGACGCAGGCCCTGTATCCCTGACCCGAGCCATCCCTGCTGCACGCCGCTTCCAGTTCCCTGCCAGCCTGGTCTAGCCTCCCCAGAATCGAACAACGAGGAGCGCACGCCATGCCGATACGCAAGCTGCTGCTGCCGCTGACCGGCACCGCCGCCGGGGAAGCCGCGCTGACGACGGCGCTGATGGTCGCGCGGATGTGGGACGCGCACCTGACGGCCCTGCACGTCCAGGTGGACAGCCGCGACGTGGCGCCGCTGGCCGGCGAGGGCCTGTCGGGCGCCATGATCGAGGAGATGATGTCGGCCACCGAAAAAGAAGGCAGCCAGCGCAGCGCCGCCGTGCGCGCGATGTTCGACCGCTTCGTGGCGGAGCACGGCGTGACTGTTGCCGAGCCGCATCGCGGCGACGGGGCCACCGCCGACTTCGCCAGCATCACCGGGCGTGAGGATGACCTGGTGGCGCAGCTCTCCCGCCTGGCCGACCTGACCGTGGTGCCGCACCCGGAGGGCGGCGACGACGTGAGCAGCAGCGACGCGCTGCATGCCGTGCTGTTCGACAGCGGCCGGCCGGTGCTGATCGCGCCACGGGTGGCGACGCCGGCGGTCGGCTCCCGCATCTGCGTCGCCTGGAACGGCACGGCCGAAAGCGCCGCCGCCGTAGAGGCCGCCCTGCCCTGGATGCAGCGGGCTAAGGCAGTGCGCGTGCTGTCGGCCGATGAATACCAGCGCCGTGGACCCGCAGCCGCGGCGTTGTCGCAATATTTGGCTCTGCACGACATCCATGTGGAGATCGCGCAGTTCCGCCCGCTCGACCGCGGGGTCGGACGCGGGCTGCTGACCGCGGCGGCGGAGTTCGGGGCGGACCTGCTCGCGATGGGCGCCTACTCCCACTCGCGCCTGCGCCAGCTCATCCTGGGCGGCGTGACCCGGCACGTGCTGGAGCACGCGACACTGCCCGTCCTGATGTGCAGGTAACGATTCGGGGATTGTGTGGACGAACTTGCCCTGGATCCGCCGCGTTGGTGCCGCAACCCCGCCGCATAAGGCTGCCAGCGTGGGATCAACACGGAGGTTTGATGATGCGCGGTATCCTGATAGCGGCGGCGATGGGCATGACGTTGGCCAGCCCGGCAATGGCGGAAGGTCTCGACGTGGGCCGGTTGCTGCAACAAGGCGGGATCATCCCCCGTCAGCAAGGCCCGGACCAGCGGGAGCAGGCCGACCGGGACCGCACTAACTACGAGCAGGGCCGCCGCGATGAGGAAGCCCGGCGCGAGGACGCCAGGCGTCACCGTGAAGCCGAGCGCGACGGGGATCGCCGGCTTGACGGACGCAGGGGCGATGGGCGCGGCGAGTATCGCGACGATCCGCGCCGGGGCGATCCCCGCGCCTACGACGACCGCCGCCGCGCCGAGCAGGACCGGTTCCGGCCCGATCAGGACCGCGGCCAGCCCCGATATTGAGCCCGCGCCGCCCGGACCGATCCCGGGCGGGTCTTGCCCACTGGTTTTAGGTAGCCATTGGCGTTATGCTAAGTACCAGGAGCTCTGATCTGCGCCGCATTGCTGACAACCGTCATTGCAAGGCGCGTAGCGCCGCGGCAACCCAGGGCCGCCCGCACAGTCCTTTCTGCCCCTAGAGCATGTTTGGTGCAAGTGGAGACACCAAACACCAGCAATTCTAAGTGGCTGCTGACGGTTATGGGTTCCGCTGTGCCAGGCGGTGTGATTCAAGCTCTGGATGGAGCTTTTGGACACCCTTGTTGCTGGCGTGCGCTCGGCGAGCGCGTCGTTCCCTGACGCGCGGCGCGGCGACGTGCGCTACAGCATGGCCGACATCGGGATGTCAGCCTTCTCGCTGTTCTTCATGCAGTCGGAGTCGTTCCTGGCCCACCAGCGCAGTCTGGAGGAGGGACGCAAGACGTCGAACTGCCGGACCCTGTTCGGCATGGCCGCGGTTCCGACCGACAACCACATCCGGGCGATGCTCGACCCGGTGCATCCCGCGCACCTGCAGCCCGTCTTCGACCAGGTTCTCGACACGCTGCACCGGCAAGGCGGCCTGGCGCCGTTCAGGCGGCTCAGCGGGCGCGTGCTGGTCGCCCTCGACGGCACGGAATACTTCTGCTCGCAAAAGCTCGGCTGCCCGCAGTGCCTGACGCGCCATCGCGCCAACGGCCGGACGGAGAGCTACCATGCCCTGCTAGCCGCCACGCTCGTCGCACCGGGCCACG
>JAABUU010002947.1_pt1 | contig 22845 bp, 22 predicted proteins | sample 5559301 | NCBI WGS metagenome assembly JAABUU01 (sample SAMN10711884, study PRJNA513360) | rock metagenome | isolation source: Antarctica rocks | place: Antarctica: Victoria Land, Richard Nunatak white | reverse complement strand
GCCCCACACCGCTCGCGCCATGCTCGGCCAGCGCTGGCGCTGCCCTGCTTGCTTGGACCAGGGACAGACCCTGTGGTTTCCCCCACCCCAACCCTCTCCCGGAGAGAGAGGGAGCAGCGTGCCCCTGCGGCAAGGGCGCGCATCATGATCCCCGGCGAGGTCCTCACATCAGACGGCGACATCGAGATCAACGCCGGCCAGCCCCGCACCACCCTGCATGTCGCCAACACCGGCGACCGCCCGGTGCAGGTCGGCAGCCACTACCACTTCGCCGAAACCAACCCGGCGCTGCAGTTCGACCGCACCCAGGCCCGCGGCCAGCGCCTCGACATCGCCGCCGGCACCGCCGTCCGGTTCGAGCCGGGGCAGACCCGCGAGGTCACGCTCGTCCCCTTCCGCGGCGCCCGCATCGTCCAGGGATTCCGCGGCGACATCATGGGACCGCTCGACGCATGACCCGCATCCCCCGTCGTGCCTACGCCGACATGTATGGCCCCACGACCGGCGACCGCGTCCGCCTGGCCGACACCGACCTGTTCGCCGAGGTCGAGCGCGACCTGACCACCTACGGCGAGGAGGTGAAGTTCGGCGGCGGCAAGGTCATCCGCGACGGCATGGGCCAGTCGCAACTGTCCCAGCGCGAGGGCGCGGTGGACACCGTTATCACCAACGCCCTGATCCTGGACCACTGGGGCATCATCAAGGCCGATGTCGCCCTGCTGAACGGCCGCATCCACGCCATCGGCAAGGCCGGCAACCCCGACACGCAGCCCGGCGTGGACATCCCCATCGGCCCCGGCACCGAGATCATCGCCGGCGAAGGCAAGATCCTGACCGCCGGCGGCGTGGACAGCCACATCCACTTCATCTGTCCGCAGCAGGTCGAGGAGGCGCTGGCGTCGGGCATCACCACCCTGGTCGGCGGCGGCACGGGACCTGCCACCGGCACCTCCGCCACCACCTGCACCCCCGGCCCCTGGCACCTCGCCCGCATGCTGCAGGCCGCCGAGGGCCTGCCGGTCAACATCAGCTTCAGCGGCAAGGGCAACGCAAGCCAGCCCGCAGCACTCGTGGAGATGATCCGCGCCGGGGCGAGCTGCCTCAAATTGCATGAGGACTGGGGCACCACCCCCGCCGCGATAGACTGCGCCCTGCGCGTCGCCGACGAGCACGACGTCCAGGTGATGATCCACACCGACACCCTGAACGAGAGCGGCTTCGTCGAGGACACGATATGCGCCTTCGCCGGCCGCACCATCCACGCCTACCATACCGAGGGCGCAGGCGGCGGCCACGCGCCGGACATCATCAAGATCGCAGGTCTCCCGAACGTGCTGCCCAGCAGCACCAACCCGACCCGGCCCTACACGCTCAACACGCTCGACGAACACCTAGACATGCTGATGGTCTGCCATCACCTGGACCCCAGCATTCCCGAGGACGTGGCCTTCGCCGAATCCCGCATCCGCCGCGAAACCATCGCCGCCGAGGACATCCTGCACGACCTCGGCGCGATCAGCATGATCTCCAGCGATAGCCAGGCGATGGGCCGGGTGGGCGAGGTCATCATCCGCACCTGGCAGACCGCCCACAAGATGAAGCAGCAACGCGGCGCCCTGCCTGGCGACGGCCCGGCGGACAATGCCCGCATCAAGCGCTACGTCGCCAAGTACACCATCAACCCCGCCATCGCGCAGGGCCTGTCGCACGAGGTCGGCTCGGTGGAGCCGGGCAAGCTGGCGGACCTGGTGCTGTGGTCCCCCGCGTTCTTCGGCGTGAAGCCGGACCTGGTGCTGAAGGGCGGCACCATCGCCGTGGCGCCTATGGGCGACCCCAACGCGTCAATCCCGACGCCACAGCCCGTGCACTATCGCCCGATGTTCGGACAGTTCGGACGCGCCTTGCAGGAAAGCTGCATCACCTTCCTGTCGCAGGCCGCGATAGACGACGGCATCTGCCACCGCCTGCACTTGGCCCGGCCCGTGTCCGCCGTCCGCAACACCCGCGGCGGCATCGGCAAGCGCAGCATGATCGGCAACGACGCGGTGCCGGACATCGAGGTGGACGCCGAAACCTACGAAGTCCGCGCCGACGGCGTGCTGCTGACGTGCGAGCCGGCGGCGCTGCTGCCGATGGCGCAACGCTATTTCCTGTTCTAGCCGCCGAGGGCATTCCATGACGGACGAGAAGACAGGCCTGGCCACCCAGGCCATGATGACCAGCCTATACTGGATCTATGACCGGATCATGAGCCGCAAGGCCGCGCCCGGCGCCAGCAAGCCGCCAGGGTCCGAGGCGGAGATCGCCGGCATGATCCGCCGCGCCGCCGCGCAGGCGGGCACGGTTGGGTTTGCGGCCAACATGGGCGGGCTGCTGACCCTGCCGCTTGCGTTGCCGGCGAACCTGGCGGGCGTCAGCACCCTGCAGATCAACCTGATCCAGGACATCGCCCGCGCCCGCGGCTACGACCTGCACAGCGAGCAAGTGCGGACGCTGACCGTTGCCTGCCTGGCGGGCACGGCGGTGCTGGACGTGCTCAAAACCGCCGGCGTCGGCGTCGGCATGCGCCTGACCCGGCAGGCCGTCCTGGGGCTGAGCGGCGCGGTGCTGGCGCGGATCAACCAGGCGCTGGCGGCGCGGCTGGCGACGATGGCCGGGGCGTCCGGCGCGGTGATGCTGGCGCGGGTGGTGCCCTTCGTCGGCGGCGCGATCAGCGGCACGGTGGATGGGCTGGCGACCGCCGCCGTTGGCGCGGCGGCCAAGCGGGTGTTCGTTCGCCAGGCTGGGACCGGGGACGGCGCCGGCGCAGCCCCATTGGCCCTGCCCGCCCCGGTCCAGTCCTGATGCGCGCAGCCGCGCACCTGCCGGCTGGCGCTTGGCGTCCTGATGACGAGCGCGACCAGGTGCTGGTGGACTTCGACCGCCGCCATCGCCGCCGCATCGTCCTGACGACGGCGGCCGGCGCCGAGTTGCTGGTGGACCTGCCCCAGGCCGCCCGCCTACGCCACGGCGACGGGCTGCTGCTGGACGGCGGCGGCGTCGTGCAGGTGTTGGCCCGGCCGGAGCCGCTGCTGGACATCCACGCGCACGACGCCGCCGGGCTGGTGCGGATCGCCTGGCACCTGGGCAACCGGCATTTGCCGGTGCAACTGCTGGGCAGCCACATCCGCATCCGGCGGGACCACGTGATTGCCGACATGGTGCACGGCCTGGGCGGCCACGTGCAGGAGATGGAGGCGCCGTTCGACCCCGAAGCCGGGGCGTATGCGGGTGGGCACGGCAACCATCACCACGATGAGGACGAAGCGGCGCCGGCTTCCTCTCCCTCCGGGAGGGGGTTGGGGTGAGGGAAGCTGCAAGGACCGCCATCGGCATTTCACGCGCCGAGGCCGACCTGAGCGGTCAAGGTTCAGTCGTGCGGCCTTTCCCTCACCCCAACCCCCTCCCGGAGGGAGAGGGAGAAGGCGGCAAGCCTTCGTACTCGCACTCACGGCAGGGCACGCTCCTCCATCTCCTGACCTGGCTCTCCCCCGCCTTCCCCACTGGCGGCTTCGCCTACAGCCACGGGCTGGAGTGGGCGGTCGAGGCCGAGAATGTCCGCAACGAGGCCGGCCTGGCGGCCTGGCTCGACGACCTGCTGCGCCACGGCGCCGGACGCGCCGACGCCATCCTGCTGCGCCACGCCCACGGCGCCGCGGACCTTGCCGCCCTGGCGGGCGTGGCCGAGCTGGCCGCCGCCGCCCAGCCCAGCCGGGAGCGCCAGGCCGAAACCCTGGGCCAGGGCGGTGCCTTCGCACTTGCTGCGGCGGTTTGGGGTGCGCCGCTGCTGGATGCGCTGCTCGCGGCGGGCCTCCCGGTCCCCTACCCCGTCGCAGTCGGCGCGCTCGCCGCCGCACACGGCGTGGCGGAGAACGACGCCGCCCTCGGCCTGCTGCACGCCTTCACCGCCAATGCGGTGAGCGCCGCCGTCCGCCTGGTGCCGCTGGGCCAGACCGCCGGGCTGCGCGTGCTGGCGATGCTGGAGCCGGCCGTCGCGCAGGTGGCCGACGATACCCGCACCGCCACCCTGGACGATCTCGGCGGCGCCTGCTTCCGGTCCGACATCGCCGCCATGCGGCACGAAACCCAGTATACGAGGCTGTTCCGATCATGACCGCATCCCCAAACGGCCCTCTGCGGGTAGGCGTCGGCGGCCCCGTCGGCACCGGCAAGACCGCGCTCATGGATGCGCTGTGCCGGACCTTCGCGCCCCGTTACGACATCGCCGCCATCACCAACGACATCTATACCAAGGAGGATGCCGAATTCCTGACCCGCGCCGGGTCGCTGCCGCCCGATCGGATCATGGGCATCGAGACGGGCGGCTGCCCCCACACCGCCATACGCGAGGACGCCAGCATCAACCTGGCCGGTATCGCCGCGATGCGCCGCCGCTTCCCCGCGCTGGACGTGATCCTAATCGAAAGCGGCGGCGACAACCTGGCCGCCACCTTCAGCCCCGAGCTGGCGGACCTGACGATCTACGTCATAGACGTGTCCGCCGGCGACAAGATCCCCCGTAAGGGCGGCCCCGGCATCACCCGCAGCGACCTGCTGGTCATCAACAAGATAGACCTGGCCCCGCACGTCGGTGCCAGCCTGGAGGTGATGGACCGCGACAGCCGCCGGATGCGGGGGGAGCGGCCGTTCGTGTTCAGCAACATCCGCGCCGGGGAGGGTGTGGCGGAGATCGCGGCGTTCATTGAGCGCGCGGGCGGACTGCATTAATCCAGGAAGGATTGTAGGGCGGGAAAGCGCCAGCGCCTCCCGCCACCATGCAGCGCCGCCCCGTGACAAAAGGCGCTGACGCTTCGCCGTCCTACGTCAGGTAGCGCCGCAGCGCCACCAGCGCCCAAACCGCCTCCACCACCCCGAACGGCCACGCCCCTTGCAGGAACCCATACGCCGACCCCAGCGCGCACGCCCCGGCGAATCCCAGTACCCAGCCCCGCTCTCGCGCTTCCATCGCGTAGCACAGCAGCATCAGGCTGACCGCCACCAGCCCGAACAGCGTTAACCCGTCCAACACGCCTCCAGCATCGCTGCCGCGATCCGCATCCCAAGCTCCCGCCCATCCGTATTCGCCAACGCGGCAGCCGTGACTAACCCGCCGCCAACCTCCCCCGTCAGCATCCCTGATGAGTAGCCCGGCCCACCCCCGCCATGCCCGGCCAGCACGCCATACCGGGACGTCCGGTCCAGCATCAATCCCAGCCCATAGCCCTTTTCACGGAACAGCCAGTTCCTGCCGGGCGCGATCACCGGCGTCATCATCGCCGCCAGCGACGCAGCCCCCAGCAGCCGCCCGCCGCGCAGGGCGTCGAACACCGCCGCCACCTCCCCGGCCGGAGCCAGCACCGACCGCATCGCTACCCAGCCAGGATCATACGTCGCCGCTGCATCCTGCTGCCCGCCCCACATCGCCGTCCAGCCCGGCGCCAAGTCCCGCGCGTCCGCCCAGGTGTCCGCCAGGCGAGACCGCGGCAGGCCGAGCGGCGCCCACACGAACCGCCGCAGCAACGCGCCCATCGGCTGCCCTGACGCTTGCTCGACAGCCTCCCGCAGCAGCATGTAGCCGGTGTTGGAGTAGGCGAAGGCGCCAGACGGGCCGAACCCGCTGGCCTCCACCGTGCGGGCCATGAACTCCGCCCGGGTCCAGGCCCGGCCGGGCATGGTGCGGACGGCCTCGTGGTAGGCTGGGACCATGCCGTAGTCCGGCACCCCCGCCGTGTGGTTCAGCAATCGCCGGGGCGTCACGCCCGCGGGACAGCCCGGCACAGCGCCGTCCAGGTCCAGCCCGCCATCCTCTGCCAGACGCAGGGCGACGACGGCGAACAGGGTCTTGCTGATGCTGAATGTTTGCAGCAGCGCATCGGCCGGCATCGGGGCGGTGCGCCCGGCATCCTGCCAGCCCAGCCCCGCCTTCAGCACCGGCGCGCCATCGGCCCAGAGCGCAATAGCCGCGCCGAGGCCGCCATAGCCGTCCAGCGCACGCTTCGCGGCATCCGCGATCCCCTGGTCCACGCCGCCTCCGATTGCTGGCTCCGATTGCTGGCTCCGGCAAACGGGGCGCCGCCGTCCCGCGTTGCCGTCCCGTCATAGCCCGGGACCACCATGCCCCCCAACCCGCAATACCGCCCCGCTACAACGCACGCCGGCCTGGGCGGCGAGTTCTACGACCCGGTGGACGCTCCCCCCTTTCCGCAGCGCATCCTGCGCCACCGCGACCAGCGATGGGCCGCCCGCGTCGGGCTGGACGCGCTGACAGATGAGGAATGGCTGGCCCACTTCGGCGCGTTCCAACCCCTGCCCGGCTCCCTGCCGCAGCCGCTCGCGCTCCGCTACCACGGTCACCAGTTCCGTCATTACAACCCGGACCTGGGCGACGGCCGCGGCTTCCTGTTCGCACAACTGCACGACTTGCAGGACGGGCGCCTGCTGGACCTGGGCACCAAGGGCAGCGGCAAGACCCCCTGGTCCCGCGGCGGCGACGGCCGTCTCACGCTGAAGGGAGGCGTGCGCGAGGTGCTGGCGACCACCATGCTGGAAGCGCTCGGCGTTTACACCAGCAAGTCGTTCAGCCTGGTCGAAACCGGCGAGGCCCTGCAGCGCGGCGACGAACCATCCCCCACCCGCAGCGCCGTGCTGGTGCGGCTCAGCCACTCGCACATCCGCATCGGCTCGTTCCAGCGGCTGGCCTACCTCGGACAGGCCGAGGACGTGCAGCGCCTGCTGGACCATTCCATCCGCCACTACCTGCCCGAAGCCTGGCGGGACGACCCGGCGGAGCGCGCGACGGCGTTCCTGGCCGATGTCGTCCAGCGCGTGGCGGTGCTGGGCGCAAGCTGGATGGCGGCGGGCTTTGTCCACGCGGTGCTGAACACCGACAACATCAACATCACCGGGGAAAGCTTCGACTACGGCCCCTGGCGCTTCCTGCCCACCTACGACCCGGAGTTCACCGCCGCCTACTTCGACCATGGCGGCCTGTATGCGTATGGGCGCCAGCCCGACACCCTGATGTGGAACCTGGTGCGCCTGGCCGAGTGCCTGCTGCCGCTCTCGGACAAGGCGGCGCTGGAAGGGGCGCTGCAAGGCTTCGTCCCGCAGTTCCAGTCCGCGCTGGATGCCGCCGTGCTGCGCCGGCTCGGCGTGGCGCCCACGACCGCCGAGGAAGACGCGGCGCTGGCGCGGCACTGGTGGGCGTTCCTGGCCGAGAGCGGGATCGGGTTCGAGCAGGCATTCTTCGACTGGCATGGCGGCCCCACCGCCACCGAACGCGCCGGACGCAGCCCGGCGGCGGCACACTATGCCGGCACAGCCTTTGCCCCAGTCCGCGCCGCTCTCGACGCCCGGCAGCCGGCGCCGGATGCCCGCCTGGACGATCCCTATTTCACCCGCACCCAGCCCTGCACGATGCTGATTGAGGAGATGGAGGCGGTCTGGGCGCCCATCGCAGAGCGCGACGACTGGACGGCGTTCCACGCCAAGCTGGCGGACATCGAAGCGATGCGTGTGGCCTATGCTGCTGCTTCTTCTCCCTTTCCCTCCGGGAGAGGGCCGGGGTGAGGGACGCCGCAAGGACCGGCTTTGGCCGTAGCAGGGATCAATTCCTGGCGACCAAGCGCGGCACATGACGTTTCCCTCACCCCAACCCTCTCCCGGAGGGAGAGGGAGTTAGGGCAGTCCCCTCGCATTCACATACAGTGCGTAGACCGACTGGCTCGCCGCCATGAACAGCCGGTTGCGATGCGGCCCGCCGAAGCACAGGTTCGCGCAACGCTCGGGCAGGTGGATGTGCCCGATCGGCTCGCCCGCCGGGTTGAACACCCGCACCCCATCCAGCTCCGGCGTGCCCATGCCCCAGCCGCACCATAGGTTGCCGTCCTCATCCACCCGGAACCCGTCCGGCGTGCCGGCGCCGGCATCAATCAGGATGCGCCGCCGGGCCAGGCGCACGCCGTCCACCACGTCATAGGCCAGGATGCGCCGCGGCACGGACCGGCACTCGACAACATAAAGCAGCGTCTCGTCCGGGGAGAACGCCAAGCCATTTGGCGCCTCGACCGAGTCGTCCAGCAGCGTGGCCTGCCCGGTCGCCGGGTCCAGCCGATACAGGTTGAGCGGCAGCTCCCGTTCCGCCCGCACCCCTTCATAGTCCGACAAGATGCCAAAGGCTGGATCGGTGAACCAGATTGCGCCATCCCGGCTCACCACCACGTCGTTGGGGCTGTTCAGGCGCTTGCCCTCGAAGCGGTCCATCAGCACGGTGATGCTGCCGTCATGCTCGGTGCGCGTCACCCGGCGGTTGCCGTGCTCGCACGTCACCAGCCGGCCCTGCCGGTCGCGGGTGTTGCCGTTGGCGTTGCCGGAGGGACGGCGGAACACCGAGACTGTGCCGGTCTCCTCTTCCCACTTCAGGATGCGGTTGTTCGGGATGTCGCTGACCAGCAGGTGCCGGGCGTCGCCGAACCACACCGGCCCCTCGGCCCAGCGCAGCCCGGTCGCCAGCCGCTCCACCGCGGCGAGGGCGAGGCGGTAGCGGTCGAAGCTGGGATGCAGGGACTGCACGGCCGGATCGGGGTAGAAGGTGGCTGGCTGCCACATGGCGGGGAGGTCCTCCGTGGTTTTCCCCAAGCTTCGGCCCTGGCCGTTCCAGGTGCAACCCGGCTTTGACTTCCGCCGCCGTCAGGCCCAACACCACGCGGCAACATGGGCCTGCCCGCAGCGATGATGAACGCGAACACCCCGTGGCTGCTGCTGTTCAGCATATCCCTGGCCGGCGGCCAACTGCTGTTCAAGCGCGCGGCGCAGGAGATCGCCGGGGTGCCGGCCTCCCGCCTGCTGCTGGTGCTGGCGACCACGCCGGCGATGTGGGCGGCGGTCGTGCTGTATGCTGGGGCGACGCTGCTGTGGGTTTGGATACTGTCCCGCGTGCCGCTCAGCCAGGCGCATCCCTGGGCGGCGCTGGGCGTCGTGGTGGTGCCGCTGGCGGCGGTGCTGGTGTTCGGCGAGGTGGTGCGTCCGGTATTCTGGCTGGGCGCCGCCCTGATCGTCGCCGGCATCGTGCTGACGCAGGTGGGGTCGGGCGGCTAGAGCATGTTCGGATCAAACGGCTTCGTTTGATCCGAACATGCTGGCAAAAACAACGGCTAGGGCAAGTTTGGCGCGGCTGTCCGCGCTGAACCTGCCCTAGCACGAAGGCTGTCGCCAGGATCGCCGCCGTATGCGCGAAGTCGGACGCCGCGAACCGTGCGGCGTCCAGGGACAGCACGGAGGCGCCTACGAAGCCACCCGCACCAGCAGCTTGCCGAAGTTCGCGCCCTTCAACATGCCGATGAATGCCGCGGGCGCGGACTCCAGCCCGTCCACGATGTCCTCCTGGTGCCTAACCTTGCCCTCCGCCAGCCAGGTGCCGACGGTTTGCAGGAAGTCGTCCTGCTGCGCCGCGTAGTCCCACACAATGAAGCCGCGGACCAGCAGCCGCTTGGTCAGCACCGCGCGCATCAGCATCGCCTGGCTTGGCCCCTTCGGCGCTTCCGTCGCATTATACATGGACACCAGCCCGCACACCGGCACCCGCGCGAAGGGGTTCAGCCGCGGCAGTACCGCGTCCCACACCGCGCCACCGACGTTCTCGAAGTAAACGTCCACCCCGTCCGGGCACGCCGCCGCCAGATGTCGCGGCAAATCCGGCGCCCGGTGGTCCAGGCAGGCATCGAAGCCCAGGCCTATGACATGCGCGCACTTGTCAGGCCCGCCGGCGATGCCGACCGCACGCGCCCCGTGCAGCTTGGCGATCTGCCCGACCAGTGAGCCGACCGGCCCGGCAGCCGCGGCCACCACCACCGTCTCCCCCGGCTTGGGCTGGCCGATGTTCAGCATCCCGCAATAGGCCGTCATGCCCGGCATCCCAAGCACTCCCAGCGCAGTGGACGGCGGATTCGGCCCCGGCGGCACGATACGCAGCCCACCGGGATGCTTGGCCGGGTCCACCGCCGCGTGCTCCTGCCAGCCGGTCCGGCCTTCCACCAGGTCTCCGGGACGGAAGCCCTCGGCGTGCGACTCCAACACCTCGCTGACGGTGCCGCCGACCATGACCTCGCCGATGCCGACCGGGGGGGAGTAGGACGGCGCGTCGCTCATCCGCCCGCGCATGTAGGGGTCGAGCGACAGCCACAGCGTCCGCAGCAGCACCCCGCCGGGCGGGGCGGCGGGGACCGGCCCGTCCTCCATGCGGAAGTCGTCCGGCTTCGGCTCGCCGACGGGCCGGCGGGCCAGGACGATGCGGCGGCTGATGGATTGGGACATGGCGGACCTCGTTCGGGGGGGCTGCTTTAAGGGTTTGGCAATCACAGCGGCACATTCTGCCGGGCACCAGCAAAACGCCAGGTGCCCCGCCATGCCCACAGCCGTCATCAGCCCCATCACGATCGGGGCCAGTCCGCCCGGTACGGTCGTCACTGTCGCTGCGTCACTTTCCCTTGCGGCCGTGCAGCCTGACCTGCGCGTGCAGGCCGGCAGCCTGGATGCGACGGGACCGCAAAGCCGCTTCGCCGTAGTTGGCGGCGGCTCGGGCAGCCCCGTCGCCTACAGCACCTTCTCCGGGCAGTTTAGCGGACCCGTCAGCAGCGCGTTGATGGACGCCGACCCGTTCTCCGACCGGTTGCTGGACGTGGCGGCCGGGGATCTCGTGACCTTCGTGATGGCGGTGCAGAACGTAGCGCCGGGGGCCTTGGCCTGGAACCTGGTGCTGCGGGACACGCCGCCTGCAGGGTTCATCGTACCGGCCGATGGGGCGGACATCAATGTGTCGGACGGCGCGGGCAACTCGCTGGCCGCCACCGGAGATCTGTTCAGCACGACGGACGGCCTACATCTGGACCCCGGGTCGCCGCTGGCCGGGTATGACCCGGACTCCGGACTGAACGTCGCGCTGGTCACGTTCACGTTGCAGGCAACGGGCGCAATGCCGGCGTTCCTGGCGACGCTGCGGGACACCGCCGCGGTGGTGCACGTCGCCGCAAGCTCCGGCGGCGCCAACCTGGCGGCCGGCGCGCCAGGGCTGGCAGGCTCGACCGAGGTGGTCACGATGGCGCCCGCAATCAGCATTGCGCTGACCGGCACGGGTTCTGCGGCGACCTCCGGCAATCAGTTGGCGGTGGGCGAAACGGCGACGTTCCACGCCAGCGTCACCCTGCCGAGCGGGCGGAGCCAGGCGCTGCATCTTGACGCCGCGGTTCCCGCCGGGCTGTCCCTGGTGTCGGAAACCATCACCTATGCCACCCCGGGCACCACGGGGCTTTGGGTGGGGGAAACGTCCGGCTCTGGCTTCGATCTCGGCACGGTCAGCGTCGGTAGGCCGATCAGGGTCGAATATGACATCGTCGTGCGTGCAACCGCGTCGGCGGACGGATCGGTGCAGGCCGTGGTCAGCGCGGCTGACCCGGCGGGATCAGGCGGCCGGGTCAGCGCGGCGCAGGGGACGCCGGTGGTCGCGCAGGCGCCGGCCTTGTCCGTGCAGGTGAAGGGGCCGGCGCAGGTGCAGGCCGGGCAGCCTGCCACCTATACGGTGCGGCTGCTGAACGCCCCCGGAGCAGCGTCGGCCTACGGCGTCACGCTGGCGGACGTGCTGGGCGCCGGGCTGACGCTGGTGCCTGGCACGGTTCAGGCGTCTGGCCCTGCTGCCGGCGCCGTGGTGAGCAGCGGGTCAGGCAGCACCCTGGCGGTGACCACCACGCAGCTTGCCCCGGGCGAGTCCCTGGTTCTGACGTTGCAAGCCCGGGGAACCGGTCCGGTGGGAGCAGTGCTGCAATCCCAGGCGCGCGCGACGGCGGCGTCGCTGCCCGGCGGTAACGCGCCGTACCAACTAGCGCCGGTGCTGGCGTCCGGCGCCGCTACGCTGGTTGCCCCCACCGTGGGGATTACGCTGTCCGGCCTGTCTGCGCGGGTTGGGGAGGTCGTCACTTTGCATATCACCGCCTCGCTTCCGGCAGGAGACAACCCGGCGGTTCGCGTCCTCGCGCACCTGCCGGCCGGGCTAATCTTCGTGCCGGGGTCGGTGCAGACGCACCGGAGGCGCGGCGCCGGTTGTGACGGCGGATGCAAACGGGGTCGCGGTGTCGCTTGGGCCAATCACAGCCCCGGCCGGGGGCGGGGCGGTCACAGTTGATCTGCAGGCGGTCGTGGGCGCTGCTCCGGTCGGCGCCGGGCTGGGCTGCAGCGCGGTGGTCGAGACGGGATACACGCCCTCCGCCGCAGCAACGGCCATTGTGCTGGTGGCCGATACCCCGCCGGTGCTGGCCGGCTTGCCGGGCCTGACCGCGACAACGGACGATGCCTCCGTTGCGCCGCTGACCAGCCTGACGCTAGGCGACCCGGACGCCGGGCAGGTGCTGTCGGCGCAGGTCGTGCTGTCCAGCGCGGGGGACGGGCTGCTCACCAACTTGGGCGGCGGCCAATACGACGCGGCGTTGGGACGCTATCGGGTGTCCGGAACGGCAGATGCCGTCCAGGCTGCGCTGCGCGGGCTGATTTTCCTGCCCACTGCGCACCTGCTCGCGTTTGGCGCGGCGCGGGTCACGACCCTGGCGGTCCAAGTATCGGACGGCGCCGGCGGGACGGCCGCGGCGGCGTCCAGTGTCGTCGCGCATGGTGCGGATACCCCGCCAACCATCGGCGGGGCCGTCGCCGGGCAGGCCACGACGACGACCCAGGGATCGTTGCCGCTGGCTGATCTGACGCTGGCCGATCCCAATGTAGGCCAGGTCGAAACATTGCAGGTCCAGTTGACGCCGGGGATGGGCGGGCTGACCGGCAATTTAGGCTCGTATGACCCAGCGGCCGGCATCTATACCGCCCGCGGCACCGTGGATGCGTTGCAGGCCGATGCGCGCGCGCTGGTGTTCACGCCCGGTGCCGCCGGGGATGCTATCTTTGCCGTCACGCTGGACGACGGCGCGGGCGGAGTCGCACGGGACGGGGCGACCACGGTGCATATCCGGGCTACGGCGGACATGGCTGGGGTGGCGCAGCATTTCCTGCAACTGCCCGGCGCAACCTTCCTGGCCAATGCCGGCGGGCAGCAGACGACGCTGGTGGGGGAGCACTACAACGGCCCGGTGAGCTACCTGCAATCCCAGTTGATCTATGACAGCGCCGACCCGGCGGTGATCGTGGCGCACACGGACAACACCTTTATCAAGAGCTTCTCGGGCTTCTGTGCCATCCAGGTGGCGGGCGGGCGCAACGTGGTGGATGCGGGGCCGGGGTCCAACTTCATTGTCGGCGGGACCGGGGACGACACCTTCTTCCTGAACGGCAGTCAGGGCGCGGTGACGTGGGACACGATCACGGGCTTTCATCCCGGCGATGCCGTGACGCTGTTTGGGTTCCATGCCGGCACGTCCAGTTTCGCCTGGACGGATGCGGAGGGGTCGGCGGGCTATACCGGACGGACGATTCATGCGGATTTGGCTGGGGACGGCGGGATTACGGCCAGCCTGACCTTCGCGGGCACGACGGCCGCGGACACCGACGGGTATACGGTCACTACCGGGACGGTGGGCGGGGTGGACTACCTGGCGGTGACGGCGGTGCGGTAACGGCAGGGTATGACTGGCCGGCGGTGAGGGGAACCGCGTTGCCGACGGCGGCTAGGACTTGCAGTCCCACTACGCCGGATCAGACGCAGTGACTTCGGAAAGAAGTTGGCGGACCCGAGACGATTCGAACGTCCGGCCTTTGCCTTCGGAGGGCAAAAATCATCCCTTGCGGGGGTTTGCTAGCTACCAGAATGCCCCTCCAAACCCCAACGTTTTCGGCCTTTTCTGTTGCTGACCTTTGCCTTTGTTTGCTACGGTTTGCGCCATCGTGGTAGCTATGTGGTAGCTAGGCTGGCCCTAGCTACCAAACCGGAGGCAGCGTCATGGCAGCGGAGCGGAAGCGGATCGGCCTACGGGATGTGCGAGCGCTGCCGCTAGGCGGGACAGTTTGGGACGCCGCCGTTGCCGGGTTCTGTGCCCGGCGCCAGCATTCCGACGCGGTGGCCTACTGCCTGAAGTACCGCACCGCCGATGGTCGGCAGCGGTGGCAGACCATCGGGCGGCACGGCGCACCCTGGACGCCAGACGATGCCCGGGAGGAAGCCCGGCGCCTGCTAGGCGAAGTTACGAAGGGCGCCGACCCTGCCGCCGATAAGCGCAGCAAGCGCGATGCTGCCACCATGTCAGAGCTGTGCGACCTCTACCTTGCTGACGCCGACGCTGGCCGGCTGCTCACCCGGCGCGGCGGCACGAAGAAGGCCAGCACCATCATAACCGACCGGAGCCGCATCACTGCCCACATCAAGCCCATCCTGGGCAGCATGAAGGTGCCCGCCGTCACGCGGGAGGACGTGGAAGCCTTCATGCACGCCGTTGCCGAAGGCACCACGAAGGCGCGCAAGGCCACCGGCAAGAAAGGGGGCCTGTCCAACGTCCGCGGCGGCAAGGGCGCATCCAGCCGCACCGTAGGCTTGCTGGGCGCCCTGTTCACCTACGCCGTCCGCAAGCGGATGCGCCCGGACAATCCCGTACAAGGCGTGGTCCGCCACGCGGACGGCAGGCGGGAGCGGCGCTTGGCCGATGCCGACTATGCCGCGCTGGGCGCCGGGCTGGCGGCGGCTGCCCTGCCCCGCTCGCGTGCGACCCCGCGCAAGGTCGGCGCACCCGAGCCGGCGGGCATGTGGCCTGCCGCCCTGGCCGCGTCCCGCTTCCTGGCCCTGACCGGCTGGCGCAGCGGGGAGGCCCTGACATTGCGGTGGGAGTATGTGGACCTCGACCGCCGCACCGCCCGCCTGCCGGACACCAAAACCGGGCTGTCCGTCCGTCCTCTGTCCCATGCCGCCTGTGACGTGCTGCGGAGCTTGACCCGCGGCAAGGCCGACACCCTAGTGTTCCCCGCCAACCGCGGACAAGGCACGATGGCAGGCTTCCCCGCCATGTTCGCGCGCATCATCAAGGCCGGGAAGCTGCCGCCGGACGTGACGCCGCATGTGCTGCGCCACAGCTTCGCCAGCCTGGCCGGCGACGTGGGGTATTCGGAAACCACGATTGCAGCGCTGGTGGGCCACAAGGGGCAGAGCATCACTTCTCGGTATGTCCATGCTGCGGATGCCGTGCTGCTGGCGGCTGCGGATGCGGTGGCAGGGCGGACGGCGGAGTTGATGGGCCAGGCTGCGGCACCGGGCAAGGTGGTGCCCATCCGGCGCAGCAAGCGTGCAGTGGCAGCGTAGGACAGGGAACCCCTACAATGGGCGATGAGCGTTCCCAGCGTTCCCAGCGTTCCCGCCATCCACAGAATGCAGGCGGGCCGGCGTGCTCCGCCTGGCGCCATCGGCAGGGGCTAGGCTGGCTCCTGAACGCCGGGCCGCTCCGCCCCAGATGCTCTTGCCATCCTTTTTGCGGATGCATGGCGGCGACGCACGTTGAACGATAAAGAACCGAAGCCGATTAAGGAAACCGCACTGTCCGCTTTGGAACCGGACGAGCGCGCGGGTACGCCGGCCGCGGCTAGCCCTCTACCATACCCTGATGCGCCACACTGGCTTGCCTGGAATGCCGCGTCTTGGAGGGCCTTCGGCACCCTCGACACCCCCAGACACATAATCCGCCACCGCAGCTTTGACGATGGCACCGTACAGTTGCCAGATGAACCCGATTCGGATTACGCGGCCAGACAGGGCGAGCATCGGCGTTTCGACGGCGCCGAGCGCGAACTGATGGACTTGCTGGCTTCCGGCCGCGTGAAAGCGACAGGGAGACCGCCCGCGCGCGCAAATGGCCAACAACTGTACCACGCAGCCCGTGACCCCGTAGTTATACCGGCTATCACTTTCCTAAATCAGCAACTCGCGTTCACTTCGTGTGGCGAGTTGATAGATCGCGTGCCGTCTTTGAAACGCCTTTTTCCCAAGCACGAATTGCACGGCAGCGATGCCGACCCGCGTTTCCCGCTTTACCATCATGTGCTGATTGAGGCGGCGGGATTGCGCGAAGCGTGGGTAGCTTTGCCTCCCTTTCTACCAAAAACACCTACTGCCGTCTATAGGACAGGTGCCGCGGGGCGACCGACAAGCAAGCAATTGGTTCAAGGGGAGTTGCGGCGTCGTGCTGCGGCTGGCCCCCTTCAACCGCAAATGAGTGCAGAAGCAGTGGTGCTAGCGGAGTGGCTGGCGCGAGAGCATCCCGATGCCCCGAGGCTGACAGAGAAGTCTATCCAGAACACTTTGGGAGCCGAGTATCGGGAACTGAAAAGCCCAAAATAATCTGCTCCTGCTGGATTTCGGGATACTTTTTCAGGAACGTACTTCGTCTCAAACCATCGCTGTTGCCAACACAGGACAGCACCCGATGACACCCAATCTCGATGACCTTCTGACCCGCACCCGCACCGCCGCGGAACTGACTGACGCCGGCTACCCGACGGCTGCCGCGACCCTGGCCACCAAGGCGTGCCGCGGCGGTGGCCCCCTGTATCGCTCCTATAGCGGACGCGCCCTGTATCGGTGGGCCGATGCGCTGGCATGGGCGGAAAGCCGCACCAGCGCGCCCCGGCGCAGCCCCTCCGAAGCCGACGCGAAACAGGCTGCCTAAGACGAAGCAACCCGGCGTGGATCACTCCGGCCGGGCTGCTGGTATCAGGAACGCGCTTGCAACCGATCCATACCACGCTGCTCAAGGCTTCGCCACCGGAACCCGCGCACCCTGCCCTGAAAGGGACGCGAGCATGACGACCCTGAACCGCCGCCCCGTGCGGCCCTGTTCCCCCGCTGCCCTTTTGCCGCGGCTGGTGCTGTTGCCGGCGCTGCACCCCGACGCAGATCCACGCCCGGCGTTGCTACCAGCGCAGCCCCGCGCCGTGCCCGTGCTGTTCGGAAGCGTATCCGCCGCGCTGGCCGAGTTGCGCCGGTTGCAGAACGCCCGCACCAACGGGGGCCAGGTATGACCCTTGCCTATGAGCGCCACGGCGCCGGCCCCGTGCTGACGGCCGCCGAGACAGCCGCCAAGCGGAAGCAGGTGCGTGGGTTCTGGCACCATTGCGACCCGGCGCCGGGCACGCCCGCGCAAGCCTATCTGGCCCGGCGCGGCCTGCCGTGGCTCACGTCGCATGAACACGTGCGCTACCGGGCCGAGGCGTCCCACCCCGGCGGTGCCCGCCTACCCGCAATGGTGTGGCTTGTGCATGACGGGGGCGGGGCCATTGCCGCCGTCCACCGCACCTTCCTAGCCCCGGACGGCAGCAAGGCGACGGCGGTCCCGGTCAAGGCGACCTTTGGCAGCTTCGCGGGCGGGGCCATCCGCCTGCATCCTGCCGCGCCTGAAATGGTGGTGGGCGAAGGGCTGGAAACGACCGCCGCCGCGGCGCTGATGTTCGGGCTGCCCGGCTGGGCGGCGGTGGCGTGCGGCAACCTGGGGAACAACATGCGGCTGCCCGGAGGGGTGCGCGCCGTCATGGTCGCAGCCGACCCGGACCTGCCCGGCCAGCGTGCGGCGGCACGCGCGGCGGCGCGGTGGCGTGCCGAGGGCCGCACCGTCCGCATCGCCACCCCGGATGGGGCGGGGCAGGACTTTGCAGATCTGTTGCTAGCCCGGATGGGGTATGGGGCGGAGGCGCTTCATGGCTGACGGTATGATCCCGCCCCTCCCCGGCGACGGCACGCCCGACGCAAGCGCCGCACCTCCTGGCACTGAGGGTGCCACCCCGGGCTTCACGGTGGCGGAGGCCCCGGCGCATGATGCGGAGTTGCACCGCCTGGCGGCACTGGACCCCATCGCCTACGACCAGGCGCGGCAGGCCGCGGCGGAGGCTATAGGCTGCCGTGTCTCCATCCTGGACGAACAGGTGCAGGCCCGCCGCCCGATGCCGGAGGCTGCAACCGGCAAGGGCGTGTCCCTTCCCGATGTTGACCCCTGGCCTCATCCCGTGCGGGCCGGGGCGCTACTGGACGATCTGACGGCTGCTGTCCGCAAGCACGTCATCCTTCGCCCGGCGGCGGCAGAGGCGGTGGCGCTATGGGTGGCGCACACCTGGGTTGCGGACCGCTTCCAGCATACGCCCCGGCTGGGCATCACCAGCCCGGCCAAGCGGTGCGGCAAGTCAACCTTGCTGGACGTGCTGCGCGCCACCTGCCACCGCCCGTTGAAGGCGGACAACATCAGCGCGTCCGGGGTGTTCCGCACGGTGGAGGCGCTGGCCCCGCTCACGCTGCTGCTGGACGAAGCCGACAGCTTCCTGGGGGAGAACGAGGAACTGCGCGGCGTGCTGAACTCCGGCTTTGAACGCTCCGGCGAAGTCATCCGGGTGGTCGAGGTTCAAGGGGAGCATCAGCCAGTCCGGTTCCGGACCTTCGCACCGCTGGCCCTGGCCGGCATCGGGGCGTTGCCGTCAACCTTGGAGGACCGGGCGGTGCCGGTGGTGCTGCAACGCAAGGGGGCTGCCGAGACAGCCACGAAGCTGCGCGCGCCCGGCGCGCGGGCGGCGCTGGCGGACTTGGCGCGCAAGCTGGCCCGGTGGTCCGGCGACCGCGCGCGGTTCCTGCCGACCGACCCGGCCATCCCCGACGCCATGGGGGACCGCGAGGGGGACGTGTCAGTGCCGTTGCTCGCCATTGCCGACGATGCCGGCGGGGAATGGCCCAAGCGCGCGCGGGCGGCTCTGCTGGACCTGTTCGGCAAGCGAGAGGCGGACGGCGGCAACGCAGAGGCCGGGGCGCTGCTGCTGGCGGACGTGCGGACCCTGTTCGGGGACAAGGGAGCAACCCGGCTGCCGTCCGCCGTCATCGTGGCGGCGCTGGGCGCGATGGAGGAACGCCCTTGGCCGGAATGGAGGCAGGGCAAGCCGATTACAGCAACGCAGCTTGCACGGGCGCTGGCCCCATTTGGCGCGCGCCCGCAGAACTTCCGCAATACGCAGGGCGTGTTCAAGGGCTACGCGCGGGACAGCTTTGCCGACGCCTGGGCGCGCTACCTGCCCGGGGACGCACCCGCTGCTGACACCCCTTCCCGCGCCAAGGGGGGTTCTGGCGCCGCTACACCGCTACAGCGTTGTTCCAACAAGCAGAATAGCCCGAGCAGAGCCGCTACACAGGGGGGTGCTGTAGCGGCACCGAATGGGCATATTCCGTTGCAAGATCAACAGTGTAGCGGTGTAGCGGCACGGGAGGGGGGTTCTGGCGGGCGGGACGTGGCTGGGGACGCCCTGACCAGGTGGGACGAGATCATATGACGGCCGCGGCAGCCCTGGCGTCATTGGCTGCGGCTGGCGTCCATGCCGGCCTGCAAGCGGACGGGACGGTGCGGTTGAACGCCGCCCAGCCGCCGCCGCCGGAGGTGCTGGCCCTGGCCCGCGCGCACCGGGACGGCATTGCGGTGTTGCTGGCGGAGCGGGCGCAACAGGCCGCGCGCGCGGGGTTGCAGACCGTCCCCGGCGTCCCCCCGGACTGGACCGTGGGCGTGGCGCTGCTGGCGAAGCGGCCAGCGCCGGACGGCATCGCGCCGCGGCGCTGGGCAGCCCTATCCGGGACCGCCGCCCGGTTGTTGCAAGATCACGGGGCGGAGCTGCACACCGCCGGGTGGGACACCCTGGACCTATTCGGGCTGTCCGCCACGGCGCCGGCCAGCAACCCGCCTGGGTGGGGCTTGGTGTGGGTGCTGGGCGCACACGGGGATGTGCTGGACGTGTCGCCGGATGCCATAGGGATGCGCCAGGGGCCGGATGGGGCGCGGCTGGCCTACCGGCGGCGCAGCGCGATGGCGCGGGCCGGGGTGGTGCCGGCGTGGCAGTTGATTGAGGTGGCAGCATGACGGTTCCCGAATGCAGCACACCCGCCGGGCTTACCGCGGCAGATGCCGAGGTGTTCGAGGGAATAGCCCAAAGCAGGCGCGAAGCAGCCAAGTGCCGCGATCCCATGTTTGCCGCCCAATGTGCCGCCGAAGCCGCCGGCCTGGACGCGCTGGCCGCCGCTTTGCGCGATCCGACTGCCCGCGGCGTGCCGGCGCTGCGCCAGGGCCGGGGCGGAGAGACGGCGCCGCCGGACGACCCCGACTGGCCTTGGAAGGTGCGCGAGTTGGCGCAAGCAGTGGCAGCCTCCCCCACCATGCTTGCCGCCGACGCCAGCATGGCCCGGCTAGGTATGGCCCGGAACGCTGGGGTGCTGACCCTGGCGGTGGAAGCCGCACAGGACGCGGGCGCCGCCACCGCAACCGAGCGCATGTTGTCGCACCAGCTTGCCGCCGCGCATCAGGCCGCTATGGGCTTGTTCGCTGCTGCTGACGATGAACTGCATAAGCACCGGGTCGCCAGCAACGTAAACCCTGGCGCGTTGGCTGAGGCGACCCGTTCCGCCACCGCTGGCGCGCGGGTGCTGGCCGCCTTCGCGCAAGGGGCGCTGGCCCTGGACCGGCTGCGGAACGGCAACAGGCAGGTTGTGACGGTGCAGCACGTCACCGTTGCGGACGGCGGGCAAGCGGTGGTGGCCGGCACCGTCACCACAGGCAAGCAACGGAAGGGCGGCGAGGCATGACGCACACCGGGGCGCATAGGGAGGCTTGCGCGACTGGCGAAGCCCCCCGGTGGCGCGTGCTGCTGGATCGGGCCAACGCCGGCCCGCGGTGCGGCGCGACGTGCAAGCGGACGGGCCAGCCCTGCCGCGGTGCCGCGATGCCCAATGGCAGGTGTAGGATGCACGGGGGCACCAGCACAGGTGCCCGCACGCCAGAGGGCAAAGCGCGGTGCCGGGTAGCGCCGCGGAAGCACGGTGGACGGGACGCAGCGGCCCGGGCCAGGGCGGCGCAACGTGGCGCGGCAAGGGCACTAGCGTTGGATGTATTGCAGCTTATCGTGGCACTTTGTCAGGAGAAGGAAGGTTTGTAGATGGCACGTCTGCGCCCGTTCGCCTGTCGCGACGCTATGCCGTGAACCCCCTCAAGGCCGCGCAGCCGCCCCAACGCTGCCATTGACAATCCGGCAAGGGCAAGCACGGCATGTTTGCAACATCTTTGGATATGGAGTCTAACCCAGTCTGAGCGTGTAGATAGTTCGGACGGGAAGGGGAAGCAGCATGACTGACTTGGCGCGGACGGATGCGAGAAGTCTGGATCAAATTGTAGCCGACCCGCGGTTCAATTTGCTGCGACTGTGCATGCTCGGAGACTTGGGACTATCGAAGCCCGAACCTCTGCTGTATGGACTTCATCCTTCACCAATGAACGATCAGGCGGAGGCTGACCATAATGCCGAATTGGGGTGGGTTACTCGACGAAGTTAAGAGCAGTGGGCATACAACGGATCTTATTCGTCGAAAGTACTTGGCAGCTTTAGCCCATTTAACTGGCCGCAACGCGATTGTCTATTATTCTGGTTTTTTGCAGAAAAGAAGTGGCGGTAGCCATTCGCCTGATTTCGGACTGAATGACCTCGATAAGAACGGCTTCATGTCCGTAATTCACGGACTGGACCGCAATAAAGGGCTCGACCTTCTGCTTCACACGCCGGGCGGCGACATGGCAGCGACGGAGTCTATTATAGACTATCTTCGTCAAATGTTCGGCAGAGACATTCGTGCAATTGTGCCCCAAATTGCTATGTCAGGCGGATCAATGATAGCTTGCGCTTGCAGAGAGATTGTGATGGGTTTGCAGTCAAATATCGGCCCTTTTGACCCGCAGATTGGCGGCATGCCAGCACAAGCTATTACTGCCGAATTTGACAGGGCTTTGGCTGAAATCAAAGCCGACCAGGCAAGCGCTTATATTTGGCAGCCGATATTTGCGAAATATGGACTCGGTTTTAGGACGTTGGTTGAGCAAGCTATCCAGATGGCAGACGATGTTGTGAGGAAGAACTTGGTTGATTGCATGTTCTTTGGCCAACCGGATGCCTCCGCAGTTGCAGACGGAATTGTTGCAACACTTGGCAGCAACTCCGCTACACACATCCATGCGCGCCATATTCATAAGGCGCGTGCAAAAGAGATAGGTTTGAAAATTGTTGACTTAGAAGCTGACCACGACCTTCAAGAGGCGGTGCTGTCAGTTCATCATGCCACTATGATTACCTTTGAACAAACTCCTATGTTCAAAATCATTGAGAACCAGGTAGGATCATCGTTCATTTCTGCCCAGCAGCTTCTAATGCTTGGGCCAACTTGAGCATCGGCCAGGTCGGAATTCATCTTGCAGTTAGCATAGACTGACACGGGTTGAACCCGGGCAAAGTGATGGTTGCCCGGTGACACCAGCCGCCGCCCGTGCTGCACTCCGTCCCGTGCCCACCGCCCCCGCTCTAGTCGTAACCTTCATCGCCCGCTGGGACGGCACCGCAATGGCGGAGCGGGCCAACGCCCAACCGTTCCTATCCGAACTATGCGACGTGCTGGGCGTGCCCCGGCCGGACCCGGCCACGGGCGGCATCGGCCCTTACCGCTTTGAGCGCAACGTCACCCACCACGAAGCGGACGGCACCACCACCACCACCCGGCGCATAGACCTATATCGCCGCGCCTGCTTCGTGTGCGAAGCCAAGCAGGGCGGCAGCGCCCACCGGCAACCCAGCCTGTTCGGTGCCGAGACGGAAGCACAGCACCGCGCCAACGTCCGCAATACCCCAGCATGGGTGCGCCACATGCAACAGGCCAAGGGGCAGGCGGAGGGCTACGCCCGGGACCTTCCCCCGGACGAAGGCTGGCCGCCCTTCCTGATCGTGTGCGACGTGGGGTTCTGCCTGGACCTGTATGCGGACTTTTCCGGCACGGGGAAGCACTACGCC
>JAABUU010002944.1_pt1 | contig 22853 bp, 22 predicted proteins | sample 5559301 | NCBI WGS metagenome assembly JAABUU01 (sample SAMN10711884, study PRJNA513360) | rock metagenome | isolation source: Antarctica rocks | place: Antarctica: Victoria Land, Richard Nunatak white | reverse complement strand
CCAGGTCGGCAGTGACTCGGTACGCGATTGGCCTCATACGCAACGAAATCAACGCCAACGGCTACGTCTTCATGAAGTCCGACGACGACTCTGACACCTGAGAGCAATCTCAGGCAGCTGTACCCCGTTCCCGTAGGAGGAACCTCCTACGGCGACGGTTTCGGCTTCTGGCGACCAAGATCGTTCCCCGTCCCGGTCGAGGATCGGCGACTGGGACGTCGCCAGAGGGGTCCAATTTGTTGCGCAGTGCGGCGCTGGGGATGCCGTGCACTGACCGATTCTGGCGAAAGGAAGGGTTTAGTGCCGAGCCGGACCGGCGGATTCGCGCTCGACCAGGTGTGTCGGGACCACGAAGGCCTTCCCTGCTTTCGGTTGCGCTCCCTTGATGACGGCCAGCAGGTTGTGCACGGCGATTTCGCCCATCTGTCGGAGCGGCGCCGCCACGGTGGTGAGCGCGGGGGTGATCAGCCGGGAGGCGAAGATGTCGTCGAACCCGATCACGCTGACGTCGCCGGGCACGTCGAGGCCGGCCGCGATCAGCGTGCGGATCAATCCGATCGCGATCTGGTCGTTGTAGGCAAGCACCGCGGTGGGTGGGTGCCCTCTATGTTTCTCGACAGTGAGCTTTTCGGCGGCGAGCTGACCCCCTTTGATGTTCGGTGGGAAGGGACCGATTCGCTTGGTGGTGAGGTGCATTTCTGCCGCCACCGTACGCAGTGCGCTCCATCGGGCGCCATCTGCCCATGATGCCTCCGGTCCGGCGACGTAGGTGATGGACCGATGGCCGTGCCGGTGCAGATATCCGGCCACTTGGCGGGCACCGGACAGGTTATCGGTGACCAGACTGGGCACCTCCGGAATGGAGCGATTGAGTACCACCATGGGCTTCTGCTTCGCCGTCATCTTGAGCGCGGCGTCCGACATCCGACTGCTGGCCAGGATCAGGCCCTCGACGATTGGAATGGACCGCTCGAGCGCCTCCCGCTCGAGCAGTTCCGATTCCTGGCCGTCGGCCAGCATCATGGTGAAGTCGGACTCGGCGGCGGCGGCGGGGGCGCCGCGGATGATCTCGGTGAAGAACGGGTTGCTGACGTCGGAGATGGTCAAGGCGATGATCGACGTCTTGCCTGTGGGCAGGGCCCTGGCCAGTGGATTTGCGCGGTAGCCGAGATGCTGCGCCGCCAGTCGGATCCGCTGGGCCGTCACCGCATTGACCCGACCGGGCCGGGCGAAGGCGCGGGAGACGGTGGAGGCGACCACGCCGGCCTCGCGGGCCACGTCGTAGATCGTGACGCGGCGCGTGTCGTCGCGCTTCTGCGCCATGTCACCTCGTCGATCAACCTGGAGCTGTGGTGACCGTCACTCTAGAATCCCAGGGAGGGGATTGGCAACCGGTTGCCCAACGGTAGGACCGGGATCAGCCCAGGGCGGGTGATTGCGCGTAGACATCGGTGATGATCCGCAGGGTCTTTAAGGCCTCCGTGGGGTCGATCCAGAATGGCCGGCGAGTCCGGACGTGCCGGTAGAAATCATCGGTCAGTAGCCCGTGCGATGCACCCCAGTAGGCCTTTTCGCCGGAGCCGAGCTGCGCTGCAACTGTTACCTCGGTGCTGCCGTCGGCGTAGGTCACGGTGAGATCGGTGTCAATCCGGGCCGTTCCGCCCTCGGCCACCAGCTCCAGCGACACCGGCGCGTTGTCCACGTAGCCGTTGCTGGCGTAGAAGATCGACCGGGCGCCACCGGTATGCCGCAGCTGTAGCGCAGCGGTGTCCTCCACCTGCACCGGATCCGGGAGGGACAAACGGTGGGCGTGACCACGGACTTCCTCCACATCGCCGAGGTACCACTGCAACAGATCCAGGGTGTGGATCGCCTGGTTGATCAGCACTCCGCCACCGCCCAGCGCCCAGGTGCCGCGCCAGGGGCGACGGAGGTAGTAGGACTCGTCCCGGAACCAGGTCACCGAAGCTCGCCCACCCAGAACCCGACCCAGCGCGGCGCCGTCGACCAGTTTCCGCAGTGCCTCCGACGTGTCGTTGTACCGGTTCTGGAAGCACACCCCGATGGACGCCTGGCTCGACTCGGCAGCCCGCACGACCGCCTCACCGTCTGAAACTGTGGTGGCCAGGGGTTTTTCCAGCAGCACGTGCACATCGGCGGCCAACGCGGTGATAGCCATCGGTGCATGCAGGTAGTGCGGTGTGCAGATGTGCACCACGTCCGGCCGGGCGGACGCCAGCATCACCGCGAGTTCTGTGTGGGCGGTACACCCATACCGCGCCGCCGTCTGTGCCGCCAACTCTGCATCGATGTCGCACACGGCCACCAACTCCGCGTCGCGATTGGCCAGGATGGCGTCGAAGTGTACAGAGGAGATGTCGCCGCAACCGATCACCGCCACACGCAGCGGAGCCACTGTCATTCCTGCCCGCTGCCCGCGCCCAGCGGAAGATGCGCCAACGCCCAGTCGTAGGCAATCTGGTGACACTCGCGCAGCGGCACCGACGGGATGTCCACCTCGATCATGTAGTCGCCGGTGAAACCCGATGCCAGGACCTGCAGGCAGGCCAACAGGTCCACCTGCCCGGTGCCGGGCTCGGCCCAGATACGGCCGGGTAGGGTGGCCTCGCGATAGTTGAGGTCCTCTGCCTTGGCGCGCTGGATGCCGGCGGCGAAGGTGTCCTTGAGGTGGACACCGACGATGCGGTCCGCGTAGTCGACCATCATCGCTGCGACATCCATTCCAGCCCATGACATATGGCCAGTGTCCGGACCGAAGGCCAGCAGCTCCGGCCCGACACCGTCGAGCACCGCGCGGACCTCGGCCTCGGTCTCCACCCAGCCGCCGACGTGCGGGTGTAGAGCCGCCTGCACGCCCACGGATTGCATCGCCCGGCACGATGCGGCGATACCGTCCACGAGGGTGCTCAGCCGGTCCGGGTCGAAGTCGATCCCGACCGCGGGGTGTTCCATGCGCGACGAGCCGGGCGGTTCGGTGGTCGAGATCATGCACACCCGCTGACCCAGCCCGGCTTGCACGGTAGCAAATGCCCCCGCCGCGTCGGCCATCTGGCCGTGGTTATCCGGGTCGGTGAAAGAGCCGGAGTACAGGCTCAACGCCGGGGCCAGCCCGAACCCCTGCAGCCAGGGCAGGTACGCATCGGCGGCCATGTCGTAGGGAACGTCGGCCTTCACCGCCTGGTAGCCGATCTCGGCCAACTCGGTGAACGCCCGGCCGAGTGTCGCGGTGGATCGGTCAGGTGTCCCGCCCGCCAACCAATAGGCGATCGGGTTGACTGCCAACCGAGCCAGGGACGGTCCGCTCACAGGGTGACCGGCTTCCCGGTGGCTGCGGACTGGTAGAGCCCGAGGATGACTGCGAGGGAGGTGCGGGCGTCCGTCGGTCGTACCCGGGGTTGCCCGTCTGTCCGGATCGCCGTGACGAAGTCGGTCAGCTGCCGCTGATGCGCGTTCCCGAGCGAGGTATCGTCGGGATCCAGCTGGTAGTCGTCGGTGACCTGGTTGACCCCGGTTCCCGCGGAAAGCTTGATCTCTGGTGCGGCACCTGCGTTCTCGTGGATGAAGGTCAGTTCGTCGTTGGAGATGACCGCCGAGCCTTTGGAGCCGAAGATGCGGAGATTGGCATCCAGCCCCGGGTAGGCGGCGGTGGTGCCGTGGATCATGCCCAAGGCGCCGGAGGCGAACTTCACCACAGCGACGGCCGTGTCTTCGACCTCGATCCGCTCGTGTGCCAGGCATGCGGTGTAGGCGAACACTTCCACCGGGGTGCCGACTATGGTGACCAGCAGGTTGATGGTGTGCACCGTCTGGTTCATGATGGCCCCGCCGCCGTCCAGCGCCCAGGTTCCGCGCCAATCACCTGAGTCGTAGTAGCTCTGTCCGCGCCACCAGGCGTGCGATGCAATGGCCGAGGTGATGGTGCCCAGGCTTCCGGAACGGATCGAGTCGAGCACCTTCTCGGTGGACTTGTCGAACCGGTGTTGGGAGATGACCGCGACCTTCTTGCCGGACCGCCGCTCGGCCTCGATGATGCGATCTGCTGCGGCGAGGGTGATGTCGATCGGTTTCTCGACGACGACGTGCTTGCCGGCGTCGAGCGCGGCCACCGCCACGTCGGCGTGGAGGCCGCTCGGCGTGCAGATGGTGACCGCGTCGATGTCGTCCCGGCCCAGGAGAGCGGGGATGTCGTCGGTGTTCTCGGAGACACCGTACTTGGCCGCCATGGCTGCAGCTTTGTCCGGATTGCTGTCGGCGATGGCCACCAGCTCGGCGGTGTCGGACATCGCGGTGAGGGCGTGGGAGTGCACATCGCCGATCACGCCGGCGCCGATGACGGCGAACCTGACCCGCTGTTGTGTGTACGTCATGCGTAGATGATCCCTTCACTGTCCAGGATGCCGGTGAAAGCTTTGGTGGCGCGGATGAAATGGTCCGCCCCGGAGAAACCGCCCAGTGGGTTGGTCGACCCGAGATGCGGCTCCATGGAGAAGAACCCGTCGTAGCCGTCGGCGAGCAGCGCTCTGACCGTCTCCGGTACCTGCCCGTCTCCTTCACCGGCCGGCACCACCTCACCGGTGGCGAGGATGGCGTCTTTTATCTGGATGTAGACGGTGTACGGCTTAAGTAGTTCGTAGGCGGCGGTGAACGGGGTGACACCGACCTGGACGTAGTTGGCGGCGTCCCAGGCGAGCCGAAGGCTCGGCATGTTCACCGATTCCACGATGTCCAGCACCCGCTCGGGCACGTCGCCGAAGATCTCTTTCTCGTTCTCGTGCAACAGCACCACGCCGGCCTGATCAGCGCGTTCGGCCATCACCCGCATGCGGCGGATCACCTCGTCGCGGTAGTCTGCCGGCGACTGATCGGGCCGGAGGAAGAAGGAGAAGATCCGGATGTACGGGGCGCCGAAGCGTGCTGCGACCTCCAGGGCCCGGTCGAACCGGATGAGGTGGGCGTCGAAATCGTCGTCGATGTTCACCTTGCCGATGGGTGAGCCGATCGACGAGACGGACAACGAGTGCGCGGCCAGGACTCTCTCCGCCTGGTCCAGCTGCTCGTCGCTCAGGTCAAGGACGTTGACGTCCCAGGCGGAACGGAACTCCAGGTAGGTGATGCCCAGATCGTTCAGCAACCGGCACTGCGTTTCCAGGTCTGGATCGATCTCATCGGCAAATCCCGACAGTGTCCACATGGTCGATACTCCTTGCGTTGGTGTGTCTTGAAAAAGTTGAGTCAGATAATGTGCTGTCCGGCGGCGAGGTCGCGGCAGGCCTGCGTGACGGCGTCGGCCAGAGGATGGTCGGAGGCCAGCGCTGGGTCGAGGAAGCCGATGATCCGGACGGCGGCCTCCTTGAGCGGTCCCGCCGCAAGTTGGACCACCTGATCGCCTGCGTCTTTGACCGGCGCGCCGGCGCCGCGTAGGTGGTTGATCCAGGCGGCCACCATCCGGATGGCCCCTGCCGGGAGTCGTCCCGCGTTGAGTTCGCGGCGCAGGACGGGGATCACCCGGATCGGGATCTTATGGGAGCCGTCTGCGGCGATCTGGGCCAGCAGGTGCCGGATGCGCGGGTTGGTGAATCGCTCGACGAGGGCGGCGCGGTAGTCGGCGATGTCAGCAGCCGGCAGCGTCAGGTGCGCTGCGGCCTCGTCCCACCATTGCTCGAGCCAGCCCCGGCAGGTCGGATCGTCCATGGCCTGCGCGATGGTGGTGTGGCCGCGGGCGCTGGCCGCGTAGGCGAGCAGGCTGTGGCCGCCGTTAAGCAGCCACAGCTTTCGTTCCTCGAACGGGGCGATGTCGGCGACGAAGCGGGCCCCTGCGGTCTCCCAGGTCGGCCGCCCGCCGGGGAAATCGCCGCTGAGTACCCATTCGCTGAACGGCTCGGTGACTACCGGGGCGGCGTCTGCGAGGCCGTTCAGTTCGGCAGCGGCGTCGATGTCGCTGTCGGTCGTCGCCGGGGTGATGCGGTCGACCATGGTGGTCACGAACCGCACGTTCTGTTCGATCCAGGGGCTCAGCGTCCGGTCCACCAACGCCGTAAAGTCTCCGACGACAGTTGCTGCGACGCGGCCGTTCTCGGGCACGTTGTCGCAGGGCACGATGGCCAGTGGGCCGCCGCCGGTGGCTCGCCGGGCCAGTAGTCCGGCGACCAATCGGCCGGGAGTCGATCGCAACGCCGAGTCATCGCCCCGACGGACGGCATCCGCGTCGGCCAGCACGTCGGGTGCCTGGCGGTTGAGCCCTCCGTCGGGTCCGCGCAGGTATCCCGCTTCGGTGACAGTCAGGGTGATGACCTTGACCGCAGGATCGGCGAGATAACTGACGAGCAGGGTGGTCGCGGAGCCTGGGTGGGTGCGGCTGAGGGTCGGGATGATAGCCACGGAGTCACCGTCGGCAGCGCGGGTGATGAGCGTGTAGAGCCCATCCTGCGCGGTCAGTTTCTCGGCGAGCTCGGTGGAGTGCCCGGTGAAGGCGGCGGTACCCCAGTCCGCCGCATCCGTCGCACCCGCGGTGTACCAGGCCTGGTGGGCTCGAAAGAAGTTGCCCAGGCCCAGATGCACCATCCGCACCGGGGCTGCGGGCCCGAGATCTGCGGATTGCCTCGTCAATCGCTGCGGAGCGGTCATAGTTTGAACACCCGCCGCGGCTGGGCGTCGACCATCGCTATCAGGCTGTCCTGGGCCTCGTCCAGATCGAGCCGATGTTCGGCGACCAGTCCGGCCAGGAATCCGGCGTCCAACCGTCTGGACATGTCGTGGCGCGCGGGAATGGAACAGAATGCGCGGGTGTCGTCAATAAATCCGGAAAGCTTTGACAGTCCGGCGGTTTCGGTCACTGACTGCTGGAAGTGCCGGATCTCGGTGGGATTGTCGAGGAACCACCACGGGGCACCGACGAAGAGGGACGGGTAGAAGCCGGCCAGCGGGGCGATTTCCCGGCTGAAGGTGTCGGCGTCGACGGTGAAGAGCACCAGGTGCAGGTTGGGGTGCGTGCCGAAGCGTTCGAGGAGCGGCTGCAGCGCTCTGGTGTATTCGACGGCGATCGGGATGTCGTGCCCGGTGTCCGCGCCGAACGTCGCTGCTGTCGGGCCGTGGTGGTTGCGTTGGACGCCCGGGTGAACGGTCATCACAAGGCCGTCGTCACAGGACATCCGGGCCATCTCCAGCAGCATGTGCCGCCGGAAGGCAGTCATCTCCGTTGCGGTGGCGCGGCCGTTCCGCGCTTCCCGGTAGATTCGCTCCGCGTCCGCCCGATCCAGCGGAGTGGTGTCCAGATCCAGGTGACTGTGGTCGGCGGAGACGGCCCCGTTGGCGATGAAGTACCGGCGGCGATCTTCCAGCGCCGCAATGTACCCGGCGTACCCATCGATCTCCACCCCGGCCGCCGCGCCGAGTCGGTCGACGTTCCCGACCCAGCCCGGCGTCGCCGGTTCGAGGTAGCGGTCCGGTCGAAACGTCGGGATCACCCTGGTCGGGAAGTCCCGATCGTCGGCGATGGCCCGATGCGCCGCCAGGTCGTCGGCGGGATCGTCGGTGGTGGCCATCAGTTGGATACCGAACTGCCGCAGCAGGTTGCGCGGCCGGAAGTCGGGTTCGGCGAGCCGTTCGGCGATCTGGTTGTAGATCTGGTCGGCGTTGCCCTGGTTGGGCCGCTCGGTCACGCCGAAGATGCCGCCCAGTTCGGAGTCGAACCAGTACCGCACCGGTGTTCCCCGGAAGACGGACCAGTGGGTGCACAGTAGTTTCCAGGCATTGCGGGCCTCGCACTCGGGCAGCGGGCCGCGACCGACTCCCAGGTCCCCCAAGGACACCCCGTTGGCGTGCAGCAGCCTGGTCACGTAGTGGTCGGGCTGGATCAGCAGGCTGGTGGGATCGGTGAAAGGCTCGTTGTCCAGCAGCACTTTCGGGTCGACATGGCCGTGCGGCGAGATGATCGGATGGTCACTGACCGACGCGTAGAGCTCCCGGGCGATGGCCCGGACGGCCGGATCGACGGGCAGCAATCGGTCGGTGTGAAGTGTCAGCGGAGCGGCCGTGCTCTGCGTTTTGGTCATCGAAGGTCCTTCTGCCAGGGGCGGATGTGCTGGGCTCACGCAGCCGTGTGGAGGCTGCTGGGGTATCAGCCCTTCTCCCCGCCGGCGGTCAGGCCGCCGACCAGCTGCCGCTGGAAAATCATGTACAGGATGACCACCGGCGCGGCCGAGATCAGCGACGCGGCCATCAGTTGACCGTAGAGCGGTAGCGAGCCGTTCTCGGTAGTGACCGCGAACGTCTGCAACTTGATCGCCACGGTTTGGGTGTTGGGTGCGGTCAGCACGCTGGCGAACAGCACGTCATTCCAACCGACGAGCAGCGAGAAGACAAGCGTCACGACCATCCCGGGAATCATCAAAGGAAAGATGATCTTGCGCAGCGCGCCGAACCGGGTGAGGCCGTCGATCATCGCTGCCTCCTCGAACGCGATCGGAATCTGCCGGAGGTTGGTGACCAGCAGCCACGTCGCGAACGGAATCGCGAAGGTCAGGTAGGTGACGATGAGGGCCGGCCGGGTCCCGATGATCGGAATGCCGATCGCCGAGCCGAAAGACGAGAACACCACGAACAGCGGCAGGATGATCATGACACCGGGGATCGACTGCAGCCCCACCAGTGAGGTCAGGAACGTGCCACGTCCACGGAAATTGAAGCGCGCCAGGCAGTACGCCGCGCCCAGCCCGAGGAAGGTGGCGATGAGGGCTGCTCCGAGCGACGCGACCAGGCTGTTCCACAAGCCCTGGGCCAGGGCGACGGTGGACCAAATGTTCACGTAGTTGGCGAACACGAAATGGCTTGGCCAGAGTTTGCCAGCGGCCGCGTCGAAGTCCGGAGTGACGGAGATCAGCAACATGTACAGCACGGGCAACAACGACAGCAGCAGCAACGTCACGATCAGGATGGACAGCCAGCGGGGCAGCAACTGCTGAGGGTTGCGGGGACGGGTCTGCCGACCGCGGACGGCTTGCGCTGCGGGTATTTCCGATACGAGTTCGGTCATGTCACTCAGCCCCCGCCGCGGCGGTCAACTTCGAGGCCCGCAGGTAGAAGACGACGGGAATCATCAACAGGATGAGCGACAGGACGGACATCGCCGCCCCCAACCCGAATCTGAAGGTCTGGAAGGACGTTTGATAGATGTTGACCGGCAAGGTGAGTACCGGATTCGGAGCCGGCGAGCCGAACAGCACGAACGGCAACGTGAAGTTGTTAAAGTGCGCCAAAGTGGACAGCAGCAGGCCCAGAGCCAGCTGGTTCCGGATCTGCGGGATCACCACGTAGCGGATCTTCTTGGCCCAGGTGACGCCGTCCATGTCCGCAGCCTCGTAAAGCTCGTTCGGGATGCTCTGCATACCGGCGATCGTCATCATGTAAACGAAGGGCCACGACGCCCAGATGTCCACGATCACCAGCGCCCAAAAGGTGTTGTTGCCGATCAACCACTGCTCGCCGTGGATACCGAACACGCCGAGGAACTGGTCGAAGGCGCCGTTGGGCTTGAGGATGAACCGCCACACCGTTGCGGTCACGAAGGACGGCAGAACATACGGGATCAGAAACGCCGAACGGACCAGGAAGCGACCACGGAACGACGCGTTGACCGCGAGCGCAGCGATGAGGCCGATCGGAGCGCAGACCACGGTGGTGGCCACCGAGAAGGCGATGCTGATCCAAAGTGAGTGCAGCAGACCGGATGTTGCGAACGCCTCGCGGTAATTGTCGAACCCGATGAACGGGGCACTGGTCCATGACCTGAGCGAGTACTGATCCAGCTCCAGAAAGCTCATCACCACGGCGAGCAGGAACGGGATGACGATGACCAGCGACAGCAGAGTCAGTGTCGGCGACATCAGCCACAGCGGTCGGCCACCTGGGGTCCGCTCTTTTCGTGCCTTCTCGGGTTTACCGCTCCCCGCCGCCGTGTCCGTGCCCGACGACGGGTTCGCGGCTACTGGTGCCGAGGTCACTTGCTGGCTCGGTCCAGACTGGACTGGGCCGCCGTATTGGCGGTGGCCAGCAGCGCCTGAACGGCGCTCACGCTATAACTGCCCTTCGCCAGCGAAGGAAGCGACTGAACGACCGTGTTGGTCACACCGTTCTGGAAGTCGGACCAGGCGCCGGTGAAAGCCGTCGGCGTCGAACCCTTCTGAGCCACCGCGAACGGCGCGAGCATGGGATTCTTGGCGGCCAACTGGGCGAAGGCCCCGACGTTGGTCGGCAGGTTGCCGAAGTCGTTGTACTGCTCCACCTGCATGTCGGTGCTGGTAACGATGTTCACATAGGCCAGCGCGAGGTCCTTGTTCTTCGAGTACGACGCGATGGCCAGGTTGTCACCGGACACGATGCTCTGGGCGGCTGGCGCACCCGCCGGACGGGCGGTCATCCCCAGCGGGACCGATGGCAGCGGAGCGAAGGCATACTTGCCCTTCATCGGCGATGAATCGAGACTCGGAATGTTTCCGGGGCCGGAGAGCGGCAGGATGGCCGCCTTGCCCTGCCCGAAGGCCGCGATCGCATCGGCGTTCTTCCAGCCCGCGCTGGCCGTGTCGGCCAGCTTGTACTTGGTCAGGAAGTCGAAGTACTGCGTGGTCGCCTTGAGTACCTGCGGCGAGTTGAGCAGCGCCGTCTTGAGATCGGCGGAGACGAACGGGGCGCCGGCCTGCTCGCTCAATGACCAGATGTACTTCCACGGGTCGTATCCGTCCGCGTAGTCCATGGCCAGACCGTAGACGCCGCCCTTGGTCAGCTTCTTTGCGTCTTCCACCAAGCCGTCCCAGGTGGTCGGCGGGCTTGTGATGCCGGCGGCCTTGAACATCTCGGTGTTGTAGACCATGGCGTACGGCCGGCTGGCGAGCGGGATGCCGATCTGGGTCGTCGAGTTGGGACCGGACATCGCCAGTGTCTGCGGGTTGTAGCGAGCGCGTCCGCCGATCTTGTTCCAGTCAGCGTCGGTCAACGTCACAAAGCCCTTGGTGGCGTACGCGACCGGCGTGAAGGTGGTGCCGAGTTGGTAGACGTCGGGGCCGGTTCCGCTGACGATGGACGCCTGGATCTTGGTCGTCTCCTCGGAGCCGCTGGCGTAGGCCTCGATCGTGAGGTCCGCGCCGGTGGCCGCCTTAAATTTGGCGGTCACATCCTTGGACCACTGTGCGAACTGCGTGGGGTAGTTGGGCTGAGCGCCGACGAAAACATCAAGGCTGCCCCCGCCGCCCGACCCTGAATTGCTGCTGCTGCTGCTGCCACTGCTACTGCTACTGCTACTGCTACTGCACGCTGACAGGGCCAGCGCGGCAGTGGCCACAACCGCCACCGCCGACGCAATCCGACGCAATCGACGCATGGTCAACTCCTTCCGGCGGACCCGACCACGTCGGCGGATCCCTTGTGCCGGCGACTGTAAAGCGGGGCCTACGGAGCCGGAAAGCGGTTGCCATAAGTTGCCACGGTCTGAACTGGAGTCGGTCGACGAACCGGAAGCTGTGTGAAACAAGACAAATCGACAATCGATACGACGCCCGGTGATCCATTACCTTGCATCGCGTCATTGAACCGCTCATCGCCATCCAGTGCCCGGCCCATAACCACCACCAGAGCACAACGGCCGTGATCACATCGTCGGCGCTGACCGAACGTCCTACGGCGACCGGAACCACCCTCCGGAGCTACCACGGACCAAGATCATGATCGCGCCGATTGGGGATGCTCAGTCGAGACGCGCGGCTGGTCGTCCGTTCCCTGACGTGAACGCCAGGACGATCCACTCCGGGGACACGTCAGTGACGGGACTGCCCTCCCAATCGCCCCAGGTGTCTACAAGTTGGAAGTTCTCTGCTTGCAGCCCGTCCGTAACGCACTGCCAGGAAGGGAATCGCAACGTCTCGGACGTGACCAAGCGCTTGCCGTCGAGCAGGTATTCATCGACATGGGTCACTAGATCGTCGGTCTGGTGGACAGCTTGCCGAATAGTGCCTCGCGAGATGGGGCGGGGTTCGGAGGTTGACCACTGACGCCAGCCTTCCATGGCCTGGTTACGTACCTCGAAGGCGAGGTGGCCGCCCGGGCGTAGGGCACGCCGAATAGCGGCCAGGAGGTCTCGCCACGCTGTGTCGTCGAGGAAGTATTGAGCGACGTGCCCGGTCATGAAGACGAGGTCGGCGCACCGGGGCGAGAGATTCGCAGCACTTCCGTGTAGCCAGGTGACCTGGTTGGCGTGTGGCTGCCGGGCCGCAATCTTCAGCATGGTCGTCTGTGGTTCCACGGCGATGACGTCGAAGCCGGCCTCGGCAAGCATGCTGGCCAGAAGGCCTGTTCCGGATCCGATATCGACGATGGTGTGTGGACTCAATCGGCGCGCGAGCGCCAAGTAGAAGTCCAGGTCTCGGCGTCCGGCGCAGTCGTCATCGTAGGTAGCGGCGAGATCGGCTGTTTCGTAGTAGTTCTGCGCAGACTGTCGCTCAGACATCCCTTGATTCTCCCGAACCTGGTCAAGCTCATTCGGGTCGTCCCACTTGAGGAACGTTCTGCGGTGACGATCTGACCTCGCCGCCCGTGGTCACGACCAAGATCGTCATCGTCCCGATTGCGGATCCTCAAGTGAAACGAGTGTTGATGCAAAACGCATCGATTCGCATCGACCTGGCTAGTATGGCGGGATGACGAAAGCCATCACTGTGCGCCTCGACGAGGCCGATCACGAGGCTCTGGCTCGGCAAGCCGACCAGCTACGGGTCTCTCCCGGCACTCTGGCTCGCATGCTCGTCCACGCCGGCCTCGGTGAGGACATGCCGGCGCGCCAGGAAGCCAGGCAAGCAATTGATCGGCTGGTGCGGCGCTCTCGGCAGCGCCCGCCGGGCGACGCTGTCGCGCTGGTCGAAGACGCACGGACCGCCCTCGGCTCACTCGGGTGAGCGTGGTTGTCGATGCCAGCCTGATCGTGGCGCTGGTAGTCGCAGACGATCGACAAGCCGCGGTCCAGGAACATCTCGAACGCTGGGTCGATGCCGGCGAGGTCTTGCACGCACCGGCTGTGCTGCCGTACGAGGTCGCCAACGTTCTTGCGCGGCTGACCTTCGACGGCGACCTGGCAGCCGACGACATCAGCGATACCTGGTCCGACCTGTCGGCCCTCGACCTGATACTGCACCCGTTCGACTTCGCCCACGACGGTCCCGCCATTGCGGCGATCACCACGCAGCTGCGGCGGCGCCACGCGACCGACTCGACCTACATTCGACTGGCAATACAGCTCGATACCGAGGTGTGGACTCTGGACGGCGCACTTGCTCGCAACGCCGCCGACGTCGGCCTACCCGTCAAACTCATCACCTGACGGTTCCCGCAACACGATCGGACCGGTCATCGGTTGTCAAGGAAGGGGACCCGTCGCACGCGCCGCCGAAAGGCTCGCCGGTCGGTCTTGGCGACGGTCGGCCGCGACGGAAACTGGCCGACTTCCAGCCTGGTAATCCACCAGCCACCAACCCCCGTCGGGCGATCCGAACCCCTTCGTTAGCATGGGTTGAGATGAGCAAGAACGATGTTGCGGCTGAACAACCGACCCCACGGTTCCAAGGTGTTCTGCTCGACTGGCGCGGCACGCTTGTCGCCGCTCCACGTGACGACCTGTGGGTAAGGACCGCGCTGCAGCGCATCGCACGTGACGCGTCGACGGAAGCGGTCGACGCCGTACTCAGGCCGCTCAGGTCAGCTGACCAGTCGGTCGTTGATTCCGGCATCATCGACACCGACGTCGCGCTGCACCGGGCGGCGTACTACTCATGGTTCGCGGCCGCCGGCCTGGATGCCCGGTTGGCCGACTCGCTCTACGCGGCGGAGTCGGACGCATCGATGAACCCATTCGCCGATGACGTCGAACTCCTGCTGACGACCCTGCATGGCGCGGGGACGCGGATCGGCATCGTCAGCGACATCCACTTCGATCTGCGCCCGAGCTTCGCCGACCGAGAAACGGACTACGGAACCAAATGGATCGACCTGGTCGATGCGTGGATGCTGTCCTACGAACTCGGCCTCTGCAAACCCGACCCATCGATTTTCGCGATCGCGCTCGAACGCCTGGGACTCGACGCAGCGCAGGTGCTGATGGTCGGCGATCGAGCCATCCCCGACGGCTCGGCGGTCGCGGTGGGAATCACGAGTCTGCTGCTGCCGCAGCTGCGCGAGGTGACGGAGCGGCGCCTTCACCGTGTCCTGGACCTGGTCACACCTGGTTGGTCATCCGCCTAGTGCCGTCTGCGGGGTAACTGCTTGGCATCGGCTTCGACCGTCTCAATAAGGGATCGATGACCGGTCACGGATCCCTGCCCATGATTGACCAGGCTGAGCTTTAGCTGCTCGGGGCGGTGGTCAACCGTGTGACAAGGGCCGCGAGATCTTCTTTTGACAGCCCGTTTTCCAGAAGGAGGTCGGGCATCGTCAGCGACGCGATCGTGGAAGCGAGCGACGCTTCTACGGTGGTGTGGTGGCTGGCGAGCAGCTTGCTGACCTTCGAGAGTTGGTCGCCGGCACCCAGCTGGGCGTACCGCTGTTCCATTCGTTCGTAGCTCAGCAGATAGTCCTCGATGATCTCGCCCGTTGTCGCCTCTGCCAGGACGAGCAGGATTAGGGCAATCAAGCCGGTCCGGTCCTTGCCGCCGGCGCAGTGGAAGGCGACGCAGCCCGGCTCAGCCTGGGCGATCGCTCGCACAGCGGCGATGACCGGCCCTGGGTATTCAGCCAGCATCGCCGGGTAGTACAGCGGTGAGGCCAGGTTGTCGACCTTCGACCAGTGCTGGTGAAAGGGTGTGCCGATCGGGTCCTGCGGCACCTCCAACGTTTTCATTCCCGAAGGCCTCGGTGCAATACATGGCACGATTTCATCGGAATTGCGCAGGTCGATGAGGGTTCGGACCCCGTAGGACCACGCGGCGGCCCACCCCGCCTCAGTCAGGCGCGTTGGTGCTTCCATCCGGACCACAGCGCCAGAACGGATGCTGCCCATTCCGCCAAGGTCGCGGGCGTTGACACACCCTTGCCACGCGAGCTCCACGCCACCGGTCATATCCACCAGACGCGCCGCGTCCACCGCTGGTTGCCGTACGGCGCCTATCGGTCATGTCATCCCACAGGGCAACGTTGGCCGCTACCCGGTCCCGCAGCAGATGCCCGATTGGGACGAACCGAGCCTGCTCCGCGAGCCTGTCGCGTTTGCTCATGGTCTGCAGTAGACGCCTTGGTCCAGGCCAGCAAAGCTATCTGGGACTTTGAGATGGTCGCGTCTATGGGTGTCGCCGTACGATGGGCGGACACAACTGGCGTGGGTAGGAAAACTACCGGGGAGTGAAACCGAGAACGTCGTCCGCCTGGGCATTCTCCGCAACGAGCGGAGACGTCATGACGGCGCAGTTGATGGATGGTATTGCCCTAGCGGCGGACACGCTTGCACAGGTCGGCGAAGGTGTGGCCGAGTTCTCTGCAGCGACAGGGCGTCGTCCGTGCTTGGTGACCGTCCTGGTTGGCGATGATCCTGCCTCGCATGTGTACGTGCGGATGAAGGTGAACCGCTCGCAGAAGGTGGGCATCGAGTCTCGGCGTATCGATTTGCCCCCAACGACACCGACAGCAGAACTCGTGGCGATTCTGGAAGCGCTGTCTGATGACCGGTCAGTCGATGGAATCTTGTTGCAGCACCCGGTACCGGCGCAGATTGATGAGCGTGCTGCCTTCGAGGCGATCGACCCGGGCAAGGACGTCGACGGGGTCACGCGGACCTCGTTCGCGCGGATGGCGTTCGGTGAGCCTGGTTTTCAGTCCGCCACTCCGGGCGGGGTCATGCGGCTGTTGGACCGGTACGACGTCGATCTCAGTGGCGCCGCGGCTGTTGTGGTTGGGCGCAGCCCGGTTCTCGGGCGGCCCGTCAGGATGTTGCTTTGTGAATTGCCGAATTATCTGGCACCTTCTGACCACGCTAAATGGCACGTTGTTCGAACGAACGTCCGACTCTACTAGTTGCCGTGGGACGCATTGTTGCTGGTCACGGGACCAGTCGTGTGCGGCGGCGACGAGCGGACCGTGCCAAACAGCGTGTACAGAAGGTGCCATTTATCGTGGTAGACGACAGCCCTGCTGGGTGAGGTGTTGGTGCTGCACGGGGCGGGTGAGGGTCTATTCGACGGCAACACCGACCACGGAAGGTCAGGACCCAAGTCAACGGGTGTCGGTGTGGTAGCGGTGCTCGGGGCGTCCGGTGGTTCCGTACCGGAGTTGCAGCGTCACGACACCCTGACGCTGGAGGTAGTTGAGGTAGCGCTGGGCGGTTGCGCGGCTGATGCCGACCTGCTCGGCGATCTCGATCGCGGAAATATCTCCGGGACAGAGGCGGACCGCGGCCAGGACCATATCCAGGGTGGGTGCGGAGTGGCCTTTCGAGGGCCGCGCGGGTGCAGGGTCCGAGCTGTGCATCAACTGGAAAAGTTTGTCCACGTCAGCCTGCTCTGCGGTGCCCTCGAAACTGTCCAAGTGCAGTCGTAGCCGCTGGTAGGCCGCCAATTGTGCGGCCAGCACCTCGTATCCGAATGGTTTGACCAGGTAATGCACCACCCCGAGTTGTATGGAGGTGCGTACTGCGGCCAGTTCCCGGGCGGCGGAGATGACGATGATGGCCGGCGGGTCAGGCTTTTCTAGCAGGGAGCGGACGACATCCAGGCCGTTGCCATCGGGGAGGTAGACGTCCATCAATACCAGGTCCGGGTGCAGCCTTGTCGCAAGATCCAGGGCCTGGAGCGCCGTGTGGGCCTGTCCGATCACGGCGAAGCCATCGGTCCGCTGTACGTAGGCGGCGTGAATGCCCGCAACGCGGTAGTCGTCATCGACGACCAGTACTTGAAGCTGCGTCATCGCAGTCTCGCTGCGGTCGGAAGCCGTACGGGAGGTTCGGACACTTTGATTGGGATGATGACCGAGAATATTGCCCCGGTCCCCTCGTCCGGCGTCGTAACATCTATTGAGCCGTGCAATCTGGTGACCAGCCGGTGGACCAGGGCCAAGCCCAAGCCCCGCAGCCGGCTGGCGGCACCGGACTTGGTGGAGTATCCGTCCAGGAATATCCGTGGCACTAATTCCGGCGAAACGCCGGGGCCGTTGTCTGCTACGACGACCGTGATCAGGTCGGGGTCTTCGATGATCTCCACCACGATCTGCCTGGGCTGTGGAGCGCCGACGAGGGCCTCCATGGCGTTGTCCACGAGGTTTCCGACCACGGTGGTCAGTACCTGCATTTTTTCCGGTGATTCGCTGAGCCAAGTCTCGGCCGAGATTTCGAGCCGGATCGCCTTTTCGCTGGCCTCGGCGGCCTTGCCCAACAGCAGTCCCACGATCTGCGGGGCGGCGATCTGGGTGCGGAGTGTGTTGTCGAAATCGGCTGCGGTGCCCCGAATCTCGGTGAGGTAGCTCAGCGCCTCCTGGTGACGATCCAGCTCCAATAACCCGGCGACGGCATGCATCCGGTTGGCGAACTCGTGCTGCTGAGCGCGCAGCGACTCCGTCAATCCGCGTTCCCCATCGAGCTCCCGCAGCAGTGCAGCCAGTTCGGTGCGGTCCCGCAGTGTGACGACAGCGCCATGTGGGCGCCCGGCGAGAGTAATGGGCATGCGGTTCACTACCAGGGCGCTGTCGTCGGTGAGTACGAGATCATCCGGAGTGCTCCCCACGCCGTCGAGCACGTCGTGCAGCCGCCCCGGGGGCAGCAGTTCGGCAAGGGTGTGGCCGACGGCACTCACATCGAGGCCGAGCAGGCGTTGCGCCTCGTCGTTCACCATGGATACCCGCCCGCGGGGGTCGAATGCGATCACCCCCTCGCGGATCCCGTGCAATGTGGCCTCACGCTCCTGCAGCAACTGGGCGATCTCGTCGAGCTCCAGGCCGAACGTCCGCCGTTTGAGTCGCCGAGCCAATCCCCATGACGCCATGGCTCCCAATGCGAGCGCGATACCGAACCACGCTGCGTAGGTGGGGATCTCGTTGGACAGTGCACTGGAGACTGAGCTCTCCCGCAACCCGACGGAGACCTCGCCGGCCATCGCACCGTTGAGCCCATACAGGGGCACTCTGCCGTTGGCCGAGCGACCGGTGGACCCATTGTCGATCCCGACGTGGACCAGACCGTCGGTGACCACAAGCGGTTCGCTGATCTGCTGCCCGATCAGAGCGGGGTTCGGGTGCGAATGACGGACCCGGTTCACGTCGATGATGACGACATAGGAGGCGCCCGTGTCTTTCTCGATGTTCGTGGCGACCCCCTGGATCGTTGCGTCGCAGCCGGCAGCCTGCTGTTGCATGCACCGCCGGATCTCCGGGACATCTGCGGTGGTCTGGGCGATCTCGGCTGCTCTGGCCTCGTACTGGCTGTCCAGATGGCTGCGCTCCACCCGGATGAGCAGGATGAAACCGATCAGAATCGTCGTCGTCAAAATGGCCAGCTGAGCGGCGAAGATTTGGCTGGAAAGCCGGCGCATCCGATTCGACATTGCCGCCCAGTGTGCCCGCGCTCCACGGTGGAAACAAGGCATCGCCGTCCCGAGCGGGTGCGCTTTCGCGAAGTCAATCCCCGACGTGGGAGTGCTCGTCAGGATCGTTGACGCCCATGAGCAAAACGAGCAGAACCAACAGATATGCAGATTAAGTCGTCATGTGCGCGAAAGCATCGCATTACCCGATCGGCACTCTACGGTTTGGCCACCCCCCAGTGACCGGCGCCACAGGATGCGCCGCCGGTCCATCGAGAGCAAAGGAGCCTCATGGCGGACAACCGACAGCCGGCACAGGTGCACCCACCTGACCCGGCCAAAATCGAGATCAGTCACCTCACCAAACGATTCATGACCCGCTCCGGCGAGCCGTTCACCGCGATCAGCGACGTCAGTCTCACGGTCGAGCCGGGTCAGTTCTGCGCCATCGTCGGCCCGACCGGTTGCGGGAAGTCCACCACTCTGGGACAGGTATCGGGCCTGGAACGTCCCAGCGGCGGATCGGTGCGGGTCGGCGGACACGAAGTCAACGGCATCACCGAAGGCGTCAGCTTCATGTTCCAGAACGACGCGCTATTCCCCTGGAAGAGCGTGCTGGGCAACGTCATGATCGGGCCCACACTCACCGGAATGGGAAAGAAGGACGCGGTTGCCCTGGCCCGCGACTGGCTTCGGCGCGTCGGACTGTCCGGCTTCGAGGACCGCTACCCACACCAACTCTCCGGCGGCATGCGGAAGCGGGTCGCGATGGCCGCCGCGCTGATCAACTCGCCGCGGATCCTGCTGATGGACGAACCCTTCGGCGCACTCGACGTGCAGACCAAGGCCATCATGCAGACCGAACTGCTGGGCCTGTGGGAGCAGTCACGTCCGTCGGTGCTGTTCATCACCCACGATCTGGACGAAGCGGTGGCCCTGGCCGACCGGGTCCTGGTCATGACCAGCAGCCCCGGGACAATCAAGGAAAGCTTCGACATCGATCTGCCCCGACCCCGCGGCGAGGTGCAGACCATCCGTCATGAACCGCGATTTCTGGAGCTGCAGAACCAGATCTGGGCGTCCCTCAAGGATGAGGTGGACCGCGCCTACGCTCGCACGGCCGGTGCCGCATGACCACGATCAACACCCAGGCCGCTGCATCGAAGCCGGTGGAGACCGAGTCCGGCATCAAACAGGCAGCCCTGGCAGCCAAACGCCGCCGCAGGTTCTGGCTCTGGACCGGCCGGGTGGGCTTCGCCGTGTTCACCATCGGCGGTTGGCAGCTGTTCACGGCAAAGGGCTGGCTCGACCCGTTCTTCTACGGGCAGCCGTCCCTGATTTGGAAATCGCTGGTGACCCTGTTCACCAAGGGCACCGAGTTCGGCTCCATCTGGGGTGACATCGGCACCACCTTGAAAGAAGCCGTCTACGGTTTCGTCCTTGGTGCCATCACCGGCGTCGTCGTCGGGCTGCTACTCGGGCAGAACCGCTTCCTCGCGGATGTTCTCAGTCCGTACATCAAGGTCGTCAACGCCGTTCCACGCATCATCCTCGGCTCGATCTTCCTGGTGGCCTTCGGCCTCGGCACCTTTCCCAAGGTGCTGCTGGCCGCGGTGCTGGTGTTCTTCATCGTCTTCTTCAACGCCTTCCAGGGTGTCCGTGAGGTCAACCCCAACCTGGTGGCGAACGTGAGAGTCCTCGGCGCATCACCACTGCAGGTCGCCCGCCACGTCACCATCCCCTCAGCGCTGACCTGGATCATCGCCAGCCTGCACACCGCATTCGGGTTCGCCATCATCGGCGCGCTGGTCGGCGAAGTCCTCGGATCGCAACGTGGAATCGGGCTGGTCATCAGCCAGGCCCAAGGGCAGCTCGACCCGAACACCGTCTTCGCCGGGATGGTCATCATGGCCGTGATCACCTTGGCCGCCGAATATCTCATCACCCTGCTGGAAAGGCGGGTGCTGTCCTGGCGCCCGCCCAGCCACACCGAAGCATCAGCCGGCCTCTGAAATCACTTTTCCGGTCCACAGCGACAATGGCGCTGGCACCCGCCGGCGACGAATAATCGAAGGGAATCATTCACCATGTTCAAACGGACGATGACGTTCGCGGCGGTCGGGGCGCTAGCCCTGGGCGCGGCGGCCTGCTCGAGCACCAGCTCCACGACCGTCGGCGGCGCCGGCAGCTCGTCTGCCGGCAACTCATCCGCCGGTAGCTCATCCGCCGGTAGCCCGGCTGCCAGCGTGCCTGGCAGCACGGCCGCCAGTGTCGCCGGCGGCGCGGCCCCGAGCGGCCCGATGCCCACCGTCAAGATGATGGTCGGCGGGATCGACAAACAGATCTACCTGCCCTACCAGCTGGCGCAGAGCCTGGGCCTGTACAAGAAGTACGGCGTGAACATGGAGCTGTCCACCGAGAGCAACGGTGGAGTGGGAGCAGAGGATGCCATGGCCTCCGGGTCGGTGGACATGGCCGGCGCGTGGTACATCCACACGATCGACTTCCAGGCCAAGGGTAAGGACGTCATCAACCTGGTCCAGCTCTCCGGTGCACCAGGCGAACGCATCATGTGCGGCACCAACAGCGGCGTCCACTCCGCGGCCGACTTCAAAGGCAAAACCCTCGGCGTCACCGACCTGGGGTCGGGCACCGACGAGCTGACCCAGTTCATCGCCTCCAAGCAGGGCCTCACCCGCAAGGACTACCACCCCCTGGCCGTGCATGCCGGCGCCACCGCCATCGCCGCGATCCAACGCAACACCGCCCAGTGCGTCATGACCACCCAACCGACTGTGGGGGCACTGGAGACGAAGAAGCTGGCCTATTCGGCGATCGACCTGGCCACCACCAAGGGGGCGCAGGCCGCTCTCGGCGGTGCGTGGCCCGCTGCGGGCCTACTCGCAACATCAGCCTGGGTGAACTCGAACAAAGACGCAGCCCAGCGGGTGGTGAACGCCCTAGTCGCCACCATGCACTGGATCGACACCCACTCGGCGACCGACATCGCCAACGCCCTGCCGCAGCAGTTCGTGCAGAACAACACCATCTCCAAACAGCAGTACATCGACGGCCTGACCACCGACAAGGGCCAGTTCCTGCCGGACGGCATCATGCCTGCCGGCGGACCGAAGACGGTCTTCGACATGGAGAAGGTCATCGGTACCGATGTTTCCAAGGTGACACTGGCCAACACCTTCACGAACGTCTACGCCACGGCGGCCAACAAGCTCGAAGGGACCAAGATGACGACCACTCCCGCCGGAGCCGCCGGCTGAGCTAGCCATCTGCAACGACGGCAGATTGTGGGGGTATGACCAGAGCCACGGGGCTGCGCACCGGAAGCGCAGCCCCGCGGCTATTACTCCGGCCCCACCGTGACCATTCGATTTCTTACCCCCCAGGCGAAGGCGGGCTCAGTCGGTCGTTGCAACACCCCTGCTGATGTGAGGTGTTGTGGATGTGGTCGCAGAAGGAATTGATCGACGAACCGGAAGGCCCCGTCCGAGGATGGGGAGTCTTCGCCCATGGATTCACCCTAGGCAAGGACAGTCCCGCCGCCAGCAGGATCTGCCAACAACTGGCCCGCGAAGGCGTCGGCATGCTGCGTTTCGACAACGTCGGACTCGGCGACTCCGAAGGCGACTGGAGCGGAGGATCCTTTTCGCGCAAAGTGCAAGACACAGTTCGGGCCGCGCAGTTCATGACAGAAACTGGCCGGCCGGTACGGCTGCTGGTCGGCCACTCCTTCGGCGGATCAGCAGCGATTGCCGCCGCGTGCGCCGCCGAGGATGTACGGGCCGTGGTCAGCATTGGAGCCCCATTCCATGCTCGGCTTCACAGTGGAACATCTGAACACGCGAAGTCGGCAAGGATTATGTGCGTCTCACAAGCCGAACGCTGACCGGGACACTCGGCTTGCTGTCGGTCCGATGTTGAAACCCTCGTGGTGACCCCCGGCCAAACGTCCCGTAAGACCTGTCCGCTTTAATGCCCGGTGAAGGTAGCTCAACCGGTACAGTCCGATCATGGCCGCGATGCTCATCGGATACGCCCGCTGTTCCACCGACGACCAAGATCTGACCGCGCAACGCGACGGCCTGGCCGCACTGGGCGTCAAGGCCAAACGGACCTACGTCGACCACGGTCTCACCGGCCGCACCCGAGACCGACCCGGCCTGCGCGAAGCGCTCGCCGCCTGCCGCGCCGGGGACACCCTGGTCGTCACCAAACTCGACCGGCTGGCCCGATCACTGCCCGATGCCCGCGACATCGTGGAAGAACTCACCGCCGCCGAAG
>JAABUU010002942.1_pt1 | contig 22863 bp, 20 predicted proteins | sample 5559301 | NCBI WGS metagenome assembly JAABUU01 (sample SAMN10711884, study PRJNA513360) | rock metagenome | isolation source: Antarctica rocks | place: Antarctica: Victoria Land, Richard Nunatak white | reverse complement strand
AGGGCTGTGAACTCGCCAGTCAAGACCGGCTGCCCCCACGAGGTCGGCACAAACGACTGCGCGGCCAGGTTGTACACTTCCTGGGGGCGCGACTTGTGCAGGGCTTCAATCAGCGAATACTGATCCAGCAAGTCGGCGGGGATGAGTTCCACCTGGTTCATGAAGTGCCCGATGCGCTCAAAGTTCTCCGTGGACGACCGCCGGATGGTGCCGTAAACTTTGTAGCCTTTGCTGAGCAATAGCTCGGCGAGAAAGCTGCCGTCCTGGCCTGTAATTCCGGTAATTAGCGCCGTTTTCTGCGTCATATCTTCTCCTGTCGCATTGTTATTCTTTTAGCCTGCCCTGGCCGCGCGGCCCTGCCCGCAGACACTCTGCAAGTTTTGTGCCGAACGGCTTGCGGGCAGCGCAGGCGCAATGTTTTTCTTTCTTCCATAAAGTTTTTGTTTCTTATATCATAGCACAACCGCCCGCGCTAGGCAAGCGCGAAGGCGGCTGTCTGCACCGAGCACGCGGGCAATTGGAGGCGCACCACGCTGCCCTGCGCGGTCAGTGCGCTCCTTTGCACCCGGACACGCTGGGGCTGGGACGCCGAGTTTGACGCATGGGCGGCGTCCCCGGTCAGCGTTGCTATTGTGCCGCTGCTCACAGACAGGTCTTGCAGCGTCACTTCCACTTCCAAGGCTTCGGCGAGGTGGCGGTTGGTGATGCTGAGCACCAACTGCCCTTCTTTGCGGGTGGCTGACGATGACACCAGGGGCAAAGTTCCCGCGTCCCAGGCGGCTTCGGGCCACGGCCTGCCGAACGCGGGCATGTCGCGCGTGGGCACACTGTCCTGCACAGTGCGCAGGGCCGTGCCGCCCTGGTGCGGCGTGTACAGATGGAACAAATGATACGTGGGCGTGAGCCACATCTTGTCTTCCTGCGTCTGGATTAAACAATGCAGGACATTGACAATCTGCGCGAGATTCGCCATGCTCACCCGCGCGCACCATTGGTGGAACACGTCCAGCACGCCCGCCGCCGCGACTGCATCGCGCAGCGTGCTTGTCGCCGCCATTCCCGCCTGCGCGCTGGCCTGCGGGTGCCAGATGCCCCACTCGTCAAACGCAATCCCGACCTGACGACGCCCCGCCGCGAAGAAGCGCAGGATTTCGTCGGCGTGGCGGATGTCGCCCTCCACCAGCTCAGCCCCGCGCAGGAGCTGGTAATACTCGTCCTCGGTGAACTCGGTGGCATGGCCCGCTGCCCAGTACCGATGCACGCTTAAATGATCCAGCAGGCTTAAGTGGTTGCGCAGGCCCTCCACGACACGCAGGTTCCAGTCGCGATTGGCATCGCCGCAGGCAACCAGTTCCAAAGGTGTCCCGGCCTGCACCTGGCGCAGAAATGTCGCGTAGCGCTTGTATTCTTTGGCATAGTCCCCAGCGTCGTAGTTGCCCCCGCAGCCCCAGTTCTCGTTGCCCACGCCCCAGTAGCGCACACCTATCGGGGCGGCGTGCCCGTTTGCGCGGCGCTCGCGCGCGAGGGTCGTGTCCATTGGGCTGTTGCAGTACTGCACCCAGTCCATCAGCTCCTGCGGCGTGCCCGTGCCGACATTGCCCGCGAGGTACGGCTCGGCCCCGATGCGCCGGCACAGATTAACAAACTCATGCGTGCCCAAAGCGTTGGTTTCGAGCACATTCAGCCCGCAGCTTTCGGCCAGCGTGCGCGGGCGGCTTGGGGGCGGCCCGATGCCTTCGCGCCAGTGGTATGTGTCGGCAAAGCAGCCGCCGGGCCAGCGCAGCAGGGGGATAGGCAGCTTTGCCAGTGCGTCCAAGACATCGGTGCGGAAGCCGCCCTCGTTGGGAATGGCGCTGCCGGTGCCGACCCACAAGCCATCATAACAGCAGCGGCCTAGGTGTTCGGCAAAGTGCCCATGCAGCAACGGGGAAACCGTGCCCAGCGTTTCATTTCCCAGAACTGTGAGGGCGGCTGTTGTTGTCATAGCGTGTGTTGGTTTCTGGAAAGTGGCAAGGCGGATAAAGAAGCCCGCGCGCGCTAAGGTATGGGGAGCAGAAGAGGCCCCCCCGCCCCAATTCTGGGGTGCAATACAGATAAATGCCAGCGGCATTTGTCTTTTCCTGCTCGGCTCCGGCTCCCCATTATTGGGGCGGGGGCGCCTCCTAAGCCCTTGCCTACAGCGTTCAATACGCGTTTCAAGCCTATACCAACGACGGACGAAACTGTTCCGTCGTTGGTCATGGCTTGCGACACGCTGGAAACGCCTAAACAACGCCCATGCGACACGCTTGCGCCTCTCGCGCAACCCGTGCTACTCGCTGCGGCGATGCACCAGAGTCGCTGTTGCCTGGTCTAAGGGGCGAATCACCAACGTGTCTATGTTGACATGGGCGGGACGGGTCACCATCCACACAATCGCGTCGGCAATGTCCTGGGCAGTCAGCGGGGTCATGCCGACATAAGGCTTCTTCGCGCGCTCCGCGTCGCCGCCAAAGCGCACCAAGCTGAACTCGGTTTCCACTAGCCCAGGCGCAATCTCCGACACGCGGATGGGCTTGCCCAGAAGCTCCAGGCGCAGGGTTTCGGTGACCGCGCGGGCGGCATGCTTCGCCGCCGTGTACCCTGCCCCGCCGGGATACACTTCAAAGCCCGCAATGCTGCCGACATTCACAATATGGCCCGCGCCGCCGGTTTCTAATTTGGGCAGAAACTCGCGGGTCACACGCATCAATCCCAGCACATTGGTTTCAAACATAGTCTGCCACTTGTCGTCCAAAGCGTCGGCGACAGTTTCGGCCCCCACCGCTCCGCCCGCGTTGTTGACCAGAATGTTGATGCGAGGCACGCGCGCGGCGAACTCGCGGATGCTTTCCGGGTCGGCCACGTCCAGCGGGAACACTTCGGCATCCAGGCCCTGCGCGACCTCGTGCAGCTTGTCCGTGCGGCGCGCGCCCAGCACGACATGGCAGCCCGCATGGGCGAGAGCCTGGGCGGTCGCCGCGCCGATGCCGGACGAAGCCCCCGAAACAACAGCGACTGGTTTTTCGGACATATTGAAGTTACAATCTAAAGAAGGAAGGGATAGGGCTAAAGAACGGAGGGGTTAGATGTCAAGAATATATGCGCCCTGCGAGGCGCGAAACGGGTAAATCAAAGCCTCATGGCCCGTCGCATCGCGGTAGTAGGCGGCCAGCGTTTCGCTAAACTGCGACACGGCATCGGCCTGCACCAGATTAATCGTGCAGCCGCCCCAGCCGCCGCCGGTCATCTTTGCCCCGATGCAGCCGTCAATGTCTACTGCCTTGTCTACTAAGAAGTCCAGTTCCGGGGAAGTGTTCTCAAAAAGGTCTCGGCACGACGCATGCCCTTCGGCCAGAAGCCGCCCGATGGGGGCTGTGTCGGTTCCGGCAATCGCCTCGCGCATGGCAAGCACGCGCCGGTCTTCCATCAAAATATGGCGGGCGCGCTTGCGCTGATTGAGCGGCAACTGCATCTCGCCGGTCGTAAACTCATCCCATTCCACCTCGCGTAAAAGCGGCTTGCCAAAGTGCCGGGCCGCCGCCATGCACTCGGCCCGGCGCGTGTTGTAGTCGCCGCCGGTCAGGGCATGCTTGACAATGGAGTCGCAGACAACCAGGGCAATGTCATCGCGGCCCATCTTCACAGCGCTATGTTCCAAGGTCAGGCAGTCCAGAAAGAGCAGGCTTTCGTCCTGCCCGAAGACCGACGAGAACTGGTCCAGAATGCCGCACTGCACGCCGACAAACTCATTTTCCGCCTGCTGCGCAAGCCGTGCAATGTCCATCGGGGGCAACTCAAAGGGAAACAGCTTCTTAAGGAAGAACGCCGTGGACACTTCCAGCGCCGCCGACGACGACAGCCCCGAACCGCCCGGCACATCGCTGGATACCACGGCCTGAAAGCCGCCCACCGCGACCCCGCGCCGCGGCAGCTGCTGCACCACGCCGAGCACATAGTCGGCCCACGAGTTGCGGGCATCGGGCTGAAGGGTTTGGACAGAAAAGCGCGCCATGCGCCGAAAGTCGGCGGCATAAAGTATAATGGTGTCGTCGCCGGTGGGCGCACCCAAGACAACCGTGCCTTTATCCAGGGCGGCAGGCAGCACAAAGCCGCCGTTGTAGTCGGTATGGTTGCCCATAATCTCAACGCGTCCAGGCGCAAAGGCCCCCGCTGTCGGGGCCGCACCGAACTGATCACGGTAGGCGGCGCGGGCGCGTTCCAGGCTGTTCATGGCTGGGCCGTCTCAAACTCGGAACTGGCTGTTCCGTATTCGGCATTGATGGCGGCATAGTCTTCGGGCGTGCCCACGTCACGCCATTCGCCGGTCAGCGGCATGCCCTGGAGCTGATAGCCCGCCGCCATCAGCGCAGACAGAGCGTCCGGCAGTTCCAGTTCCCCGCGCGGCGAGGGCTGAAGCTTGGCAGTGTACTTAAACAGAATAGGCTCAAAGATAAAGAGGCCCGCATTGTTCCAGTGCGTGGTGGCGGTGCCCCTCGCGGGCTTCTCCTCAATGCGCTGGACAACATTGGCATCGTCCACATAGACAGCGGCCCCGGCCCACGGGTCGTCTACATAGTTCAGGCCCATGACAGCGGCAAGGTTGCGCGTTTGCGTGGTATTATAAATCTCAAGCACGCGCCCATAGTTGTCGGGGCTGAGCATGATGTCGCCGTAAGTCATCAGGAACGCCGCGCCCGAGAGCTGCGCGTGCGCGGTCTGGATGGCGTGCCCCAGGCCCTTCTGCTCGGCCTGATGCACATATTCTATGCTCCAGCCCCATTTGGCGCCTGTCCCGAAGTGGCTTTGCACCGCCTCGGCCTTGTAGCCAGTGACTAGGACAAACTCGCGGATCGCGGTCTGCCGCGCAATGCCTGTCATGATGCGCTCCAGCATGGGAACGCCGCCGATGGGCAGCATCGGCTTTGGCGTGTCCTGGGTCAGCGGCCCCAGGCGCGTGCCCCGCCCTCCGGCAAGCAGCAGTGCTTTCATTATGTACTCTCCAAATGAGTGGCTATTCCCCAAGCACGCGGCGGGCTTACTCCCAGCGCGGCTTTGCTATTCTAAGCGCGCGGACTTGAGGGCATCGGCGCAGGGGCAGTCGCGGGCAGGAGGCATATTCTCCAGCAGGGTGCGAATGACCTTCTTGACATTGCCCGTATTGCGGGCCATGACTTCCATCACGCTTCTCGCATCCACATGGCCCTCGCCCCCAACCAGGCCCGCATCGTAGTCGGTGACCAGCGAAATGTTGGCATAGCACAGGGCAAGCTCGCGCGCCAGGATTGCTTCCGGGTACTGGGTCATGCCCACAATGTCCCAGCCCTGGGATGTAAACCAGCGGCTTTCCGCTTTGGTGGAAAAGCGCGGGCCTTGGATAACAACGCAGGTTCCGGTCTCGTGGACAGGAATGCCGTGGGCGCGCGTGGCGTCAATCGCAAGCGCGCGCAATTGCGGGCAGTACGGCTCGGCGGGCGAAACATGGGTCACTATGGGGCCATCGTAGAACGTGTCGCTGCGCCCCGACGTGCGGTCTACAAACTGGTCGTTGACTACAAAGTGCCCCGGCGCAATGGCTGCCTGCAATGACCCGACAGCATTGGGGGCTAAGATGCGCGTGACCCCCAGGCTCTGCATGGCCCACAAATTGGCGCGAAAGTTGATCTTGTGCGGCGGCACCGAGTGGGTGCGCCCATGCCGGGGCAGAAACGCGATCTTGTGCCCGGCGACCTCCATCAGAGCCACTGTGTCGGAGGGCGGGCCATAGGGCGTTTCTACCTTGACTTCCTGCACGCTGCCCCCGGCAAACGAGTAAAAGCCGCTGCCGCCAAAGATGCCAATGTCCGCGCGAGCCGTGTTTGTCATGCGCTGCTTTCTAATTCGCCCTGGATTAGGCTCTCATTTGCCCTGGATTATGCTCTTATTTGTCATGGATTATGCCCTAACGCATCTGTCGCCGCCGCCCGTTCGGCGTCTTTTTTTGTCTTGCCTACGCCCGCGCCTGCCACCTGATCGTCCAGCGAAACCTCCACGGTGTAGGTGCGGTCGTGCGGCATTCCCTCTTCGCCGGTGACCCGGTAGACCGGCGGCGGCAGGTGCGTAGCCTGGCGCTGCTCTTGCAGCACGCTTTTGGGGTCGCGCCAATCCACGCTCGCCCCGACCTGCGCAATCTCGGGGGCCAGCGTCGCCAGGATAAAGTCCCGGACTGCGCCGTACCCGCTTTCGCCGTAGATGACCGCGACGAGCGCTTCATACGCATCGGCAATGATACTCGTGCGGCTGCGGCCTCCCATCGCCTCTTCCGCAGGGCCAAGGCGCATCAGGGGCGTGATGTCCAGGCGGGTGGCGGCTTCGGCCAGCGCGGACTTGCAGACTATCAGCGATTTGGCGCGGGCAAGGTCGCCTTCGCTATGCCTAGGGAACGCGGCGCACAGGTATTCGTTCACCACCAGCCCCAGCACGGCATCGCCCAGGAACTCCAAACGCTCGTTGCTTTGCAGCGGGGCATGCGGCACCAATGATTTGTGCGTGAGCGCTTGTGCCAGCAACTCTATGCTGGCGATAGGCAAGCCGCGCGCCTGTGCCGCCGCGCGCAAGTCATCGTGGGCAGCCCCAGTCGCCCGGCGCTTCGCCCCGCCCCCGCGCGGCTCGGCAGTCGCAGGCACTTTCCCTTCCGGCTCCCCAGAACTAGGGCGAGGAGGCTTTTCCAGCCCTTTCACGACAGGCCCTTGAGCGCCGAAGCGATGCGCGCCAGCCCTTTTTCAATGTTTGGCATGGACGTGGCATACGACAGCCGAATGTGGCTGTCCGCCCCGAAGCCCGCTCCGGGCACGACCGCGACGCCCGCCTGCGTGAGCAGGAACTCGGTGAAATCGTCCGACCCCTGGATTGTGCGCGCGTCCTCCCCTGCGGGCGTGTACGCGCTGCCGTAGAACGACGACACGTTGGGGAAGACGTAAAACGCCCCGCCCGGCAGCGAGCACTGCACGCCTTCAATGGCATTGAGCGCGGACACGATAAAGTCTCGGCGCGACTGGAACGCATGGCGCATGTGCTCCACGCTGTCCTGCGGGCCATTCAAGGCTTCCACGCCTGCCGCCTGCGTGATGGACGTGGGGTTAGATGTGCTTTGATCCTGTATTTTAGACATGGCCGCGACAATATCCAAATCGGCGGCGGCGTAGCCCAAGCGCCACCCGGTCATGGAGTGCGCCTTGGAAAAGCCGTTGATGGTAATGGTCATGGCTTTGGCCTGGGCACTAAACGACGCGGGGGACACAAACTCGCTGGGGGCGTACAGTATCTTTTCGTAAATCTCGTCGGACATTAAATAGATATTACGCGCGATGCACAGGTCGCTGATCTCGCGCAGCACGTCGGGGGAATACACGGCCCCGGTGGGGTTGGACGGCGAGTTAACCACCACCATCTTGGTGCGCGGCGTCAGTGCGCGCTCAATCATCGCCGCATCCACCAAAAACCCGGCCCGGTCATCGGCGGCAACAACCACCGGCACGCCGCCCGCCAGCTTCACCTGCTCGGGGTACGACACCCAGTACGGCGCGGGAATTATCACTTCGTCGCCTGGATTTAGCATCGCCTGCATCACGTTGTAAATGGAATGCTTGGCCCCGCACGAGACAATAATCTCGCTGCGCGAGTAGGTCAGGTCGTTGTCACGCCTGAGTTTGGCGATAATGGCATCCTTGAGGGCGACCGTGCCGCTGGACGGCGTGTACTTGGTGTCGCCCTTTGCCAGCGCGGCAATAGCGGCGTCTTTGACGTTTTGCGGCGTATCAAAGTCGGGTTCGCCCGCCCCGAAGCTGATAATGTCCTTGCCTTCGGCTTTGAGGGCATTGGCTTTGGCGGTAATGGCGAGCGTGGGAGAAGGCGCGGCATCAATGGCGCGCTGCGACAGCATGCGCTGCTGCGGATGGATGGGAGCCAGGGTTGTCATGCGAAATGTGCCTTTTTGCGGGGAGTGCGCGTAGGAAAAGCGCGTTCGGCTGCGCTTCAGTATAACCCATCGCGCGCGGGGAAGTCAAGGCAAAACGCGGGTAACGATGCGTCCCTCCCCTGGCCTCCTAGTGCCTTTGCTCCCGCATTCCCAACCCCTTCCTAGCCCGAACCAACGACGGAACAATTTGTTCCGTCGTTGGTATGGGCTTGACACAAGGGCAAAACGCCTTGGAAACACCAGGGCAGTGCAAGCATGGCAGCCTTGCTTCACAAAAGCCGATGCCTAGGCAGAAGGCGGAGGCGAGTGCTTCTGGGCCAGGGCGGCAAACTCTGAGCGGAACGCGGGAACGAGGCGGCGATCAAAGACAACAATCGCAATAAGGTCAAAGTCTTTGCGGGCGCGCAGGGCGGCGGCGACAGCCAGTGCGGCGCACGCCGAAGGGGGCAGCATGCCGGGCTGGCTGCCAAAGGGCGGCAGGGCGACACGCCGCGCGCCGTTTTGTTTGGCACACCGAAAAGCGGCATCCAGGGCGCGTTTGGCATCGGGTTCGGTGACAGAAGCGCCCGGTGCATGCAGGGGAGCGTGGACAAGATGGGCGGCGGGCAGATTGCCTGCGCCAGTAATGACAGCCTTGCCGACCGCGAGCGGGGCAAGGGCCAGAAGTTCGGGTTCAATCTTGGGGCCGCCAAAGGTGCGCAGGGCGAGGCTAGGGCCGCCGCGCAGAGACAAAGTTGTGTCGGCGGGCAGCAGCAGGGCATCGGGGGGTGGGTTAATTTGGAATGTCGGCAGATTACCCTGAACAAGAAGCAAAGACAGGCCGTCAATCTGCACTGTGCAGAGTGTTTTAGCGGCAAGGGAGCGGGAAAGCGCAGACACGCCGTAGCCCAGCGACAGCAAAAGCGGCAGGGTCATCAGGGCGGAGATGCCCACAAGCTTGGCAGGTGCGTGGGGGTAAATCTGCCCGTTGCGCGCAAGCACGGCATTGAAGACGAGCGAAACGCCAAAAAACACCAAAGCCGTGCCAATCCACCCCGCCTCGCGCGAGGCCAGCAGCCCGCGCCGGGCCGCGTAGGCGAGGCCAGCAAACAGCGCCAGCACAAGCAGCAGGTCGGCAGTGATATTGCCCGCCAATGCGTGCGGCGAGAAATGGGAAATGGTGCGGCCCAAGTGGGTTAGTGTTCTCCGTCCGGGGGCGCAGACCAGGCGGCCAGCGCGCGAGTGAAGGCGTCAAACTCGGTCTGCTGATACATGGCAAAGACAACGCGGGTCAGCGGCGTTTCGGGGTGGGAGCGCAGATAATCTGCAACGCTCTGCACCGCAAGCGGCGCGGCAAGATTAATCGGGTAGCCGTAGACGCCTGTGGAAATGGAGCAGAACGCGAGGCTGGAAAGCCTGCGCGCGTCGGCGGCTTCTAGGCAGGAGCGGTAGCATTGGGCCAGCTTTTCCGGCTCGCCATTGCCGCCGCCGCGCCAGATGGGGCCGGGCGTATGGAAGACATAATCCTGCGCGAGGTCGTGTCCTTCCGTAACCACCACCGATCCTGTTTTCGCGCCATGCGGGGCGACGCGGCGCAGCTCGGCCATCAGGCCCCGCCCTGCCGCACGGTGAATGACGCCGTCAATGCCGCCCCCGCCCTGCATGGCGGTGTTGGCGGCATTGACCACGGCCTGCACGTCCTGGTCAAGCACGCTGCCGCGCACGACTTCCAGCGTAGTGTTGTGGATTTGCATGGGTGTTATAGGAAGCAGAGAACAGCAGGCTACTCGGCGTCACCATCGCAGTATCGGCTCCAATAATCAGCGAGTGCGACAACCGCATCCTGCCGATGATATTCGTCACCGTGAACAACGATAAACTCAAGGAAACTGCACACGGCCCTACCCTGCTCCGGCGTGATGAGCGCAAACTGCTCCAATTTGTAATCGCGCATCCCTGGAATGGAAGAGATTTGCAGGCCGGAAAGAGTATCGCTGCTAAACCCATACGTGGGATGAACGTACAGCCTCAAGTCGCGAAGCATATGAGCAGGAAGGTAATAGCGAAAGCCTTTGGCGTCAGAAAAGGTGAGTACGCCATCATACCTTTGCATGTCAGCATCGGACACATCCTGCCAGCGCGTGTCCGTGTCCAAAAGACGGGCCTCGGCACGTTCCTCATCACACCCATAGTCGTCTATCACTCTAGCCTCGCGCAAAGAGACGCCGTCCTCGCGGGCAACGCCATCAAAGGCGGCGGTGATTTCAGCCATCAAAGGCGCGGTGTCAATCACGGGTCAGTAGTCCACGGGGCGCAAATAGTAGTCGTTGATGCTCGTGGCGGACAGCATCGCCGTGGTCGGCAGGTGGCGCTTCCAATGCGTGCCGTCCACGCGCTTCTTCACCAGGGCCACCTCGGCAGGGTCAAAGCCCATACTTTCCAATCTATCGGATTGGTAGCCGCGCAGCAGATAGGACAAAATGCGGTCGGCGCGAGCATAGGTAATGCCGAAGTCCAGCTCATCGGTCTGGCCCACCACCAGGTCGGCGGAGGCAGGCTTGCCGACAATCACTTCCGGCACGCCTAAATACCGGGACAAGCGCCACACCTGCGTCTTAAACAAGTCGCCCAGGGGATTGATCGGCGGGCTGTCATCGGCGTGCCAGGTAAAGTAGCCAAACAAACGCTCGGTTTTGTTGCCCGTGCCGACGGGCAGGGCGCGGCGCTTTTCGCTCTGGTCAAACAAGACAATCATGCGCGTGCGCGCCATGACATTACCCCTGCGCCTGCCGTCGGCCTCAGGCTCATTCTGGAGGTAGCCGTCCACGGCAGCCGAGATGTCTATGGTGTCGCCGTGAATGCCCAGCGCGTCAATCACCATCTGCCCATGATCCAGCGAATCCTGGCTGGACGTGCGGTAGGGCATGCGCACGCCGTAGACATTCTCCGGGCCGATAGCGCGCGCGCAGAGATAGGCAACTAAGGCGCTGTCTACCCCGCCGGACACGCCCACCACGCACTTGCCGAAGCTGCGGCGGCGTACCAGTTCGTCGCGGATAAAGTCGGTGAGCCAGTCAGCAACCAGAGCTTCATTCATCGCTAATGGCTCATCGGAGTTAGGGTCAAAGGCGGTCTGTTCAATCAATTCCAGGGACATGGGAGTGTGTTTCTAATCTGCACAGGGGCAGAAAGTTGGGAGAGGGACAGGCTAATCTAGGTCAGTGCTAGCAGGAGGCAATAGCTCGCTGACGGCAATCGGGGCATGAGGCGCGGTCAACAGGGCAACGTGTGCCTCTTCCGCATACTCATCGCGCACCAGCCATTCGCCCCGCTGCGGCGAGCGAAAGACAACTAAGATGCGGCGCGCGAGGTCTAAGACCCAGTATTCGGCGACGCCCGCACGCGCATACAGGCCTACTTTGTGGCCGTAATCCTCTGTCTGTGTCGTGTCGGACACTTCCACGGCCAGCAGCACGTCCTCGCCTGCGGGTGCGCCTGTCAATATCACCTCGCGCAATAAAGCAATGTCCGGCTCCGGGCGATTGAGCACGCGGTCGTCTGCCCGCACTTCCATAGTCGCCTGACAGCGAACGCGCCCTTTGTTAAACAGCGAGAGCAGGAAGACAATAACATTCATCACGGCCATGCCGTGCGGTGAGTTCTGGCCCATATTAATAATAATCTCTCCGTCCAACAACTCATAGCGGCCCTTGAGCAGCCCGGCGTTTTCTAGAAACTGGCACTCGTCACGGGTCCAGCGCTTGCGGCGGGAGGGCGTTGCGGGCATGGGCAGTGTTGGGTTCATGGGAGTACCTCGGCGGCGGAATGTAAGTTAAACGCCCTCAAGCGAGCGGCTTGGGCCAAAATGGGCCATATGCTCAATGGATTGCAGCTCCATCAAAATGTCGGACAAGCTGGACTCTAAGTCGCCCAGCAGGGGCGAGTTGGCGCGGGCAACCGCCACATCATCCAAATCCAGCTCGGCTTTCAAGAGGGCTTCGCGGCTGATTGGCCCTTGCAGGCGGGTGACGCCGAACGGGTCTACCACGCGCGACGCGCCGGGAAAGCCCTTGCCGCCCTCAAAGCCAATCAGCCCGCAGTAGACCACCCACACGCCATGCTCGTCGGCAATGTTGGTCAAAAGCTCGCGCCACTTCTGCGTGGTGGAGATGGTGTCATCGGTGAAGCCGCGCGCGGGCGAGGCGCTGACAATGTAAATCACCTGCGCGCCCTTGAGGGCGGCAACGGTAGCCGAGATGGAATGCCAGGCGTCTTCGCAGATCAGCATAGCCGCGCGCGCCCCAAAGCGCGTGGGGAACGCATGGATGACGCGGCCCCTGGTTACGAAGCGCTTTTCATCAAACACGCCATACGTGGGCAGGAAAAACTTGCGGTGCGTATGCACGACATGGGCATTGTCTTTGCCCAACGTCGCATACAGGCAGGAATTGTAGTACTTGCGCTCCCACTGCTCATAAAATCCCACGCAGATGTCCAGGGGCTTGCCGTCGGCGTGGGCGAGATACTGGGCGTTAAGGCTCTGGAACAGCTCGTCACTGGTGCGGGCGACTTCGCGGACGCCGCCTTCCAGAAAGTACCCGGACAGGGCAGTTTCGGGCAGCACCAGCACATCGGCCTCTAAGTGGCTGTCTTGAATCTGGGCGAATATCTGGCCGACTTGCTGCAAATTGTAGTCGTAGTCGCCCTTCTTGGGCTGCATCTGCGCGGCGAGCACCTGAAGTTTTTGCGTCATACGCTTAGTTTACCCGATGGGGCTGAAATGGATATGTTCGGCTTAAAAGCGGCGGGCGGGCGGCATCACGCGGCGGTCGCGGGCGGCGGCAATCTGGCGCAGGGCGAAGAACTCCTGCACGTTTTCCCCCGTCACCAGGCCCGCCAGCGCCTTGCCCTCCGGCTCCAAGACAACCAGGGGGCCAGGGGATGCCTGCAAACGGGGCAGCACTTCCGCGAGGTCATCTTCAGGGTGGGCCGTGGCAAACTCGCGCTGCATCACGCCCGCCACATACGCGCCTGGCCCTGCCTCGGCCAAGCCCCGCAAAAGCCCGTTGCGGGTTAAAACACCCTGCACCTCGTCGCCATGCACGACCGGGAAGTCGTGCTGCGCGGTGTCCAGCAGCACCTCGGCGGCTTCTTTCAGCGTGTTTCCCACCAGCAAAGTCCGCACGTCTGTCATCATCGCCTGGCGCACGCGGACGCCTTCCAGCAGGGCTTCCTGACGATAAGCAAACGCTTCCTGCCCCGCTCCCAGATAGACAAAGAACGCAATAAAGATTAAGCTCCAGTTGGGCGGGTGGCTCAAAAACGCCAGCAGCCCCGCCGCGATGGCGATAAACTGGCCCACGCCTGATGCAATTGCGGTCGCGCGCACGCCCGGCATGTTCAGGGCGAGGGCGGCCCGCAGAACCCGCCCGCCGTCCATCGGGAACGCCGGGATCAGATTAAACAGCACCAGGGTGATGTTTGCCAGCAGCACGCGCTCGGCAAACGCGCGCCCGCCGCTTTCCATGCCGCTTGTTTTGAGGTGCGCCACCAGAGCAGGCACGCTTTCCAAACCCAGGCCGGCCCAGATCAGCACGGCAATCACCACGTTGACCAGCGGCCCTGCAACCGCAATCAGCAGTTCCTGACGCGCGGTGGGGCGCTTTTCAATGCGGGCGACCCCACCGATAGGGTACAGCGTAATATCGGCAACAGGAATTTGGTATCGGAGCGCAACCACGCTGTGCCCCAGCTCATGCAGCACGACGCACGTAAACAAAGCCAGCACATACAAGACGCTCAGCCCGATGCGATGACCCGCCACGCCCACATACAGCAGAAACAACAAAAACGTAAAATGCAGGCGGATGGGAATGCCATAAACAGTCGCGATTTTGACTGCCCACGCGTTGTCGGCGGGAACGGGAGCGTCGCCGCGATTGCCGCGCCCTGCCGAGGTATCGTCCGTGCCTGATGGTCCGAGAGGTGCTGCCACAGTGGCTCCTTGTCATGGCCCGCTTGGGGCGGCTTAGAATACTTGTTTGGGTGGCTAAGAATACTTGTTGGCAAGCTCCGGCGGCATGCAGTTGGCCGTGCCGGACTGCTCGCTTTTGCGGATGACGCTGATGGTGCCGTCCAGCTCCAGGAACGCATAGCGCACGTCTTCAATGGTGATCATATTCTGCCCGCGCAGCCCTGCGTTTAAATCTGCGCGCGAGACGGCGTGATCCGTCATGCTGTCTTCCAAGGCCTTCCCGTTATACACCAGCAAAATCGGCTCGCCTTCCAGCGCGCGCCGCACTTTCATGCTTTTGGCTGTCCATCGGTTCAGGCCCGTAGACAGCAGCAGCAGCGTGCCTGCCCCCGCCAGCGACCCCAGAATGGAGTTGTCCTCGCCAATCAGCGCATTCTGCACGACATTGGACAGCAGCAGCACAATCAGCAGGTCAAACGTTGTGTTCTGGGTGAGGTCGCGCTTGGACAAAAAGCGGAACGCGAGCAGCAGGGCCAGATAAACCAGCAGGGGCCGGATGATTTTCTCCGCCCAGCTCGGCTTGGGCAGCAGCATCTCGTGCCAAGGCAAGGCAAACAGCGCGTGGTGCAAAATAAAGTTCCTCCGGGTGTGTTGTACCCACCTAGAGGCCACAATGTCGGCAGCAGCGCCTGTGAGTTCGGAGCAGCCCGAGTGAACAAGGACGGCCAGGGGCGAAATGAAGGACGGCCAGGGGCGAAATGGCGGTGGCGCGTGAGCGGTTCAGCGTGGCCGTGTCCTGCCCAGCAGCGGCGTTTCTGTGCGCCGCACGGCAATGCAGGCTTTTTGCGCCGGCTTTGTCTGGGGATTGCTGCGGCTGATCAAGCGCAGGCCAACGACGGAAGAAATTATTCCGTCGTTGATACGCGCAGGGAAAGCCTGCGCGTAGCCCTCGGCACGCGCTTGCCACGCCTGAGAGACGCAGTGGAAAAGCCGGGGAGCGGGATTGCGCGCAGGGCTTTGGCGAGAGCCGTAGCCTATTTCACGGGCGGCAGGGGAGCCGGAGCCAGGACGGCACGAATGCCGGAAGGGTCATTGTGCGCCAGGCCGGTGACGGCAGACCCGACAGCGACCAGCTCGGGCTTGTAACCCGCCGCGTTTTGGACGATATTGCCTCGGAGCACAACATTCCGGCAGTTTGCCAGAGCAAGAGGCGAATGAGGATTGATGCCGTCCGGCATGCGGGCGGGCGCGGTCAGGGTGTTGCCGGTCAGGGTAACGCCGTCCGCCCACTGCAAGTCCATGTCCCCCTGATCATTAGAAGCCATGCGGTTGCCGCGAATGACGATGTTCCGGTTCCCTATCGCCCCGTCGCCATGCACGAGAATGGCCGCGCCGCCATAGCCTGCGCCGCCGACATTGCGAATGATGTTGTCTTCAACCGTGACATTCTGCACATAGTCCGCTTCGCCCCAATAGTATTCCGGGCCGAGGCTGATGGCGGACATGCCGCAGTTTTCCAGCACATTGTTTTTGATCAGCCCGTGGTCGGCTTTGGCAAGGATGCCGCGCGACCGGGTGCAGCCTAGGCGGCAGCCGATAATCTTGTAGCCCATCCCGTCGGCACGCGGGTTGCTGAGCTTGGCGGACGGCGGCACGCCGTAGTCTTTATCCAATGTCACCAGGGTGGTGTCATTGCCGTTGTCTTTGACGTCAGTTGCCAATGCCTCGGCAAAAAAGCCTTTGGGGTCGGAGATGCGCACCGGCTCGCCTCCCCGCACCTGCCCTGCCCCGCCCTTCAGCGTGAGCGTGCTGCCGGACACGCTTTGCACAGTCTGCAAACTGCCGTGGATGGCGATGCAGTCATCCAGAAAGACGCCCTGGAAGACGCAGTTTTCAATGTCCGGGCCGGGAAAGGAGCCGACCATGTGCATGCCGTCGGCGGCATTGGTGACCAGGGGGTATTCGGTGGCTCCTGCCGGACGCGGGCCGAGCGCCCAGACGCAGTGCAAATAGTGGTTGCCGCCGCCGCCGTCTTCGCGCAGGGGGGCGAAGCCGCTACGCATCAAAGTGATGTTTTTAACCGTGCAGTCGCGGCTGTTGCTGAGATACACTTTGAACGGGGCAGGGCCATGACGCCCTACCAGCCAGTCTCCCACGCCAAACCCGCCGCCCATGCGGGCACGGAATGTGCCGTCCACCTGGGCTTCGGCCTTGACGTTGTAGTGGTCGCCGACGCCCGCTTTCAGCAGGCGCGTGTGGGCATCCACCACATTGACATTGCCGCCCAAGAAGCCCTTTGCTGCCGTTTCATCGGCGGGCGGGACAGGGTAGCCCTGGTCGGGCCGCCAGTCGCAGTACGGCTTGCCGTTCTCGGTGCCCACCGCCACCACGCGCCCTTGATAAAACGTGACTTTGTTCTGCGACAGCAGAAAACCAGCCAGCGTGACATGGGTGCAGCCGATTAAATCAACGCCATCATGCATCCAGGCCAGGTCGGTGAGGATGAGTGTCACGCCTGCCCCGGACAGCGCAGCGTCTTTCCAGCCCTTCAGCGCAAGCGACGTATGCCCGACATCGGGCATAACATACACGCCGCGCCGAACGACGATCTGTCGTGCGCCCTGCGCGTAAGCGTCCTGCACCACCTGCGCCAGCCTTTCCGGGTGGGCGGGATCGCCTACTGTTACCGGCCCAGAACTGGGCAAAGGCAGGGACGGCGGGGCGGCCTGGGCACAGGAGGAGGCAGCAAGCAGGGCGGCGGCAGCCATCGCGGCGGGCAAGACAAGTCGGAACATCAGTGTTTCCCTGGTTGCTGAGCGAGTGCGGAAAGTGTACACAGAAACCGGCACAAGGGCTGCGGCGGCTCCACAAAGGCTGCGGCGGCTCGCACGCCCATCTTTCTAGCCGCTTGGGCCGGTGCAAGGCGCACGCGGTCAGAGTCGGCGCAAAGCGCTCGCTAGTCAGGGTCGGCGCAAAGCGCTCGCGGCGGGGCGCACGATGCCGGTCATTTCCAGCGTGTAGGCGGGGAGGCTCTCGCCTTGCAGCCTAAGATACACGTATTTGTCTGCCTGTCCGGGGGCAAGCAGGCGCGTGTCTACCGAAACATGGACACTGATACTTTGTCCCGGCTTCAGCGTCAGGGGGAGCATGGCATTGGGGCCGTCGACAGACGCGCTCGTGCAGCGGCACGCCGTAGTGATCTGCCCAAGCGTAATCGGCGTTTTGCGCGTGTCTGTGATGTGGAACATGTGCATAACCGGCACGCCGCCCGCCTGCACCGCGCCAAAGTCATAGCGCAGGACAGGAAAGTCACAGCGCAGGACAGGGGCAGTAGGCAGGACAGGCGCGGCAGGCGCGGCGAGTGCCCCCACAAGCAGCGCGGCGACTGGCAAAAGCGCAGAAACTAGGGAGGGTTTGGAATACGGCATGGAGGGTTAGCCTTTCATCAAGGTGATGCTTGCGAGGTTCAGAGGCTTCCCTGCGCTAGGAGTAGCAGCGCGCAAAGCCACTGTCTGAGGGTGATCCCAGCCGCCGGCAGGAGGCACGGCAAGTGTAGTTGTTGCGCCCCTGCCCGCATCTAGGGCCACCGTGGCTGCCCTGCTGCATGCCGCCCGCGCCGGGCTAGCAGAGCAGACACGGCCAAGGTGGCTACGCCGTTGTGACGCGAAGGCCGGAGAACGCGGCCACAATCTTGACGGGGTCGGTGCCGTAGTGACGCACGCCGATAGCCCCCGCTACGTGCGCGTTGTCCTGGACATCAAACACAGGCTTTTGCATGTCATCCACGAAGACGCGCAAACGCGCACCCTGTGCCTGAACGCGCAGATGATAAGCCTTGTTCGGGGCGATGGGAACGCTTGCGGACTGCATCTGCGTCCACGCATTGTCGGACTTGCCAAGCAGCACCTGCCCCTTTTCCGCGCTGATGCCCGCATAGTAGCCCGCATAAGCATCGGCTCCGATGGCCGGTTTGCTGACACGAAACACCAGCCCGGCATCGCCTGTCGGCCCGACCGACACATCGGCATCGTAGGTAAAGTCCGCAAACAGAGTTTCGGTGGCGATGGCTTTCACGCCCGACATCCCGTAGCTGCTGCCCCCGGCATTGGAGGCGGGATGGAGCGCGCCATCCCGCACAAACCAGCCGCCGCCGTACAAAATCCAGCCATCGGCATGTCCCGACGCGAAGTTGTCATGGTACGCGGACGCGGCAGGCAAGGCCATGTTAAGGACAGGAAAGTCGGTCACGCGCAGCATTTCGGCCCCAAACGGCACCAATGTCACGGTTTCCAGGTTTTCCAGTATCCCATGAGCCGGGCGCACGGGCGGGTCAAACGCATTTTTGCCGTTCCAGGCCAGTGTCCAATCGGGGACTTTGCTCGCCTGTGCCTGGATGACAACAGGCGTTTGCGCCTGCGCAAACGGATTGGCGGGCATGGGCCGATGCACCACTTTGAGCGACGCGGCAGGATGCTGCGGGTCTAAGGCCAGGCCATAGTTCCAATCGGAAGCCGGGGTGACCTGGAACGAGTCAAAGCCAGGGCGCGCGCCCTTGTCCAGCACGTCCCACTTTTCCTGGATTTGCAGCGCGTACACCAAAGGCCCACGCCGCACAGATACGGTGCGATTGACACCGGGCACGGTTTCAACGGTCATGGGCAGATTGACAGTCACCACATCGCCGGTCTTCCACTCGCGCTCTAGGACAGCGAACGTGCCCGGCGCGGCATGCGGGTGAGCCTGACCGTTGACCGTGACAACCGGAGCCTTGCACCAGGCCGGGATACGCAGGGACAGCGGAAAGCGGACGGCCTGGGGCGTGTCTAGTGTCAGGCGAATGGTTTCGCTAAAGGGATAATTGGTCTCCTCCACAAAGCGCACGGGCACGCCGCCCGCCACCTGCGCGTTGACTTCGGACGGGGCATAAGTCATCAGGGCCAGCCCGCCGCCGGGCGTCGCCGCCCAGCTTGCCTGCGTCAGTTTAGGCCAGCCCATGTGGAAATTGTAGCAGCAGCAAGGATAGCCGGAGCGCGGCGCGGGCGTGCGGGCATCGTCATAATCCTGGTTGTAGCCCAGGCCGCCGCGCGTCGCCGACACGTTGTTGGGCAGGGTAAAGTAGACATGCTGATGAATGTCGTCGGTAAGCGCGGCGGGCAGTGCGTTAAAGGCCACCCGCTCTAAATCGTCGCCAATGGAAGCATCGCCCTGAATGCGCAGGGCAGTTTCGTCGCTCAGCATGCGCTCGACAATGGAGCACAATTCCACGCCCTGCGTGGGGCTACGGCCTGCCAAAAACTCGGTGCCCGAGTTCATGCCCAGAGACAAGCCGTGGTCGCGGGCCAGGTTTGCCACACCCAGGGTATAAGCCGTGCGGTCTAGGGGGCTGTGCGAGCGCTGCCAATACACCGGCGGCATTTTTAATGCCTGCGGCACATTCACGTTGTGCTTGGGCTGATAGTCGTCGCCAAACTCCATAAACCGGTTGCGGGTGAAGATGTCGCTCCAGTCATAAGCCTGTTTGTGGAGCGTATCGGCGAGGGCAAGCAGGGACGCGTCGCCGGTGCGATTGTAAAGCCAGAAGATCGTGTCAATCTGGTCGCCCGCGCGCGACTTGGCCCACTCGTGCAGAGGCTGGGTGTCAATATGCGCCGCCATGTATTGGTGGTACTTAACCAGCATGGGGACAACACGGGGGTCATCGGTGGCTTCGGCGTAGTCGCGCAGGGCGTAAGTTGCCACCATGCGCGGCCACCAGTCGGTGTCGGACGGTGGGCCGAAGAAGCCATCGGCGCGCTGGCTTTTGAGCATGGCCTCAATCCAGGGCTGGGCTTTGGCTTTCAGGCCGTTGTCATCCAGCGTATAGGCCAGGGCGACTAGGCCTTTGACATAGTACGGCCCCTTTTCCCAGCTTTCGCCGCCGCCGCCCAGCCAGCCGCTGTCCGGCGCGATGGCGGGCAGGAGGCCCTCTGCCTGGCCTGTCAGCCCGTCGCGCTGCGCCTCCAATTGATGCAGCAGCCACCCGCGTGCCCGGATACTGCCCAGCGGCAGGGCGGTGTAGGGAACAGGCAGCAGCGGCGCGCGGTTGGGCACAGAAGCCCGGCCCGGCGGGGGCGGAGCGGCCTTGCCCTGACTTGCTTCTTTCATTGGCGGGGTAGAAGAACAACGGGTCGCCAGAAGCGCGCCTGCCGCGCCCGCCGCTCCCAGCGTCAAAAACAGACGCCGTGACAGGGCAAGGTTTGGCGAGGAGCTTTCTTCGGGCTGCCGATTATCCGGCGCTTCGGTGCGCTGTTTTTTGTGTTTCATAGTGTTCTGCGCTTGCTGCCGTGCATATTGGCCGCCCGGCGGTTGTTGGTGCTGTTGCATTACTTGCATTTTAGCACAATGCGTGCAGTTTGCCGACATGTCCATTGACACGGTTTACCAGACAGGGCGAGCCGAAGCGCTTTGGGCGCGCTTTCACGCCGCCGGGGCCGAAGAAGCGCCGCTTTGCGCGTCGCCGCCGTCCTCGTCGGGGTCGGGGCGCAGGTGGTGCTTGAGCCAGACGGCAAACAAGACCAGCAGGACAGCCCCCACCGCGAAGTCGGCCTTGTGCATGGCGGCTTTCACCTGCTCCATGTGCTGCCCGAACTTGATGCCCACCCATGCCAAGAGGTAGCAGAACGGCAGCGCACCGACAAACGTGTACACGCAGAACTTCGCAAACGGCATTTTGGCAATGCCTGCGGGCAGCGAGATAAATGTCCGCACAATCGGCAGCACGCGGCTGATCAGCACCGTGCCGTCGCCGTACTTTTGGAAAAAGCGGTCGGACTTGTCGATGTCGCGCTTTTTAATCAGCACATACTTGCCGTACTTGGCGAGAAACGGACGCCCGCCGACAGCCCCCACCCAGTACGCCGCAATCGATCCGAGCAGGTTCCCGACTGCCCCCACAAACGCTAATGTGTGCAGATTGAAATGCCGGGCCGGGTCGGTGACAATCAACGAGCCTGCGAACGGCATAATGGCCTCGCTTGGGATGGGAATGCACGCCGACTCCAGGGCCATCAAAAGCAGCACGCCGGGGTAGCCCAGCGCGGCGATAAAATGCGTAATGCCGTCAATCAAATGGTTCACGTGTTATTGGTTCTCCGTAACTTGCTGCTTTGCGCTGCTCCATGATCAAGCTTAGCTGGACAGGGGCATTGGTAAATAACTTCTGTGTCAGACTTGACGGCATCGGAAAACGCTTGAGCTGGGTGCGTGTTAGATGCGGTGTCAAGTCTCGATAAAGTGTTTTCACGTAATCTTGAACAATGTCACTGTTTAGGTAGTCGGCCACTGCCTGCTCATCTACCGGCAGACGTGGCACGAGATGAAACTCCTCGCGCCAGGCAGCGCAACGCTGGTCGTAAGCGGCGACAACTCGCGCGCCCTTCGTGTGTGCAACTACCAAGTGCGGCTTTGTATAGAACTCCCTGAGAAAACCAACGTTTTCCGGCTTAATCCACAAGCCGCTGTAGTTAGTTTCGTAGTCCACAGCGCCGGGCTTGAGGTTGCGCCCCGTCAACACTGCCTCCATGCCTTCTTCTCGGTGACTGCTGACCCAGGGGCTTTTCTGATACTCAGGGCTACGCGCCGCAAAGCGCACATCAAAAACATCGCCCAGCACCACTTTGGATTGCTGCTCAAATATCTCCGTCTGGGGCGTATGGAAGCAAATTAGGTCTCCGTGGTAATGCACATCTTCGTAGGCGAGGCTTTTATCTAGGTCATAAAGCGCAAGGTGGCCGATGTTCTCGTTTTTGACGAAGTGCAGCACGACGGCAACGACGGTCACTCCGGCAAACGCTTTGCCCAGGTAGTACACGTCAAGGCTGCCGCGTGCCGCGAGGAAACGGCGCAACGGGGCAAAGTCATCTAGTACAAGCCAAGTTGTCGGAACGACAAAGGCAAGATGCCCGCCATCTTGGAGCAGATTTACGGATTGCTCAATGAATGCCCCATACACGTTGTATTTGCCGTGCCATGTTTGAAAGCGCTGTTTGTATTCTTTTTTTGCTTCCAGCAAACCGTGAATTGGATAGTGGCTCGCCTCTCCGATAATGCCGTAGGGCGGATTGCCAAGGATGGCGTCAAACTTTTCCCCAGGCTGCCAGAGCAGATAATCAGCATGAACGTGCCGAGCTTGGGGCAAGTTAAAGGCACGGTCGCCTTCTTTGTCATACTCAACACCGGTCAAGGCGTGGTGCTTGCCCCACAAACTAGCGAACGCCTGCAAAAACGGGGCATCGGCACACGCAGGCTCCAGTACGCTCCACTTTTCCCCCAACGGCGGGGCGCATAATGAGGCCATAAACTGTGTTATTTCGGTGGGCGTATACACAACGCCCAGCGAACGCTTTCCTCTTACGGCTGTCATGATGCTTTTATCTCCTCGCTGTTAGAAACATCATATTTGGTCTAGCATTTGTGAAAACAGCAAATCAATGCGCGAACCAAGTTGTTCCACGGGAATAGTCACTGTTGCGATCCGTGCGCCCAGCACACCCTCACTGAGTTCTTCCGGGCTATGGTCAATCAAAGACAAAGGTATGTTCCCCCAAAGCTGGTCAGACATATTCTTGACGATGCTCACTCTGACACCATTCTCCTGCACCCCAACCCAGCCGCTCGCTGTTTGGGTCCATGCTGCGCTTTCTGCGTTTACTATTGTTGCGCGCGTGAGAAAAACGTGATAATTTCGCACTGCCTTTGTGTCTTCTCTAGCCGCAAAGAGATACCAGTCTATTTTGGCCGCGTCTTCGTCTATAAAACGCTTTTTGTCTTCCAAGCTGAGGTGCCTCGTCAAGCGGTAGGAGGAAAAGTTGAGTACTTTTACCGTTCTTTCCAGCATCTTGAGTGACCCTGCCTTGACAGAGATTTCCGTATCGGATAGCCCGGCCTGATAAAGCTG